>ERZ772912.1174-NODE-1174-length-10764-cov-5.711551_pt1 | contig 10764 bp, 11 predicted proteins | sample MGYA00512119_ERZ772912 | MGnify/ENA primary metagenome ERZ772912 (study PRJEB29015, sample SAMEA2738048) | human oral metagenome | biome: human oral; feature: human-associated habitat; material: saliva | place: China | collected 2230 ...
TCCAAAAAGAACGCGACAAACAAGCCGACTACCAAGCCAAATACGACGCGACCGTAGCACGTATTGATGAGATGAAGAAGTTGGTGTAGCTAGAAAGTATAAAAAGTTATGGGTAAAATTAATAAGACTAAAGGGATCATAAAATTTAACTTACAATATGGGAACGGAAATATCGATTTCCATAAAAATGTTAGCAATGCTATGAATACTGAATCTTATGACCACCAAACGTATTTGGACTACCTAAATACAATAGAAAATCTAAAGGAGTTATTAGGAGAAGATGAACCACTTATGGCTGTTAAGCATGATCATGACTATTTAATTGTTACAGGTTTAAGTGGCCCCGATAAAGAAATTTCAGTATTTATAGTTTGGCAAAGTCCTAAAGAATTGGCAGATTTATTTCCTGGAACTATAAAAAGAATTAATGATTTTATTAAAGAAAAGTGGAAAGAGAAACCTCTTTCAAAATTTAAACGTTTAAAATTTGATATACCTTCTCCAGCTGTAATAACAATTTTTCCAGCTTATAATAATGGGTACAAAGTCGAATCTGATCAAAATTTAGCTTTTCAAAATATTGTTATAAAGAGAAATAGTGGAGTAAATCTAGTTGAGTGTTTGTTAAATTTTATTGGTATAATTATTGCGATTGGAATCTTAATTAAAACAAACAATTGGGACAATTTTTGGGGATTAGCGATTCCTATGGCTATAATTGTGGGCTATAATGTTTTTGAATGGACACAAAAATCTTATCAATTAATAGTAAATTCATTTGATACTATTGAAAATCCCAATAATATCAAAGAGAGTACAAGTGCCACTGATATTGAATTTAAACTTCCGGAAATAATAAATATTAAAGGAGAGGAGGAAGAAAATGTCTAATTTTCCATTTGTAAGAATAGAGCAAAATGAAGAGGTGTTTTACTTAACTAAGATGCCAATTTCTTTTTTGAAGGATCATGTTAATTTTCATTTTAGGACAACCTCAAATGAAAATGATATCCAATATGCTGATGAATATATTAAAAGTTTAGAAAGTAAGTTAGGAGATTCTGCATATATAACTAGTGATACTGAAGGTATACAACGTAGAACGAACTTAAAAAGAATTAATGATATTGCAGATTTTGTGAAGACATCTAGGGGTATTGTATTTTCAACTCCAATTGTTCTTTCTTTGGATGTCTTTTCTACAGATTATAATGAAAATAAAATTAAAATCAATGAAACTAAAAGAGAGTTTATAATCGAAGAGGATATAAAATTTACTGTAATCGATGGTCAACATAGATTAGCAGGATTATCCAAGGCTTTTCTTGATACGAAGAAAGATATTGAGATCCCTATTACTTTAATTTTAGGATCAGATTTATCTACTGCTACAAAACTATTTATTGATATAAATGGTAATCAAAGAAAAGTTAATAAGTCTATGATTTATGATTTATATAAAAATATAACTGAAGATGATAGAAAAAATATAAACCAATATACATCAATTGTACAAGCACTAAATACCACTGAATCATCTCCATTTTTTAATAGAATTAAAATGTTGGGTACTGGTGCAGGTGTAATATCACAATCATTTATGGTTGATTATCTCATGGAGGTATTTAAAAATTTCAATGAGATAAATAGCGATTCTCAGTCTATGTTCTCTGAAGTATATATTTACTTCAAAATTATATCTAAAATATATAAAGAAGACTGGTCTTTAAAAGAAATAATGCGTAATAACAGTCAACTTGTTAAAACTAATGGAATTGGAGCATGTTTACTACTTTTACCCACTTTAATAAAAGAAATAGGGAAACCGTCGGAACAACAGAATAAGTATGTTGCTTATTTTAAGGAACGTGCAAATTTTGATTGGAACAATGATGCTTTCGCTGGAACTGGAAAGAAAATCCAAAAACAAATTATGGAAAATTTGAAGGATTTTCCTAATAATGACAGCAATTATTAAGTCGTATACGTTTAGCAATTCTAATAGATTTTTATTTTAAGACCTAATGAAAATAAATATAGATATAGTACGTTCTAAAATAGAGTTAGTAATTTTATTCGGAGTCAGAACTATTTAATTTTGAATTGAGATAAAAATTTTTTGATTGTGTAAGATAATATTCTAGAAAGCAGGTTACTACATGACAAATTCTGTAAGTTCGAACCTACCCGAGAAGTACAATATTGCTGCCTTCTTCTCAGGTGTTGGGGGAATTGAGTTGGGATTTGAACAGACCAACGAGTTCAGAGTGGTGTATGCCAATGAGTTTGATAAGTATGCGCGTCAGACTTATCAGTTAAACAATTCAAATATCCCTTCAGCTTTCTTTGAGTAACTCAAGCTATACTATTACCATCCTAATAAGTATTACTGAACGTCGTTCGGTAACGTTCACTTGTTCTGACTTTAAGTCAGACAGTGAATCTTTCTTTTTTTCATAAATCTCCCAAACAAGTCTAATCTCACAAGGTTAGGCTTGTTTTTATGAAATAAGCAGAAAGTTTTTTATTAAAAGTAAACGCTTGTGTAAGTAAAATGAAAACGTTAGGCAAAGTCAGTGAAAACGTCTAAAAAACCGTCAATTTATTGACTTTCGTGGAAAATAGGACTAAAATAGCAGGGTAAAAATAATTAAAAAGGAGAATTCTACTATGAATCTAACTATCTTAGCCCTCGGTTTGGCCGTTATGGGTGTATCTGTTGGTGAGGGTATCCTCGTTGCCAATATCGCTAAAGCTGCAGCTCGCCAACCTGAGATGTTTAGCAAACTTCAAACATTGATGTTTACTGGTGTTGCCTTCATCGAAGGTACCTTCTTCGTATTGTTTGCCCTTAGCTACATTGTCTAATAGACAAATAAAAGATGAAGGAGGGATGAGCAGTGGAAACTACAAGTAATCCAACCGTCTCATTATTTGGGATTGATTTTGACTTGACGATCCTTGCCATGTCTCTCTTGACAGTAATTATCGTTTTTGGAGTGGTTTTTTGGTCAAGTCGTAAGATGACCATTAAACCAAAGGGAAAACAAAATGTACTTGAGTTCATCTATGAATTTGTGAACAACACCATTTCTCAAAAACTTGGAAAATTCACAAAAAATTATAGTTTGCTCTTGTTTGTAATTTTCACCTTTGTGTTTACAGCAAACAACTTAGGTCTGCTTGTATCTGTTAAAAGTGAGCATTACAATTTTTGGTCTTCTCCAACATCGAATTTCGGTGTTACTATCACTCTTTCTTTGATTATTACCCTCATTAGTCATATTGAGGGGATCCGTAAAAAGGGGCTTAAAGGCTATCTAAAGGGCTACCTTTCACCATATCCAGCAATGCTTCCGATGAACATTTTGGAACAGTTAACCAATCTTGCTTCATTAGCTTTGCGTTTGTTTGGTAACATTTATTCTGGTGAGGTACTAACTGGCTTGATTCTTCAATTGGTGACATGGTCTGCTTTTGCAGCACCGGTGTCCTTTGCTTTGAACCTTGTCTGGGTTGCCTTTTCAGCTTTTATTGGGTTCATTCAAGCCTATGTCTTTATTATCCTAAGTTCTAACTACATTGGTGATAAAGTCAACGAAGAATAATTAAGAAAGGGAGAAATGAAATGTCATTACTGATTAATAGTACGACACTTGGTAATATCATTATTACGCTCGGCTCAGTTTTTCTCTTGTATTACCTCATTCGTAAATTCGCATGGGATCAAATTACAGGAATCTTTGCCGCTCGTGAAAAGAAAATTGCCACAGATATTGATAGTGCTGAAAATGCTCGTCAAGAAGCAGAGAGCTTGGCACAAAAACGTCAAGATGAGTTAGCTGGTGCTCGCACAGAAGCAGCTCAGATTATTGATGGGGCCAAGGAAACTGGTAAAACTCAAGAGTCAAAAATCATTGCAGAAGCACATGATGAAGCTAAACGCTTGAAAGAGAAAGCAAATCAAGATATCGCTCAAAGCCGTGTGGAAGCACTTGCTGGCGTTAAAGGTGAGGTTGCTGACTTGACTGTCCTTTTGGCAGAAAAAGTCATGAAACAAAACCTTGATGCAAAAGCGCAATCTGACTTGATTGATAGCTATCTTGATCAATTAGGAGATGCTTAATGGATAAGAAAACACAAGCTCTTGTTGAGCAGTATGCCAGAAGTCTGGTAGAAGTCGCTTTTGAACAAGACGCCGTGTCAACAATCCAAGAAGAAGTAAGGCAAATCCTAACAGTTTTTGCTGAAACAAATCTAAAAACCTTCTTGTCTCAAGAAAATGTGACAAGCGAGGCTAAAAAAGAAAGTTTGAGCTTGTTTCAAGAGTCTTGTTCAGTGTATATGAACAATTTTCTTGAGGTAATCTTACTCAATGACCGTGCCAACATTCTCTATGATGTGTTGAAATTGGTCCTTGAGCTCTTTGATCAAGAAGACAATACTTACGATGTTACAGTGACATCAGCAAGTCCCTTGTCTGAGGAACAAAAAGCCCGACTTTTGGCGATTGTTTCACAAAAATTTGAGATTAAGACACGTCGTTTAGTAGAAAAAATTGATGAGGACCTCATCGGAGGATTCATCATCAAAGCAAAAAATAAGGTTGTTGACACGTCAATTCGCAGTCAATTGCAAACCTTTAAAACGAATTTGAAATAGAAAGTGGTGTGACTTTTGGCAATTAACGCACAAGAAATTAGCGCTTTAATTAAAAAGCAAATTGAAAACTTCCAGCCAAACTTTGACGTCACTGAAACTGGTGTCGTTACCTATATCGGTGACGGTATCGCACGTGCTCGTGGTCTTGATAATGCCATGAGTGGTGAGTTGCTCGAATTTGAAAATGGTGCCTATGGTATGGCCCAAAACCTTGAAACTAATGATGTCGGTATCATTATCTTGGGGGATTTCGTAGCAATTCGTGAAGGCGATATTGTTAAACGTACTGGAAAAATCATGGAAGTTCCAGTTGGTGAAGCCCTTATTGGTCGTGTAGTAAACCCACTTGGGCAACCAGTTGATGGTCTTGGTGACATCGAAACAACAGGTTTCCGTCCAGTTGAAACACCTGCTCCAGGTGTTATGCAACGTAAATCAGTTTCTGAGCCATTGCAAACTGGTCTTAAGGCCATTGATGCCTTGGTTCCAATTGGACGTGGTCAACGTGAGTTGGTCATCGGAGACCGCCAAACTGGTAAAACTTCAGTAGCCATTGATGCGATCTTGAACCAAAAAGGTCAAGATATGATCTGTATCTACGTGGCTATTGGTCAAAAAGAATCAACAGTTCGTACACAAGTAGAAACTCTCCGTAAACACGGTGCTCTTGATTACACAATCGTTGTGACTGCCTCTGCATCACAACCATCACCATTGCTTTACATCGCACCTTACGCTGGTGTTGCAATGGCTGAAGAGTTCATGTATAACGGAAAACACGTTTTGATTGTTTATGATGATTTGTCTAAACAAGCCGTGGCCTACCGTGAACTTTCATTGCTTCTCCGTCGTCCACCAGGTCGTGAGGCCTACCCAGGGGATGTCTTCTATCTCCACTCACGTCTTTTGGAACGTTCAGCTAAAGTTTCAGATGATCTTGGTGGTGGTTCAATTACTGCCTTGCCAATCATCCAAACGCAAGCCGGAGATATCTCAGCTTATATCGCAACAAACGTTATCTCAATCACAGACGGACAAATCTTCTTGCAAGAAAACTTGTTTAACTCAGGTATTCGTCCAGCCATTGATGCGGGTTCTTCCGTATCACGTGTAGGTGGATCAGCGCAAATTAAAGCGATGAAGAAGGTTGCTGGTACACTTCGTCTTGACTTGGCTTCATATCGTGAACTTGAAGCCTTTACGCAATTTGGTTCAGATTTGGATGCTGCGACTCAAGCGAAATTGAACCGTGGTCGTCGTACAATCGAAGTTTTGAAACAACCGCTTCATAAACCACTTCCAGTTGAGAAACAAGTTGTTATCCTTTACGCTTTGACACACGGTTTCTTGGATAGTGTTCCGGTTGATCAAATCTTGGATTTTGAAGAAGCTCTCTATGACTACTTTGATAGCCATCATGAGGATATCTTTGAAACTATTCGTACAACTAAGGATCTTCCTGAGGAATCTGTACTTAATGAAGCTATCCAAGCTTTCAAAGATCAGTCAGAATACAAATAGAAATAGGGAGGACAGCATATGGCAGGCTCTCTAAGAGAAATCCAAGCAAAAATTGCTTCAACTAAGAAAACGAGTCAAATTACAGGAGCCATGCAAATGGTTTCTGCTTCTAAATTGACACGTTCTGAGCAAGCTGCTAAAGATTTCCAAATCTATGCCTCAAAAATTAGACAGATCACAACAGATCTTCTACATTCAGAATTGGTTAACGGTTCTTCAAATCCAATGTTGGATGCTCGTCCAGTTCGTAAGACAGGTTATATTGTCATTACATCAGATAAAGGACTTGTTGGAGGTTATAACTCAACAATTCTTAAGGCTGTGTTGGACATGATTAAACGTGACCATGATTCTGAAGATGAGTATGCTATCATTTCTATTGGTGGAACAGGTTCAGATTTCTTCAAGGCTCGTAACATGAATGTTGCTTTTGAACTTCGTGGCCTTGAAGATCAACCTAGTTTTGAACAAGTCGGAAAAATCATTTCTAAAGCAGTAGGAATGTATCAAAATGAACTTTTTGATGAACTCTATGTGTGCTATAACCACCATGTTAACAGTTTGTCTAGCGAAGTTCGTGTGGAGCAAATGCTTCCTATCGCTGATTTGGATCCCAATGAATCAGAAGGTCATGTGTTGACCAAGTTTGAATTGGAACCAGATCGTGACACTATTTTGGATCAACTCTTACCACAATATGCGGAGAGTCTTATCTACGGTGCTATCGTAGATGCCAAAACAGCTGAGCACGCAGCGGGTATGACTGCAATGCAGACAGCCACTGATAATGCTAAGAATGTGATTAACGATTTGACAATCCAATATAACCGTGCGCGTCAAGCTGCCATCACTCAGGAAATTACTGAAATTGTTGGTGGTGCAAGTGCACTTGAATAGCTAGAGATTTGTCTTAATTAGACACACATAAAAAAAGGGATGATTGTCATCCAAAAAACTATCATAAGGAGAAAACAATGAGCTCAGGCAAAATTGCTCAGGTTGTTGGTCCTGTTGTAGACGTAGCGTTTGCAGCCGGTGATAAACTCCCTGAGATTAACAATGCATTGGTCGTTTATACTGATGAACAAAAGTCTAAACGTATCGTGCTCGAAGTAGCTCTTGAACTTGGAGAAGGTGTGGTTCGTACCATTGCCATGGAATCTACTGATGGATTGACTCGTGGACTAGAAGTTCTGGACACTGGTCGTCCAATCAGCGTTCCTGTTGGTAAAGATACCCTTGGACGTGTCTTTAACGTTCTTGGTGATACCATTGACTTGGAAGCACCTTTTGCAGAAGATGCAGAGCGTGAACCAATTCACAAAAAAGCACCAACTTTCGATGAATTGTCAACATCTACTGAAATCCTTGAAACAGGGATTAAAGTTATCGACTTGCTTGCCCCTTACCTTAAAGGTGGTAAAGTCGGACTCTTTGGTGGTGCCGGTGTTGGTAAAACCGTTCTTATTCAAGAGTTGATTCACAACATTGCCCAAGAGCACGGTGGTATTTCCGTGTTTACAGGTGTTGGTGAACGTACACGTGAAGGTAATGACCTTTACTGGGAAATGAAAGAATCTGGCGTTATTGAGAAAACAGCCATGGTCTTCGGTCAAATGAACGAACCACCTGGAGCACGTATGCGTGTTGCTCTTACTGGTTTGACAATTGCGGAATACTTCCGTGATGTCGAAGGTCAAGACGTGCTTCTCTTCATCGATAACATCTTCCGTTTCACTCAAGCAGGTTCTGAGGTTTCTGCCCTTCTTGGTCGTATGCCATCAGCCGTTGGTTACCAACCTACACTTGCTACTGAAATGGGTCAATTGCAAGAACGTATCACATCAACTAAAAAAGGTTCTGTTACATCAATCCAAGCCATCTACGTTCCAGCCGATGACTATACTGACCCAGCGCCAGCTACAGCATTTGCTCACTTGGATTCAACAACCAACCTTGAACGTAAGTTGACACAAATGGGTATTTACCCAGCCGTTGACCCATTGGCATCAAGCTCACGTGCTCTTTCACCTGAAATTGTTGGTGAAGAACACTATGCTGTTGCGACTGAAGTTCAACGTGTGCTTCAACGTTACCGTGAATTGCAAGATATTATCGCTATCCTTGGTATGGATGAATTGTCAGACGAAGAAAAAACATTGGTTGGACGTGCTCGTCGTATCCAATTCTTCTTGTCACAAAACTTTAACGTTGCTGAACAGTTTACAGGTCAACCAGGTTCTTATGTTCCAGTTGCTGAAACCGTTCGTAGCTTTAAAGAAATCCTTGAAGGTAAATATGACAATCTTCCAGAAGATGCCTTCCGTAGCGTAGGTCCAATTGAGGATGTAGTAGCTAAAGCTAAAGCTATGGGCTACTAATGAGGTGAAGATATGGCACAAATGACCGTACAAGTGGTAACTCCGGATGGTCTGAAATATGACCACCATGCCAGCTTTATCCACGCGGTTACTAAAGATGGTCAAATTGGTATCTTGCCAGGCCATATTAACTTGATTGCGCCACTTGAAGTGGATGAACTCAAGGTTCGTCGTGTGGATGACGAGAGTCACGTCGATTGGATTGCCGTAAACGGTGGTATCATCGAAGTTAAAGATAATCTTATTACTATCGTTGCCGATTCAGCAGAACGTGAACGCGACATTGACGTTTCTCGTGCCGAACGTGCCAAGCAACGTGCCGAACGTGACTTGGAAGAAGCAACTAAATCTGACCGTATTGATGAAGTTCAACGTGCTCAGGTTGCTCTCCGTCGAGCACTTAATCGTATCAGTGTCGGTACAAAATAAGACAACAAAAAACGAGACTTTGGTCCCGTTTTTTATTTGTCGTAAAAGAAAACATGAGAAGTGGCAAAGTTATCAAAGAAAGATCATTGTAAAACCTATCTGAAGGTAAGATAAAAAATCAGATTTCCAGTCCTGAAAACGGTTAATTTAGCTTTTACTTTAGTTTAAGGTATCAAAGTGTTATAATATAAGCTGTTAGCTTTATATTTTAAGAGAAAATGTAGAGTAACGTAATAGAAAGTATGAGTTTTTTAAAGATATGAAAATTGAAAAGAAGCATCTTTTAGATTACACCATCTTGATACCTTATTTAATCTTATCCATAGTTGGTTTAATAGTAGTGTATTCAACAACGAGTGCTCGTTTAGTAGCCTTGGGAGCCAATCCCTTCGCATCTGTTATAAACCAAGGAGCCTTTTGGTTGGTATCCTTGTTCTCTATTTTTTTCATCTACCGACTGAAATTGAACTTTCTCAGGAAAGATAAGCTTTTGGGTGTTGTTATTGCCTTTGAGATTTTACTTTTGGTCATTGCCAAATTTTTCACCAGGGAAATTAATGGTGCCAATGGTTGGATTGTGCTTGGTCCCTTGTCTTTCCAACCAGCGGAGTACCTTAAGATCATTGTTGTCTGGTTTTTGGCACACACTTTTTCAAAAAAACAGTCTGCTATAGAACGTTATGACTACCAAGCCTTGACGAAGAATAGATGGATTCCTAGGAATGGTAAGGAACTTAATGACTGGCGTGTTTATTTGCTTGTAATGATTGGTTTGGTTGCTATCCAACCTGACTTGGGTAATGCGGCTATCATTGTATTGACTACGGTAGTTATGTTTTCAATTTCTGGTGTTGGCTACCGTTGGTTCACGGCCTTATTTGCCGGCATTGTAGGGATTTCATCAGCCTTCCTTGGTTTAATTGCCTTGGTTGGGGTTCAAACCATGGCTAAGGTACCTATCTTCGGTTATGTTGCCAAGCGTTTCGCAGCATATTTTAATCCGTTCAAGGATTTGACTGGATCTGGTCTCCAGCTATCTCATTCTTACTATGCTATGAGTAATGGGGGCTGGTTCGGTCTTGGACTTGGAAATTCGATTGAAAAAACTGGTTATCTCCCAGAAGCTACAACAGACTTTGTGTTTTCAATTGTAATTGAAGAGTTAGGTCTTATCGGAGCTGGCTTGATTCTGGCCCTCCTCTTTTTCCTCATTCTTCGTATTATGATAGTGGGAGTCAAGGCACGAAATCCTTTTAACTCTATGATGGCATTGGGTGTAGGTGCCTTAATGCTAATGCAGGTCTTCGTTAACATCGGAGGAATCTCAGGGCTGATTCCATCAACAGGGGTTACCTTCCCCTTCCTTTCGCAAGGAGGTAACTCTCTTTTAGTGACTTCAGTTGGGATAGCCTTTGTCTTGAACATCGCTGCTAATGAAAAGCGTGATAATATTGTTCAAGCGATTGAGGATGAGTTATCTCAGACTCAAGAATTGGAAAATCAAGATGAAAAAATCGTACCTTTAAGAAGAAGTCGTTAATACGGCTTCTTTTTTCGTTAGATGGTGTTAGGCAGTAGTATGAAGATAGTGAAAGCTAATAGGAGCAGTAGAAATAGAATTATTGAAAGGAATATTTGTAATTATTCTAAAGAAAAACTGAAAACTATATAAAATACTTGCAATTCTATGACATTTTGATAGAATAGTAGAGTAAAGTTAGACTGTATTGCCTACTGTCTATCTATAAAATATATTTTATTGGAGGCT
>ERZ772912.1187-NODE-1187-length-10705-cov-8.755587_pt1 | contig 10705 bp, 7 predicted proteins | sample MGYA00512119_ERZ772912 | MGnify/ENA primary metagenome ERZ772912 (study PRJEB29015, sample SAMEA2738048) | human oral metagenome | biome: human oral; feature: human-associated habitat; material: saliva | place: China | collected 2230 ...
TGACGGTCGCCCACGCGCTGGCGGGGGTCGCCGGGTGGGTGGGCCTGACGATGGGCGGGACCCTGGTGACGCTGGGGCCGACCGCGATGCGCACGCGCATGGATCCGCTGGCCGTGTCTTTCGCGACGAGTGCCCTGCCCCTGTGGGTGGCTGCGCTGCTCGTCGCGGGAACGGGAGCTGTGACGGGGTCGATGCGCGTGGCCTCCGTGGGGTTGTTGGTCGTCGTGGGTGCGGCGGCGCTGGGCGTGGGTGTTCCGCTCCTTCGCGTGGCGCTGGTGAAAGGTCCGGCCGAGTACGGGGCGTGGTCCCTCATGCTGGGTGCCGCCTGGATTCTCGTCGCGGGCGCGGGGGCGTCCTTGCGCGCCTTCGAGGCCGTGGATGCGACCGGCCTGCGCGCGGCGTTCCTGCCGTGGCTGCCGATCCTCGGCGCGGCCGGGCTGGGCCAGCTTTTCGTCGGCGCGCTCACCTACCTGATGCCCGTCGTTATCGGCGGTGGTCCGTCCGCAGTGCGCGTCGGAGTCGGCGTGCTCGAGGCCGGGGCTCCCATCCGGGAGGCGGCGCGTAACGTGGCCGCAGTGTTCGCCCTCTCCGTCGTGTCACTTGGCGGCATCCCCGCCGAGCGCCTTACCGTTGCCGCGTGGGTGGTCCTGCTGGCCACCTACGTCGTCGACATCGTCCTTATGGCCCGCTGTGGCGTGGCCCAGGCGCGTGCCAAGCGCGCCGCCCAATCCCCCACCACCACGCAAGGAGGCCGCCGTGGCTGACCTGAACCTGTCTGCGTCACCGTCGCCGGGAGGCAAGAACCCGAAGGCGTCCGCCCCGAAGGGCGCCGCGTCGAAGGAAACGCCGAAGCTACGCATGAGCCCGGCGGGCGACCACTCGCCCGTGAGCCGCACGGCGGGCGCGATCATCGGCGTTGTCTCCGTCGTGGCGCTCGCGCTGGCGATCTTCCTGTCTAACCCCACCGCACCCACTACGTCGGGCACGGGCGCGGGGACGGGAACCACGGCCTCGTCCGTGACGCCGACCGGGCACACGACCCGCGTGTCGGTGGGCGTCGAGGGCATGGCCTTCACGCCCAACCACATCGAGGTCCCGGTCGGCGACCGCCTCATCATTGACTTCACGAACTCGGGGGACCAGCGCCACGACCTGGTGTTCGAGACGGGCGTGACCTCCGGGTCTCTGGCGACCGGCGAGACGAAGGAACTGGACCTCGGCGTCATCTCCGGCGACGTCGAGGGCTGGTGCTCCCTGCCCGGACACCGCGAGATGGGTATGACCCTGCACGTGCAGGCCACGGGCGTATCCTCGGGTTCCTCGTCCTCCGGCGCTTCCTCCTCGGCGGGGACCACGGCCTCGGGCGGCCACGCGGGCCACAACCACGGCCAGGACGCCGCCGCGGGACCCGCTACACCGACCGAGCTGACGGACTACGCGGCGACGATCACCCCACGCGACCCGGTCCTGCCGCCCGCCACAAGCGAAACCGAACGCCACTACACGTTCACGGTCACCGAGCAGACCGTCAACGTCACGAGCTCGCTGACCCGCCAGACGTGGACCTTCAACGGGGACGCGCCCGGCCCGATCCTGCGCGGACACATCGGCGACACCTTCCACATCACGCTGGTCAACAACGGGACGATGAGCCACTCGCTGGACTTCCACGCGGGCCTCGTCGCCCCCGACCAGGTCATGCGCTCGATCGAACCCGGGCAGACCCTCGAGTACACTTTCGTCGCGAAGAACGCGGGCATCTGGCTCTACCACTGCTCGACCTCGCCCATGTCCATGCACATCGCGAACGGCATGTTCGGCGCCGTCATCATCGACCCGACCGACCTGGGTACGGTCGACCGCGAGTACGTGATGGTCGCCTCCGAGCTCTACCTGGGCGCGGACGGACAGAGCGCGGACGCTTCCCTCCTGTCGGCCCTGGCGCCCAACGCGATGGCCTTCAACGGCGTGCCCTTCCAGTACAAGGCGCACCCCATCCAGATGAAGACCAACGAGCGCGTGCGCGTGTGGGTCATGGACGCGGGCCCCAACCTGGCGACCACCTTCCACGTCGTGGGCACCCAGTTCGACACCGTGTGGCGCGAGGGCGCCTACGTCATCCGAGGCGGAGGGTCCGGTGGCGGCTGGGGGCAGGTCCTGACCCTGGGCGCCGCCGAGGGCGGCTTCGTCGAGTTCACGCCGCTGGAGGCCGGCCACTACTCCTTCGTCAACCACGCGCTCTCCCTGGCGGAAAAAGGACAGGTTGGCGTCTTCGAGGTGAGCGACTGAGCCTTTCCCCGTTTCCCGGCCACGGCCTCGTCAACGCTCGACGAGGCCGTGGCTGCGTTCCGGCCTCGCGCGCGGTAAGGGGTTAGCTACACCCCATCACGACCGGCATTGGCGCCCTCCGACCGACGATAGAATAAGGGGATGCTGGGTACCTATCTCGACATTTTGCATTACCGTCAGGCCTGGAAGTTTTCCGCTGCCGGGCTGATTCTGCGCCTCCCTATGTCGATGGTGGGTTTGTCCACGATCCTGTTGGTGCGCGCCGAGTACGGCAACTACACGCTGGCCGGCGCCGTGTCGGCGGTCAACATCATCGTCATGGCGGTCTGCGCGCCCATCCTCGCCCGCCGCGTCGACCGCTACGGGCAGCTGCGCGTCATGGGGCCCGCGTGGATCATCTCCACCGTGTCGATGTGCGCGCTGGTGGCCGCCACCCTCATGCATGCACCCGAGTGGCTGCTGTTCATCCCGGCGGCCCTCGCGGGCGCCACGTGGGGTGCTCCGGGCGCGCTCGTGCGCTCACGCTGGACCACGATCCTGAACAAGCCCGGCCAGTTGACGACCGCCTACGCCCTCGAGTCGGCGGTCGACGAGTTCGTCTACATCGTGGGGCCCGTGCTCTCCACGGTCCTGGGCACGGCCCTGCACCCGGCGACCGGCTTGGCGATCTCCATCATGAGCCTGGCGGTGGGCGGCGCGCTCTTCCTGTCTCGCCGTTCCTCCGAGCCCGCGACGATCCCCTACGACCCGCACGCCCCGCGCGAGTCCGTCATCCGCAAGCCCGTCGTCCTCGTCATGGCTGCCACCTACATTGGCATGGGCATGACCTTCGGCGCGATGGAGGTCTCGATGGTCAGCTTCACCGAGGAGCTGGGCGCTCCCGCGCTCGGCGGCATCCTCCTGGCGCTCTTTTCGATCGGTTCACTGACCGCCGCCCTGTTCTACGGGGCGCGCACGTGGAGGCGCCCCACCTGGCAGCTCTTCGCGATCGGCGTCATCGCGATGGCGATCGGCATGAGCCTCTTCCCCGTTGCCTTCAACATCTGGACGATGGCCGCCGTCATCCTTGTCACGGGCCTGACCTGCGCCCCGACGATGACGAACGTCAACGTCATCATTCAAAAGTCCGTGTCCGCCGCGAAGCTCACCGAGGGCCTGACCTGGATGTCGACCTCCATCAACCTGGGCGTCTCGCTGGGCACGGCGATCGCCGGGCCCGCGATCGACGCGATCGGCGCACGCGGCGGCCTCTTCACCATGGCGGGTGCCGGGTGGGCGATGGTCCTCCTCATGCTCATCGGCCTGCCCGCCCTGCGTAAGAATACGGCCGCCCCAACGCCCGAGCTCCCCCTCGACTGAGCGGGCCTTGGGCGGCCGCGCGCGTGACACCCGAGGCCCCCGGCCTCGTCGAGCTGCTGTCCGTTAGGAGAACTCCACGCGCGTCTGCCCCTGGTTCGAGGCGCATATCGGCGACGTAGGTCGTGCTGGAGTAGGTGAGGCGAACACTCAGCTCGTCACCTTGTATGTGATGGTGACAGGATCACGGTAATGGAGCACATACACCCAGGTCACGGTGACATTCTCGTCAGTGCCATCTGGGAATGACACGGTTACGTTAACCCAGTTATTCTCGAGAGCGGGCCTGGTGAACTCGAAGCGCACATCATCCCTCATCGAGATCGTGACACCGTCCTCGCCCTTGCCGCGCAGCCTCGAGTCACACACCCAGGAATCTTCGCCTCGCAAGCACTGCCGAATCATGCTCTCGATGTCCGCATGCACCTCGTCGTAGTCCTCGGGGGTTGCAACGACACGAATACCGAAATCGTCACCGAGCGCCACGGTCACATGATCGAAGTCGCCGGAGTCGATCAGAGTATCATCGCTCCCCCACAGCTCCTGGTACCAGCGCTCCGACATCTTCGTCAGATGAATATCGTAGAGCCCGGGGTATCCACTGATCGTCACGGACGCGCACGGGTAGGGCCGTCCATTTCCCCCGGTAGGAGCGTCATAGACGGACTGTTCCCCGACCGTCAGCGAGGAGATGGCTTTATCAAGCGTCGCCCTCGTGCGCACCATGAGCGGAGTCTCAATGACCCACGCCCCCATCTGCCGCTTGTCAGAAGCGGAAACGTATCCTCTGGCTTGTGCCACTGAAAACACGCCTGTCTGTTCTGATCCCGCCACCGTGTAACGGACCGTAACCAAGTAGTCACTGTTGTGCTCCTTCTCCAATGACAGGTCGATGAGCTGCGGGTATTCAATGGGCTGTGCCATCGACGCGTCTAACGTGCAGTGCAGATCCGAACAGCCCGGGAAGGCCGGACGCGCATACTCCTCAGCCTCCTCGTATTTCCCCTCAAAGACCAGCTGGACGTACCGCTGCGCCGCTTCCTCGGCCGAGGCCTTCTCCCACGCCGGCTTGCCAACGAACCAGCAAGCCATACCGGCGCCCACCACGAGCACGAGCACGAGCAACACCAGCCGGCGTATGACCCTCGGCCGCCGCGCGGCTGCCCCACCCCAGAGCTCTTCCTGCGTCATTGTTTCTCCTTCATGCTCTCTCGACGACGAGGCCCACACCTCAGTGGACAGGCGCACAACCGACTCGCGGCACTCCTTTTGACTGTCCGGTCAGACTACCACAGGGCGCCTGCGGCTCCGTCGCTCCGGAGCTTGCGCTTCCCCGGTGGGTTGGCCCTATGATTACCCTGATGTTGCTTCGCCCCCCTCTCATCGACGACGAGTCCCCCTCACTCGCCCTGGCACTGACCGCCGGCGCGGGTGAATTCGCGTCGACCCTGCTGGTCGCGGCCATGTCGAAAGGCTGGTTCTACCCGGGAGTCGTCGGCTTTGGCGGCATCGGCTCCCAGCGCAGCGCCCGCATCCTCGGCCGCGTCCTCATGGCCCGCGGTGACGAGTCGCGCACGTGGCTGCAAAACCGCCGCGGGTGGCGCCAGTTCTTTAACGCGCAAGTCCCCCGCCAGCCCGTCCTCGTCACCGTCGGCAACGCCCGCAGGCTCGCCTTCGCCGACCGCGGCGGCTTCGTCGACATGACAGTGCTCGGCCACGGCCTCGAACCCGGCTGGCACAACGCCACCATCCAAGTCCTGCACGCGGGCGACGTGCGAGCCCTCGGCCTCTCCGAAGACACGGCCACCAAGCTCGCCACCACGCTGCGCACCGCGACCCCCCTGCCGGCTCCGGCCTCGGCGATGTACGAGCGCCCCCGCAAGGGCCGCATCCGCGCCGGGCGCCCTGCCCGCGTGCGCGTGCGCATCGTCTCCGACGACGAACACTTCGGCGTCGTCTCCGACATCGACGACACCGTCATGGTCTCCATGCTGCCGCGCCTGGTCACGGCCGCGCGGCACGCCTTCCTGGACCGCGTCTCCTCGCGCGAGGCCGTCCCGGGCATGGCGGAACTGCTGACGACGCTCACGACCTCGTCGGCGACCTCAGAGGGGGTGCCAGAAGGCACACACGCCCCCATCATGTACCTGTCGACCGGCGCGTGGAACGTCGTACCCACTGTCCGCTCATTCCTGGAGCGCACCGGCTACCCGGCGGGCGGCTTCCTCATGACGGACTTTGGCCCGTCGAACACCGGGTGGTTCCGCTCGGGCCCCGAGCACAAACGCCGCGAACTGCGCCGCCTGGCGCGCATGTTCCCGCACGTGCGGTGGCTCCTCGTCGGCGACGACGGCCAGCGTGACCCCGAGATTTACGCGGAGTTCGCGCGCGAATTCCCCCAGGCGGTCGCGGGCATCGCGATTCGTTCCCTCTCCGAGATCGAACAGTTCATGGCCCACGGCACCTTCGAGGCGATGGTCCCCGACGCGCTGTGGACGGTCCCCGAGTCCATCCCCGTCTGGTACGGCTCTAACGGCCACGCCCTCCTCGAGAACATTCGAGGACGGGGCACCGCCGGGCCGCTCTCCTCTTTCTGAGGCCCCCTCGACGAGGCCGGGGCGCCCTCCCCGGCCCACTGTCCTCCTCCTGACGCCCCTCGACGAGGCCGGGGCGCCCTCCCCGGCCCACTGTCCTCCGCCTGACGCCCCTCGACGAGGCCGGGGCGCCCTCCCCGGGTCGACGCGGCGGAAGCAGGCCACTTCGTGCGCATACAGGACGGCGGTTATAGGACAAAACGTGTTGGTCGCGGCTCAGTCCCAGGCGTCGTCGAGGGCGGTGTCGTCAGGCTAAAGCGCTCGCGCAGCCGCTCCTCAGACAGGATCAACCCCATCGGGAAGATTGCACCTGATCGGGGGCATTCAACCCGTGCGGGAGCATGACGCCAGGGGTAATGATGGGGGTTTTGCACCATTAGGAGCATCCTGTCGGCGTGTCGCCGGCGTGTCGCGGCTCTAATGCTGCAATTCCCCCCGTTTGGTGGCGGTGAGGTCGCGGTTCGGGGCGGTGTGGCGGCCACAGTGCAGACCAGCTCGACGAAAAACGCCGACAATGGGCTGTCGTGGGCGAGGCAGTCTGCGTTGTGGTCACAACGATGCCTGGCCTGGTGTGTCGCTCGCACGCGAACCCGCTATTGCGAGCGCTAACCAGCAATCTCGCACGTAAACCCCCTATTCCGCGTCTGGGCGAGGCTGCCCACGCTCGTATTTGCGGGCCCACGTGCGACATAGAGGGCCCCGGCACGCATTAGCGGGCCCACGTGCGCGCGGGTGCACTAGGGTAAGCCGCCCGGCGGTCAGGCGGCGGCGAAGCGGGCCCGCGTGCGCGCGAGCGCACATCCTCGGAGCAGTTTCGCATGCAATTCGATTGAGTGAACTTTCAACAGCGTCTACAAACGTTGCAATTCCAACGATGCGAATGCGTGAGGAGACAGAGCGTCAGGGGAATTGCATGCGACATTCGTGGACAGCATCCCCAACGGGAGTCATACTCTGCCGGTAGCGCTGCCGCTCGTCGGCGCCGCCGGTAGCGCTGCCGCTCGTCGCGCAGCCGGTGGCGTACCAGAGGCTTGGCATGGTGGACACCGTCGGCGCTGGCGAACTGCCCCCTGACACTGAGTGTCCACATGACACCGAGTGTCCGCACCCGGCCAAGCATTCGCCCAGACGTTAGCCCGCACATCAGGTACGTGGGGGTATTCACGCCCCTCGATGACACAACCACCTCCAACACCGACTTTCCCGCACCAGCAAGCCAAAAAAGCGCAACAAAACCAACACGTTGTGTCCTTTAACCCTAGGAAGGCCGCCCCGAGGGGCGGCCTTCCTAGGGTGACGGCACGTCGGTCGGCTCACGAACCCGACATGGGGCGGCACTTGGCGGGCTGTTCGACAGGGTCGGTGGACTTCAGGACGCGCTGGACGTCCTCCGCGCTCATCGTGTCGTCGTAGAAGGTGCCCAGCTCGACCTTCACGTCGGAACCCGTCGCGTCGGTGAGACGCACGTGGGCGCCGGGGAAGAATCGGGCGACCGAGTAGGCGTTATCGACGCCGGCCGGACCGGCGGTGATGCGCACCTTGCCCGTGTACTCGACGTCCGCAGTCTCGGGCTCCTGCGTCTGGAAGCCTGCGGTCGTGAGCATGTCCGTGGCCTTCGAGGCCAGGCCCTGGTGCTGGGTGGTGTTGATGACCGCGACCGACACCGTCGAGGGGGTCACGGGCTTCGAGTTCGCTGTCGGGCAGGGAATGTCGCCGGTTTCGGCGTACTTGACCTTCACGGAGAAGTCGTTCCCGAAGGGAACCGGCACGATCCCGGTAAACACGAGGGCGGCGATCACCGCGACCACTAGCAGCGCGCCGCCAACCAAGGCGAACGTCAAGTTCTGACGCTGCTGGCGCTCGCGCAGGAAACGCTGACGCGGGGTGAGGGCAGGGCGGGGCGCGTTCGGAGTACTCACAGTGTCCAGCCTATCGAATGGGAGGGGCCCGCGGCCAGACAACGCCCCGTCAGGAGCGTTACATCTGCGCCACGACCGACCCGCGACACAGTGAGGCCATCGTTCGTGCGGGCCCTCGGCGGCCCGACGCGCCCACTCAGGCCCGCCCAAGCCTCGTCTGCGCAGACGACACGGGCGGGCTCCAAGGAATCCCCTCGGAGCCCGCCCGCACGTCTCAGCCTACCGGTTCCACGCGAAGTCGGTGGGGCTGATCTCGCCGTTCGTGCCGGTCATCCAACCCGCGCGGGACAGGGCGAAAGACTTGCCCGACTTCGTGTTCCAGCAGGTCACTCCGTCCTCGGTGGAGCGGCACGCGTAATCGCCGTTCGTGGCGGCGGTCGTGTACTCCAGCTTGGGGCCACCCGAAGGCATCGACGCCGCACACGACTGGGTCGCCTCCGTCTTCGTGGCCGTCAGCGTACCGACCTTGCTGCCGGAGCAGGAGGCGTAACCCTCCTCCTCCCAGTTCGAGTCGGCGATGCCGCAGGTAACGCCATCGGCACTGAAGGAACACTTGATGTTGCCCGACGGCGCCATGAAGTTATCCATCTTCGTGGCGCCTGCGGGGGCCGGGAACTTCACGGGCTCATCCGTCGTGGCGCTCGGCGACGGCTTGGACGTCGCGCTCGACGAGGAGGTGGCCGGAGCCGACCCGCCCGCTGGCCCCTCGTACCCGCGCGTAAACACGAAGATCACGAAGCCAAGAAGGACCAACGCGACCACTGCAAGGATGCCCAGAACGATGCCCATGACCGGGACGGGGCGACGTTCGCGCGTGACGGGCACGACCTGCTGCTGGGCCGTGGACTGCACCTGGTAGGAGGCGCCGGCACTGGGGTACGCCTGCGGCGTGGACTGGGCGCGGGCGGGCGTGCCCGACGCGCTGGAGTAGGCCTGCGGCGTGCTCGGGTACACGGCGGTCGCCTCGGGATCCTGAGCGGCATTTCCGCCCAAGATCGAGTGGCGCTGCACCTGGGCGACCACCTCCTCGCGCGCACCCACCCTCGGGACCGGCGCGTTCGAACCGACGACCGCGGAGTAGGGGGTCGTGCGCTCAACCTGCGAGTAGGAGTTCACGCCACCCTGGCCGAGCACATACATGCCGGACTCGGAGGTACGGATCGAGGAACCGGCGACCGCGCCGGACACGTCACCGTGCATGACGAGGTAGCCGTTGGAGTCAATGTAGCCGTCGTAGTCGTCGCGGGCCTCGAGGGCCGCGTTGACCTGCGGGTCATTGAACTGGTGTAGCCAGTCGAGCAGCCCTCGATAGGCGTGCGGGTGCGCGGCGACAACCGGGCGCAGCTCGGGGTAGCGATACGCCAGTTGGCGCAGCGCTTCGGCGTCGGTCGACGGATCCTGTGCTGCCGCCGCAGGATCGTTGAAATGCAGCTCTTCTGCCATCGGTGCTCCAGACTTCATCGGTCACGCGGTTGTTACACAATACCGCGCTCACACGTCACAGGTGAAACCTTGCGCTATTTTTTTCCCACTATTCGGCGCTGTCACTTGACAAAGCCCCTAAGAACCCCCACGAAAGACGAAACTGTCAAAATTGAGGCTCTCGATGTCCGCCGCGAGCGCGCGCACCTGATCGTCCCATCCGCCGCGCGAGGCATCAAAACCTTCCGGGGTACCGAATTCTCGCGCCTGTTGGAGCGCGAAGGACCGCACCCCCATCTCGCGCGCCCGCGCCGCCACCTCGAAGCCGTCGCCAGGCCCATCCGGATAGACGGTCAGTCGCGCCTCGTGGTCCACCTCGGGATGAGCCAGGACGATGCCCAGCGACTCCCACGCCCGCTCGCCGGAGCCCGCGCGCCCGGCCACGGCCTCGTAGTTGCCCCGGGTCGCCTTCACGTCGATGCCCACCCAATCGACGAGGCCCGCTCCCAGCAGCTCCGCCAGGCGGCGCGGGTAGGGGCCGGCGGTGTGCAGGCCGACGCCGAAGCCGAGCTCGCGCACGCGAGCCATCCCCGCCCCGAGCGCGACCTGACGGGTCGCCTCGCCGCCAGAGAACACGACCCCGTCCAGGAGGCCGCGCCTGCGCGCCAGCAGATCCTCCAGCGCGCTCCACGCGACCACGCCCGGGATGCGCGGGTCGATGATCGCGCTGTTATGGCAGTACGGGCACGCCCACGGGCAGCCCTGAAGGAACAGGGACGCCGCGAACTTGCCGGGCCAGTCCACGCTCGACATAGGGACGAGGCCCGCGATCTGCAGGTCGTCCGGCGTCCACTCGCGCGACGCCCGCCCCCCGACGAGGCCGGGGCCACCCAGGCTCACGGCGCCCTCCCGTGGCGCCCCGGCCTCGTCGTCGTGGGGACGTGCGCTCACGTCAGCGGCCCCCCGCGGGAGGGAAGGCGCTGACGAGCTCGCCGTGAGCGTCCGCAGCGCCCTCGGAGAACATCTGGCGCTCGTGATACTCGCCCTTCTTGCCGATGTTGAAGGACTGGACCGGGCGGAAGTAGCCCATGACGCGCGTCCACACCTCGCAGGCCTGCGGCTCCG
>ERZ772912.1189-NODE-1189-length-10698-cov-12.635723_pt1 | contig 10698 bp, 9 predicted proteins | sample MGYA00512119_ERZ772912 | MGnify/ENA primary metagenome ERZ772912 (study PRJEB29015, sample SAMEA2738048) | human oral metagenome | biome: human oral; feature: human-associated habitat; material: saliva | place: China | collected 2230 ...
GTACCGACGGGAATGAACGCGGGGGTCGCGATCGTTCCGTGCGCGGTGTGGATGACGCCGGTACGTCCGAGGCCCCCGTGGGACTCCATTCGGTGCCCGATCGTGAATCCGCGGTCGGGGGAGTGCCCACCCGACGAGGCCGGTGCCTCGAAGGGCGTGAGCTGCTCGGGATCGGGGGTGGACAGCCAGTTCTCATTCATCAGTCGAAGACCTCGTCCTTCTTCAGTCCCTCGGTGCGACGGATGGCGGCGATGACCGGGTAGGTGAGGGGCAGGAGGATAACCTCGAGCAGCACCTTGTAGAAGTAGCCGGTGACGGTGTAGTTGATGAAGTTGCCCAGCGTCATCTCGCCGTAGAAGAGAATCGTGCAGAACAGGATGGTGTCTGCGGCCTCGCCGACGATCGTCGAGCCGATAAGGCGGGCCCACAGGTGCTTGGCACCCCAGCGTCGGCGGATCCATACGAGCACGTAGGAGTTCAGCAGCTGTCCAGCGAGGTAACCCACGAGCGAAGCCAAGACCGCACGCCACACGACGCCGAGGACTGCGGCAAAAGCGTCCTGGTTTTCATAGTCGGGGGCCGGAGGCAAATACTGCACGACAAAGAAAGTAAGGGAGGCCAACAGGGAAGCCACGAATCCCATGATGATGACGCGCTTAGCCCGAGCAAATCCGTAAACTTCTGACAGCACATCGCCGATGATGTACGTCAGCGGGAAGAGGATCGCACCCCCGTCGAAAATGAGGTAATGAGTGGACGTGCCGAGCATGAACGCCTTGGTTGCGGCGATATTCGAGATGAGCAGCAGGGCGACGAAGGCAACGGAGACGATGTCGAGGGCGCGCGTGGGGCGCGCCGATCCAGACGGAATCGGGCTATCGGACATGGGATGAAACCTCACAAAGGTGCGTAGAAATCGGTTAATTCCGACACCCATTGTGCCCGCTCCTTGCGTGATCACGCGCAACAGCGCCGCCTCACAGGCGGGTTGATTCGCCCACACGCACCCCTCCCTCTACTCTTGGAGGGTGATTAACGTCCAGGATTTCTCGTTGCGCATCGGCCCCCGCGAGCTCGTCAACCACGCGAGCTTCCGTATCGACAAAGGCATGTGTATCGGCCTCGTCGGCCGAAACGGCGCGGGTAAGACGACGACGATGAGGTTGCTCGCAGGCGAAGGCGACCGCGGAGGGGCCGCCGAATACACCGGCACCATCTCGTCGAATGGGACGGTCGGTTACCTGGCGCAGGACACTCACGTGGGTGATCCGTCGATGAAGGCCCGCGACCGCATCATCTCCGTGCGCGGCATCGACTCCATCATCGCCCGTATCCGCAAGGCCGAACACGAGATGTCAACGACCGAGGGTGCACGTCAGCAGCGCGCCATGGAACGTTACGTGAAGCTCGACCAGCAGTTTACGAACTCCGGCGGATGGGCGGCCAATGCCGAGGCCGCTCAGATCGCCCACTCTCTCGGCCTCGAAGACCGTGTCCTGGACCAGACTCTCGACACGCTGTCGGGCGGCCAGCGACGCAGGGTTGAGCTAGCCCGCGTGCTCTTCTCCGACGCGGACGTCCTTCTCCTGGACGAACCCACGAACCACCTCGACCACGATTCGATCGTCTGGCTGCGCGACTGGATCAAGACCTTCCCCGGCGGCGTCATGATCATTTCGCACGACGTCAAGCTGCTGGGTGACACCGTTAACCAGGTCTTCTACCTGGACGCGAACCGCGCGCAGATCGACATCTATCACCTTGGCTGGTCGGCCTATCTCAAGCAGCGCGAGGAGGACGAGCGTCGTCGCCGTAAGGAGCGCGCTAACGCGTTGAAGAAGGCCGAGCACCTCAAGGCTCAGGGTGAGAAGATGCGCGCGAAGGCGACGAAGGCCGTTGCCGCACAGCAGATGCTGCGCAGAGCCGAAGAGCTTTTCGCCCAGGCGGGTTCAGAGATCGTCCAGGACAAGGTCGCGCGCCTACGATTCCCGGAGCCAGCACCATCGGGCCGCGTTCCCCTGACCGCTGAAGGGCTGTCAAAGTCCTACGGCTCTCTCGAGGTGTTCACAGGCGTAGACCTCGCGATTGACCGCGGCTCCAAGGTCGTTGTCCTCGGCCTCAACGGTGCCGGCAAGACGACGCTGCTGCGGCTCCTGTCCGGCATCGAGGAGCCGGACTCCGGTCGCGTCGTACCCGGGCACGGACTCAAACTCGGCTACTACGCCCAGGAGCACGAGACGCTCGACGAGACCCGCACCATCCGCGACAACATGGCCGAGGCCGCTCCTACCCTCGACGACACCCACGTGCGCAACATTCTCGGCCAGTTCCTCTTCCAAGGTGACGACGTCGAAAAGCCCGTGTCCGTGCTGTCTGGCGGTGAGAAGACCCGACTCGCTTTAGCAACACTCGTCGTCTCGGGCGCAAACGTCCTGCTGCTCGACGAACCGACCAACAACCTCGACCCTGCCTCGCGCGAAGAGATCCTCGCGGCCCTGCGCGACTACGAGGGCGCCGTCATCCTCGTCACGCACGACCCAGGCGCCGTCACAGCACTCAACCCCGAGCGCGTCCTGCTGTTGCCTGATGCCGATGAGGACCTGTGGGACGACAGCTACCTTGATCTGGTGACCCTTACCTAGCAGCCGTGCGAGCCCGCGGAGTTCCTGCGCGGCAAGACGAAGGCCGGGACTGGACGAATCCAGCCCCGGCCTCGTTTCTTGAGGGCTCACAGAACCTTGGAGAAGAACTCCTTGGTTCGCTCAGACTTCGGGTTATCGATGACCTCGGAGGGAGCTCCGGCCTCGACGATGACACCGCCATCCATGAAGACGACCTGGTCGGCGACCTCGCGGGCGAACCCGATCTCGTGGGTGACAACAGCCATCGTCATACCCGACGCGGCCAGGTCCTGCATAACCTGGAGCACCTCACCGACGAGCTCAGGATCGAGCGCAGAGGTCGGCTCATCAAAGAGCATGATCTCGGGATCCATGGCGAGCGCACGGGCGATGGCAACTCGCTGCTGCTGGCCACCCGAAAGCTCCGCCGGGTAATGGTCCGCGCGATCAGCCAGACCGACGCGATCAAGCAGCTCGATAGCCTGGGCGCGCGCCTCGCTCTTCGAACGCTTGAGAACCTGAATGGGTGCCTCCATGACGTTCTCCAGCGCGGTCTTGTGCGGGAAGAGATTGAAGCGCTGGAACACCATGCCGATACGAGAACGCTGAGCAGCAATCTCCTTATCGTGTCGCTCGTGCAGCACACCATCCTTGTCCTCGCGGTAGCCGAGCAGCTCACCGTCGACGTACACGCGGCCGGCACTGATGTCCTCGAGCATGTTCAGGCAGCGCAGGAGCGTCGACTTGCCAGAGCCCGACGGGCCGAGGATGACGCAGACCTCGCCGGAAGCGATATCAAGGTCGATGCCCCGCAGGACGTGCAGGTCGCCAAAGAACTTGTGGACTCCGCGAACGGAGACCATGGGCGTCGTGGTCGTCATGGTGTCACATCCAAAAACTTGAGCTTGGTGGCCTTGGCGTCATCATCCTCATCGGAAGAAGATGACGTGGCGGGGGAGTGGGTGCCGGCGTTGTCGCGGCGCTCGAAGCCCTTGCCGTAGTACTTCTCGATGAAGGACTGGATCCACATCAGGAGACTCGTGATGACGAGGTACCAAATCGCAGCCGCGATCAGAAGCGGCACGGGAGCGAACGTCGCCTGGCCACGCTGACGCGCAATGAACGTGAGTTCGAGGGTGAAGGGAATCGCCGAGACCAAGGAGGTCGTCTTCAGCATCGAAATTGTCTCGTTGCCGATCGGAGGCACGATCACACGCATTGCCTGAGGAAGGATGATGCGGCGGAAGATCGTTCCGCGCGGCATTCCCAGCGCGGTGGCGGCCTCCCACTGGCCCTTCGAGACGCTCAGCAGGCCCGCACGCATGATTTCCGCGAGGTACGCGCCCTCGTTCAGGCCCAAGCCAATGAACGCCATCCAGAACGGCGTGAAATATGTGGCCGTATCAAACGTCAGCTCCCAGCCCCACAGCGAGCCGAGGAACGGCACACCGAAGGAGAGCTTCGGGTAGAGCGTGGGTAGCAGCGACCAGAAAATCAACTGCGTGTAGATAGGGGTTCCACGGAAGAACCAGATGTAGGCCATCGCCACCCAGCGCAGGACCGGATTCACCGACTGACGCATGATTGCCATCGTGATGGCGAGAGCGGTGCCCACCACCATCGCGAGGATCGTCAGGATGATCGTGAAGAGCACACCCTGCATGATCGAACGCGAGAACAGCCACTGGAACACGACCTGCCACTGGAAGTTTGCGTTCGTCACCAGCGCGTGGGCTGCCATTGCCGCAAGGATTGCCGCGACGATTGCGCTCGCCCACCTCCCCGGGCGGGGGACTGGTTTCGCGTCGATCAGCTCAACGCCGTCTTTGATGGTTGCCATGAGATCCTCAGTCGTTCGTCGCCGGGTTCAGCTCGGCGGTGGTCAGTGCAGCGTTCTGCGCGCCGTACGTCGCCAGAATGTCCTTCAGGTAGCCGTTGTCCATCAGGTACTGCATAGCCTTCTGGACGGCCTGCGTCAGCTGCTTGTCGTTTTTGTTGATGGCCACGCCCTGCGGGGCGGACTCGACGACCTCGCCGACCTGCTCGATCTTGCCGCCCGATAGAGACGCGGTGTAGCCGATGACCGTCGAGTCAGCCAGGGTGGCGTCGTACTGGCCACCGATGACCTTCGTAGCGATGTCAGTCTGCAGGTCGTGCGGCATGATCGTGATCTTGTCCTTGCCGTCGGCAACGCACTTCTCCGACAGCTCTGTGGCGTAGTCTTCCTGCGCAGTGCCGGTCTGAACGCCGATCGTCTTACCGCAGGGGTCAGTCGGATCGAAATTCGTCGGGTTGCCAGCAGCGACGCCGTAGGCGGAGCCCACCTCGACGTAGGAGATGAGGTTTGCCTGCTCCTCACGCTCGGAGGTGATCGTGAAGGAGGAGATGCCCACGTCGAACTTTGTGCCCAGCGCCGGAATGATGGTCGGGAACTCAGCGTGGTTCGTGGTTCCATCGTTCAGACCCATGACCTTGGCGAGTGCCTTGTTGATGTCCACATCGTAGCCCTGAGGGGTCTGCGAATCGTCACCGAGGAACTCCGCGGGCGCATAGTCGGCGGAGGCGCCGTTACGCAGCGTGCCTCGCTCCTTGACCTCGTCGGGAACGAGGGCGGCGATTTCGTCGACGGTCGGGATCTTCGACACGTCGTACGAGGCCGTGGTTGCCGCGGCCGAGGTGCTCTTCGATTCGCTGGTCGACGAGCTGGTCGACGTCGGATCCGCGCAGGCGGCGAGAGGGAGAGCAGCTGCGGCTGCGAGGACGATGAGGGCGTGTGCCTTCGAGATGGTCATGATGTGCCTTCCGATGGGAGTGGGCCGTAGCCCGTGATTGCTACCATTATGCACCCATATGCATCTAAATGCATATTATGCGTAGCGTGCCACGAATCAGTCGACGGTCGGGTTGAGTGCAGCTGTCGTCAGTGCTGCATTCTCGGCGCCGTAGGAAGCCAAAATGTCGTTGAGGTAGCCGTTGTCCATCAGGTACTGCATCGCCTTCTGGACCGCCTCGGCAAGCTGCGCGTCGTCCTTCGTGACCGCCACGCCCTGAGGGGCTGACTCAAACGTGTCGCCCAGCTGCTCAATCTTGCCGGCAGACTGCGAGCTCGTGTAGCCAATGACTGTCGAGTCTGCGAGGGTTGCGTCGTACTGGCCGCCAATCAGCTTGGTGGTAATGTCCGTCTGGAGCTCGTGAGGCATAACGGTGATCTTGTCCTTGCCGTCGGCAACACACTTGTCAGAGAGCGTGGCCGCGTATTCTTCCTGAGCCGTGCCTGTCTGAACCGCAATGGTCGCGCCGCACGGGTTAGAGGGGTCAAAATTCTTCGGATTGCCAGCAGCGACGCCCCATGCGGATCCGACGTTCAGGTAAGAAACCATGTTGACTTGCTGCTCACGCTCGGAGGTAATGGTGAACGATGAGATGCCCACGTCGAACTTTGTGCCGAGAGCGGGGATGATCGTGGGGAATTCGGAGTGCTTCGTTTCTCCAGCATTGAGACCCATGACCTTGGCGAGCGCCTTGTTAATGTCAATGTCATAGCCAATGGGAGTCTGCCCATCAGCATCCATGTATTCGGCTGGTGCGTATCCGGTAGAGGCTCCGTTACGCAGGGTGCCCCGCTTCTTAATATCGTCGGGAACGAGCGCTGCAATCTCATCGACGGTCGGGATGGATGAGACGTCGTAGTGTGAGGTCGTTGATGTGGTTGCCCCTGTCGTTGCGTCTGCTGTACTTGTGCTCGTCGTGGGGTCTGCACATGCGGCCATTGCGGTCGCGGTACTGGCCAGAGTGAGCGTGGCGAGAATCTTCTTGGCGTGCATGATTATGTTCCTCGTATCCGTGTTTCAGGCGGGCTTGTGTAATAGATATGCAAACACATGCATACTATGCACGTCGAATGAGTCTCGGATCGTGGATACGCAAGTGGGCAAGCACATCGTGCTTGCCCACTTGAGAGGTTTAGTTGCCGCGAAGCGCGCGGCGTGACGGCTTGGCGCGGAGAGGATCGATGCCCTTCGGAATGGGGGGCTCGCCCGATCGGAGAGCATTGATGCGCGCAGAGACCTGGGGAACTTCCTCGGGGGTCAGCACATTCTTCAACTTGCGCAGCTCGCGCTGCAGATCCTTCAAGGCGATCTGTCCGTCGTCGTGACCCACCTGGATCTGATGAACGGGAACGTTGCGCATGACCTTGGTGACGCGCTTCGTCTCGGCCTGGAGGAGGGGGCGGACGCGGGACGCGGGGCCTTCGGAGATGAGAACGACGCCTGCGCGCCCAACAATACGCCACACGAGGTCCTGCTCGCGGGTGTATGCGACGGGCTGCTCGGGAATCACCCAGCCTCGCTGAATCTGGGAGAGTGCAACCTTCACGGCACCCGCCGTATCCTCAACCTGCGAGTACAGTGCGCGGCGCGTCAGAATGCTCAGCAGCGCAAGGGCTGCGGTGAACGAGCCCATGATGCCGACGACAAGCCAGCCAATGAACGACATGTTGGTCAGCCAGGCCACCAGCATGAAGACGGCGATCACCGCGGCGGCTGTTCCGAGAAGCATCCACGGAAGTGCCGGGTAGGTGCGTTTGGTCAGTCGGTACGCGTCGAGGACGTTCTGGTAGAAGCGCCTCTTGCCGGGGGGATTCGATTCACTCATAGCCTCATTATTGTACGTGCAATTCATGATCGAAAGTCCACCCGTCCGATCAGGCACTTTGTGAAATGAGTTGCATCACATTGGTTGGCTTTGGACAATGGCGGTATGAACATTGGCGATTACGACGTTGGCCAAATCTTCCATATCGGGGCGACCGGCCCCGTGTGGCGTACGCGCACTGAGGCGGGTGAGGCGCTATTGTCGCTACGCGCTGCCGGAGATGGAGAGCGGTGCCTCAAGCGATGGAAGGCATGGGCCTCGATCACGTCGCGACATGTTGTTACCCTGCGTGATGTTGCACGATCAGACGACGGCCGTTGGGCAATCGTCTACGACTACGTGGCTGGGCGTCCACTCGACGCTGAAATTGGCTCGCCCGACTTGCGTCCCATCGCGACACGTCGACAGATCATCGAAGGAATAGCCGCGGGACTCAGTGCTCTGCACAGCGCTGGAATCGTCCATGGGGATTTGACTCCTTCCAACATCATCGTGACACCATCCGGGCGTGCTGTCATCATCGATCTGATCGACGAGATGGGAGAACACGATGGAACGCCCGGGTGGAGCCAAGGGCTCCGTGGGCAGGGGGCTGATCGCGCGTGCTTGCGTCAGCTCGCGCACCTTCTGCACATGGACGAGGCGCTGGCTGAGCTTGGCTTCGAAGAGCCTAACGACTGTCTTGCAGACGCGACGCCCCTCGTTGATGATCCCGTCGAGCACCCTATTTCGCGTGAGCCCGTGGATCCTGAGCGCGTCATCGCTGACTTGCGCGCTGCGGCACTGCGCGAAGATACCCTCAGAGATGGGCAGTCCGAGCGCCCGGCTGCGTCGACACCGCAGAATGTGCGTGGTGGGAGACAGGAAGCGCAGCGCGGCCGGCGCCGAGCGCTCGGCGTCCTCGCTATGGGGCTGGTGGCGATCATCGCAGGTGCGTCCATTATGGCCTACGGCTTCTTGAGTAGCGGTCCGAGCGACGACCAATCGGAGACATCGGTTTACAGCGATCCCTCACAGTCCCTTGAGCAGTCGTCCGGTAGTCCATGCGACGTTTCCGCCCTGTCAGAAACGATTAATCGTGCGATCCGCACGCGCGACGAAGCAGTGGTCGCCGGTGACCCGACGCCTCTTGAGAGCGTTCTTGGTGGCGAGCTGCTTGATCAAGACAAGGAACGCATCGCAATGATGCAAAGCGACGGAGTGCGCGTCTCGCAGTTGTCCTCACGGATCGATGATGTGTCCGTTTTAGCGTGTGAGCCGGGAGCCATCGATGTCAGTGCAACGTTGACGGTTCTCACGTCGGAAACATGTCGAGCTGGAACGTGTGAGAAGCGCTCGGAGCCCCAAGTAACCGACCTTCGCGTGCGCGTCGATCCAGTGTCGGGAAAGGTTGTGAAGGCGGAGCCCGCTGATCAGCAAAGTGGTGCAGACGCGCAATAACGCGCGACAACTTCGCATGTGTTCAGGCAATAGCGATGGGGTGGGCCTCATGCGAGGCCCACCCCATCAGCGTTCGGTGAGGATCAGAGTCCGAGGTCGGCCTCGAACGCTCCCTCCTCCAGGCGCTTCTTCACGTCCATGAGGAAGCGCGAAGCGTCGGCACCGTCAATCAGGCGGTGGTCGTAGGAGAGTGCCAGGTAGACCATCGAGCGAATCGCGATGACGTCAGCGCCGTCGGCGCCCTTCATCACGACGGGACGCTTCACGATCGTGCCGACGCCCAAGATCGCGCTCTCCGGCATGTTGAGGACCGGCGTATCGAAGAGTGCGCCACCCGAACCGGTGTTCGTCACCGTGAACGTCCCGCCGGACAGCTCATCGGGGCCAATCTTCGAGTCGCGAGTGCGGGCAGCCAGATCGTTGATCGAGGCGGCGATGCCCGCAATGTCCTTGTCTCCGGCGTTCTTGATGACGGGAACCAGCAGACCGCGCGGCGTGTCAACGGCGATACCCACGTGCTCGTAATCGAAGTACGTGACCTCCTTGTCGTTGATGGTCGCGTTGATCTTCGGGTGGTAGGCGAGTGCCTCGGTCGCGGCCTTCACGAAGAAGGGCAGGAACGTCAGCTTGGTGCCGTGCTTGGCCAGGAAGGCGTCCTTCGAACGTGCGCGCATAGCTGCAACCTTCGTGACGTCGACCTCAATAACCGTGGTCAGCTGAGCCGCAGTCTGGAGCGATTCGACCATGCGACGGGCGATCGTCTGACGCAGGCGCGACATCTTCTCGGTCGTTCCACGCAGCGGCGAAGGCTCGCGAACAGCGGTGGCCGGTGCGGCAGGAGCGGCAGGGGCAGCCGGTGCGGCGGGAGCAGCAGTGGCAGCGGCGGCAGCGGCGGCAGCCTCGATGTCCTCGCGGCGAACACGGCCGCCGACGCCCGTGCCCGACACGGACGCCAGATCAACGCCGAGCTCGCGGGCGAGCTTACGAACGATCGGGGTGACATACGCGGAGCCGGTGACGGCAACGGGGGTTTCAACGACAGGAGCGGCGGAAGCCGTCTGTGCCAGTGTCGAGGCATTCGGGAAGGGATCAACCGGAGCGGCCGGCGCGGCGGGAGCAGCAGGTGCCACCGGAGCGGCCGGTGCGGCGGGAGCAGCAGGCGCCACGGGTGCAGCCGGCGCGGCGGGTGCAGCTGCCTCGGCGGCGGGAGCAGCAGAGGGAGCCGACGAAGAAATGATCGCGACGACGGTGCCGACCTCGACAGTCTCGTCCTCGGGAACGCGGATTTCTGCCAGGAACCCGGCGACGGGGGAGGGGACCTCGGAGTCGACCTTGTCCGTGGACACCTCGAGCAGCGGCTCGTCGGCGTCAACGGCGTCGCCCACGGCCTTCAGCCACGTGGTGACGGTGCCCTCGGTGACGGACTCGCCCAGAGCGGGCATGCGCACCTCGGTGCCCTGCGCGGGAGTGGCGGCCGGTGCAGCCGGAGCCGCCGCGGGGGCAGCAGCCTCAACGGGGGCGGCGGCGGGAGCGGCCACGGGTGCAGCAGCAGGGGCTGCCGAAGCCTCAGACGCATCGCCAATGCGAGCGATCTCGGTGCCGACCTCGACGGTCTCATCCTCGGGGACCAGGATTTCCAGCAGGACGCCGGCCACGGGGGAGGGGACCTCGGAGTCGACCTTGTCCGTGGACACCTCAACGATGGGCTCGTCGAGCTCGACGGTGTCGCCGACCTGCTTGAGCCACGTGGTGACGGTGCCCTCGGTGACGGACTCGCCCAGAGCGGGCATGGTCACTGAAGTTGCCATGTGTGTTCTCCTATTAAAAAATTTCGGTCAGTTGTGGACGTGGAGCGGCTTGCCTGCCAGCGCCATAGCCGCTTCGCCAAGCGACTCGTTCTGGCTGGGGTGCGCGTGGATCAGGGAAGCGACGTCCGAGGGGTACGCCTCCCAGTTCACCATGAGCTCGCCCTCACCAATCT
>ERZ772912.1190-NODE-1190-length-10693-cov-3.384189_pt1 | contig 10693 bp, 12 predicted proteins | sample MGYA00512119_ERZ772912 | MGnify/ENA primary metagenome ERZ772912 (study PRJEB29015, sample SAMEA2738048) | human oral metagenome | biome: human oral; feature: human-associated habitat; material: saliva | place: China | collected 2230 ...
CTATCGGTGTTCCGCCCCGTCGTATCAATGAGATCGTCCATGGGAAGCGCGGGATCACGGCGGATACTGCCATGCGGCTGTCCCGCTACTTTGGCACGACCCCGGGGTTCTGGATGAACCTGCAGATGCGCTATGAGCTCGATCGTGCCGAAGATGTGCTGGGGGACACGTTGAGCGGAATCGTTCCGCTAACGATGGTCGAAGTCGCCTAAAAGGTCTCAATCTGACGAGGCAGTGGCCGGGTCGCGCATTGAGCGCGGCCCGGCCTTTTTGTGTGCACTGGCCTTGGGTTATGCGGAACGGTTTCCGTCGTTCAAGGTGCGAGATAGGTGACAACTGCTTAGGCGGCGTCGGCGTCTTTAGCGGGCTTGGGGGAGCCTTGGCCCGAAGTGGTGCGCAAAACCTTAGAGCTGGTGGGGCGCTCTAGGCGCACCAAGAGGTCAATCTGTTTAGGCTCATAGCCCAGCGAGATGCTCACATCCTGCTGAAGGCGGCTGCGTAGCGTAGACACAGTCCAGTCAATCTCGCACTCTTGGGACACGCTGGCATCAGCCTGAATCTGTAGGTGGCTCAAGGTGCCGCTAACCCACACCGTGCAGCGCTCCACCCCGCTCACGCCCTGCGCTCGCTCAGATAGGGCCTGCGACAAAACTTCTGGATCCAAGGTAGTGAGTAAAAGCCCCTCAGAGTCACTCAGGCGCATAGGTGAGGCCGCTACCCGGCGCGGAACCTGCATGAGAAGCAGCGCCAGACCACCAATGATGGCAAGCACTGAGGCCAGCGCAAGCACGGGTAAAAGCCAGTTTGCTTGACTGGCGACGGCGCCCACCCGCCCCTGCTTGCTAGCCAGGTAGGGGGCGGCGTCGGGCCAAAAACGAGCTAAACCCAGGCCCGAAGCCAGCAGCCAAGCGGAGGCGGCCACCAAAACAAAGCCACAGATAGCCAGGACGCACCGGTTTAGCGGGGCGGAAACTGAACGCATAATCGTGCCTCCTTAGCTCGCGTGCTTGACGCGCACGCGGCTGCCTTTAATGCCCACCGGGGCGAGCATTTGTAGGGCCTGGTCAGTCTGCTTTTGGGCGGCCTGCTGCACGGGCTCTAGCTCATCTAGGACGCTGTGGACGACGACGTTAACCCGCGAGCGGCGGGCAGTGGCCGAAACGGAGTTAGCGCCGCCCAGCTGCTCAACCTGTAGCCTCACCAGTTTGGCCAGGTCACGGCGCCTAACTGCGGTCTGGCCAGGAATGTCGTCGGGGAGAATTTCGATGCGCTCGGGCCGCCCGGGCCATAGCGCCGCAATAATCATGATTAGGCCACAGGCCGCCACAACCCCGGCGGCAATAAGCGCCGCAGTGGAGCTAAGCGAAGTGGATTTGATGGCTTCAAGTGCGTGTAGGGCGTGGCGCGGCCAGTAGCCGGTGATGAGCCGCTGGCCGGTCAGCCAAGCCCCCAGGCTTCCGCCGGCAAGCAGCAGCAGGGCTAGAACCACGCTGGAGCCGCTGCGTGAGGGGCGGCGAATGAGTTTTGGAACTTTTCTCATTTCAGGTTCTTCCTGCCTGGGCCGGCGGGGTTAAGCCAGGAGATCTCAATATTGATCTTGCCGACGCTCAGCCCGGTCAGGTGCTCCACCCGGCTGCGTACATGTGCGCGCACGGCCTCGATTGTGTCTGCCAGTGGTGTGGGAAAAACCAGGCCTAGGTTCATGTGTAAGACGGCTACCTGCCCGTAGAGCTCACATTGGGCTTCGGGACGGGAGGAAAAGTTACGGCGGGCGCCGATGCCTAAAACCCCGCCGGCGTTGGAGCCAACATTGCCGGTTTCATAGGCGGCTTCGGCGGCAATTTTGGCCACGACTTTAGCCGGAATGGTGGTGGTGCCGCGCTGGGTGGTGCCCGCGTCGGTGCCAGCGGCTTGGGTGGTGCCCGGCTGCCCGGCCTTCCCGGTTGTGGGCTGGAGGCCTGAGGACTGGGCGGCTGCAGGTGAGGCGAGGGGCGCCATCGTCACTTCCTTAGCCGCTCAAGGAAGCTGCGGACATCGACCCGGCCCTCCAGGTACAGGCCCACTCCTAACCCGACCAGGCCACACAGTGACACCAGCACAAAGTCAGCGAAGGAGCCAAAAGCCAAAATGGTTCCAAGGAATAGGCCTACTAGGAGGGACAGGTGCGTTGTCTTCATGAGATCTCCTCAGATCAAGGCGTAAATTACTTGAGGTTGTTGGTCTCAGACTCGTCGCCGGGAAGGTGCACGTCGGTGACGTGGATGTTGACCTCAACTACTTCCAGACCGGTGCTGGTCTCGATCTGCTCAATGATGTTGTTACGGATCGCCTCGGTGACCTCAATGATGGGGGCGCCGTAGTCAACCACCACGGTGACCTCAATGGAGGTCTGGGTTTCGCCCTTCTGTACGTTAATGCCGCCGGTGACGTTGGTCTGGGCGGTGGGGATGCGCTCGGTCATGGCGGTGAAGGCGCGGCGCATGGCGTTACCCATGCTGTAGACGCCGGGCACCTCGCGCGTGGCCATGCCGGCGATCTTGGCGATGACGTTCTCGTCGATGGTGGTTACGCCGTGAGAGGTGTGCAGGGGCGTGTTGGGGGTGCTGTCTGCTTCAGCGTTTTCGTTCTGCTCGGACTGCTTGCTGGTGTCGCTCATGGGAGGCTCTTTCTTTGATCTGAGTAGGTGGCCGACGGCGCACGGTGTTGATTGCCGTCAGGGTGGGGTTGCTTTCCGTCAGGATTGCCGCGATAAACGCACTAAAAGGTGCGGTTGTCTAAAAATCCCTACCACCTCAGTCTATAGGGCTTTCGTCGTAAAAAGGTGAAGTGGGGCAGTTTTAAAGGAGCTTTCTTTTCTGACTCGATGAGGGGTCGCCTATATTGGTGTAGGCGCGGTCTGGCTGGCATTGCCTGAGTCCCGGTTGGCCCGCATGTGCTCACGGCCTGCATAGGGAGGAAAAGCTCATGGATCCTCGTTTTTCGCGCGCATATGGCGCGTTGGCTGGGTTGGCGCTGGGTGATGCGCTGGGTATGCCAACGCAAGCAATGTCTCCAAAGCAGATTCAAGCAGTTTACGGCCATGTCACAGGCCTGGTGGAGGGGGATAAAAGCCAACCCTATGCGCCGGGTATGGCGGCCGGGTCGGTCACTGACGACACCGAGCAGGCATTGTTGGTTGCTTCCCTGCTGCTTAAAGGTCGTGGCTCTGGGCTGACCCTGGATGCGGGCGAGTTCTCCCACGCTCTGCTGGCTTGGGAGGATTCCATGATTGAGCGTGGTTCACTGGACCTGCTGGGGCCCTCCACGAAGGCCGCACTTGAGCGTGTACGCGCAGGCGAGAACCCGCTGCGCGTGGGGGGTGAGGGCACCACTAATGGTGCGGCAATGCGGGTGACACCGATCGGGATTGCGGCGTCGACGTCGGACCGGCAGCTTTTCGCCGACGCCGTATGGTCCTCATGTCAGGTCACGCACGCCACCCGTCAGGGCTTTCAGTCAGCGGCGCTAGTGGCAGCCGCCGTGTCGCTCGGGATCGACGCCGGCGCGGCGGATGTGACAGACCTGCTGTGGAAGGCTGTGGCTTTTGTGCGCTCACTACCTGAGCGCGGCGCCTGGAGCCCAGAGCCGGATGTTGTGGCAGCCACGCACCGGGCATTAAAACTGGCCGCCCAGCCGTCGTCGTCCCTAGAGTGGCTGGCTGGGCAGATAGGCACGTCTGTGGCCTCAGCGCAGGCAATCCCCATGGCTTTCGCGCTGCTGGCACGTGATCCCTCCCCACGCGCCCTGCTGCAGGCCGCCAATTTGGGTGGTGACACTGACACAATTGGTGCGATAGCGGGCGCAATTTTGGGTGCAAGCTTGGGTGTTGAGGTTTTTGACGCTTACGGCCTGGCCCAGGTGGAGCGAGTTTCGCAGCTTAATCTGCCTAGCGTCGCTACAGATTTGCTGGCTCTGCGTGATAGGGAGGGCGGCTTCGCCCCCGCAGTAGCTACGACGTCGCCCAACCCAGAAAAACCCGTGCTCACCCCAGCCGCGTCCCCACAAAAAGGCGCCCCGGCGGGCCGCGTGGTGCTGATGGGCCAGATCCTTGTAGACCTGGCTGTGCGTGGCGAGGCACTACCGGCCCCTGGCGGCGACGTATGGGCCAGCGATGAAGGAATGCACGTGGGTGGGGGCTTTAACGCGCTGGTAGCCGCGCGGCGTATGGGCGCCCAGGCCGTCTCGCTCAGCCCGATTGGCCAAGGGCCCTACTCTTTACTCATCCAGCAGGCCCTGCAACGTGAGGAAATTATGGATTCCGGGCCCCACATTGACGGTATCGATAACGGTTTTTGTATTGCGTTCACTGACCAATCCGGAGAGCGCACCTTTATATCCACGCGGGGCGCTGAGACGAGGGCGCCAGCAAGTGCCTGGGCGGACTTCACCGCGACGATGCGTCCGGGGGACGTGCTTTACATTGACGGCTACCTAATGGATCACCCGGCTAACCGTCAGGCAGCGCAAGCGGCGCTCGAGGCTTTACCTGAGGGAGTGCAGGTAGTTTTAGATGTCTCGCCTGTTATCGGCATCCCGCAGGGCCTGCCCGCGCGTGACGTAATTGTTTCGATGAACCATAGGGAAGCTCAGCAGATCATTAACCAAAGCGCAAAGCGCGGCTTGGGGCAGGGGCAGGAGCTGAGCCGAGGGCAAGGCCAGGGGCACTGCCAGAAGCAAGGGCAGGACGGGGAGCAGAGCCAGCGTTGCTACCAGGAGCAGGAGCAGAGCCAGTGGCGCGGCCAGGCACGTGAGGCCGGCTTGGTAGCCAGCTTGCTGGGACGCCCCGTTGTGATGCGTGCAGGAGCTGAGGGCGCCTATTTCGCCAGGCCAGCAGGGGCTAAGGCGGGAGTTTCACTCACAGCGCCGGCGCCGACTCCGGGTGCGGCTCCGGCGGGGGCTTCAGCAGAGGGGCCAGTTGCGGCTCCGGCGGCTCCGGTGGCGGCTAGCGCAAATGCCGCAGATATGACTTACATTCCGACGCCGCGCGTTGCGGTTATCGACACTAACGGCGCAGGTGACGCCCACTCTGGCGTGTTGGCGGCGGCTTTAGCGCAGACAATCCCCCTAGAGCGAGCACTTTTACTGGCTAACTGTGCAGGCGCTCTTTCCACGACGATAGTAGGGTCGGCATCCTGCCCTGTGCGCGAGCAGATCGAAGCTGCAGCTGACGCGCTCGCGGACTAGGCGCGCTAGCGCTTGTCAGTGTCTAGGCATGGGCTCCCGAGTGCGGCTGGCGTTGTCTTGGTTCGGTTGGATGCTGGCTTCGTCTATCGGGGCGGCTGGCGTTGCCTGAGCCCAGGCCGGCTGCTGGCTTCGCCTAGACCTGGGCGGGTGGCCGACGCAGGGGCGGATCTAAGACAAAAGCGGTCGCATCAACTCCTGGGACTAGGCGGTAGAGGGCGGCAGGGCGCCCAGCCCCTTCGCGCACGTTGTCTCCAGTGGGCTCAATGAACGACGCCGTTTTTGTGGCTTTTCGATGGAAATTACGCGGATCCAAGGCAGAGCCCCAAATAGCCTCATAGGTGGTGCGCAGCTGGGTGATCGTAAACTGCGGCCCGCAAAAAGAGGTGGCCAGGGGCGAGTATTCGATTTTAGAGCGGGCGCGTTCGACGCCGTCAGCCAAGATAGCGCCGTGGTCGAAAGCTAGGGGAGAGTCAGGGCCAAGCAGGGCCTCAACGGGCTGCCATAGTGCCCCGGCGGCGTCGCCCCCCGCATGAGTAGGGGAGAAAGAAGGGGCCAAGAGCAGGTAGGCCACGGAAAGAACCGGGCCGCGTGGGTCACGCCCCAGGGGGCCGTAGGTGCGTAGCTGTTCAAGGTGACCGGGGGGAGTGACGCCGGTTTCCTCCTCAAGTTCGCGTGCGGCGGCCTGCTTTGTCTGCTCACCGCTGCGCAGAAAACCGCCAGGTAGGGCCAGACGGCCACGGAAAGGTTCGATGCCTCGGCGCACCACGAGCGCGTGAAGCGTGTGGTCAATGACTGTCAGAGCGACGACGTCGACGGCGATCGGGAAGGTGACAGGTTCAATCATGGCTCTAGCCTAACCTATTTGCGTCAAGTTGACATTAAAGCCTGAAGGGGTTTATCGTCATAGTGACACAAACAAATGGGAACTACCTAAGGAGTCATCATGGGAACCCTTCACAACCACCCCTTCTTCATCCGCTACCAGGGCGGCGCCGGCGACCACGTCGTCCAGATCAGCGCCGGACGCACCATCCGCTCCGGGGTTGGCCAATCCTTCTGGCTGCGCAAAGGCCGCTGCGCGCTGGCGGAAGTACCCACCGCTAACCGCGCCCACAGCTTCCTGGTGCAGGTAGCCTCCAGCGACCAGCAGAACGTAAACGCCCAGGTGGCCATCACCTACTGCATTGAGAACGCCGAGGCTGCCGCCGCGCACTACGATTTTGGTCTCTACCCGCGTGAAGCAAAGAAAGACGCGCAGGGCCTGTGGCAAATCGATGAAACCGTCACCCGCATCGCCCACTCTGCCCTGGCCTCAACCATCGGCGCAATGGCCCTGTCTGAAGCAATCTCCGGCTCCCTGGAGCGAGTTAGTGGGCTCCTGACCCAGGCTTTTGCCGCAAACGAGCAGCTGCAGGCCACCGGCGTGGGCATTGTTGACGTGCGATTGCTGTCCCTGCGACCCGATGAAGGGGTTGAATCCTCCCTGCGCGCCCCACTGCTTGAACAGCTGCGTGCCGAGGCCGACCGTGCCCTCTACGAGCGCCGCGCCCTCGCCGTCGAGCGTGAATCCCAAATTTCCGAAAACGAGATGCAATCCAAGCTTGACCTGGCCCGCAAGCGTGCCGACCTGGTTGACCAGGAAGGACACAACGCCAGGCGCGAAGCTGAAGAGAAAGCCGCTGCTGACGCGATCGCCGTCGAGGCCGAATCGCGCCGCATCGTAGAAAAAGCCAAGGCCTACGAGACCGACTGGAACACCGCCGGACGCGCCCGGACCGCCAATGATGCGGCCTACATCCAGGCCGTCGCCGAGGCTGGGCCTGAGGTGGCGCGCGCCCTGGCACTTAAGGAGCTGGCAGGTCACATGCCTTCCTTCGGCAATATCACCATCACCGCTGACGTGCTCAGCGACCTGGTGTCGGCCTTCACTGGCTCAGCCAAGGCAGGCAAGTAATGCGACGCCGCGCGGTGGTTGTGCGCCGCCCCACCGAATATGACGAGCTCATGGACCGCTACTCCACACGCGGCCAGGTTGAGTTTGTGCTGCGCTCACGCGGGCGCAGCCTTGAGGAGGTGGAGCGCGCGCACGAGTGCCACCTGGCGGCCCTGGCGCGGGTGCGGGCGGGGATCCCGGACGGCTGGGCTAGCGCCGACGTCGAACGAGACTCACTGTCTCGCTTCCTGTTTGCGCCCGAGGACGTAATTGTTGTGGTTGGCCCTGACGGTCTGGTGGCTAACGTGGCTAAATACGTGGATGAGCAGGTGGTGGTGGGGGTTAATTCCGTGCCCCAAGCCAATGCGGGCGTGCTCGTGCGCTGCACGCCCGAGCAGGGGGTGGGGGCGCTGCGCCGCCTGGAAACGGGCTCTGACCTGCGTGTTGACCAGCTGACTATGGTGCGCGCGGCTGCTGACGACTCGCGCACACTCACCGCCCTCAATGAGGTGTTTATTGGACATCCAAGCCACCAAAGTGCCCGCTACGAGCTCACCTTGGGTTCCCGCGCAGAGCGGCAGTCCTCCTCCGGCGTCGTTGTTTCCACCGGGACCGGCGCCACGGGCTGGGGCGCCTCCCTAAAACGCGGGCGGCACATGGGGGATCTACCCACGCCCACCTCGCACTCCCTGGCGTGGTTTGTGCGCGAAGCCTGGCCCTCGCCCCATACTGGCACCAACTGCACCGAAGGAATCCTAGGTGAGGGGGAGGAACTGAGCCTGGTGGTGGGCAGTGAATCCCTGGTGCTCTTTGGTGACGGCATAGAATCCGACCGCCTCACCCTAACCTGGGGCCAAAGCGTGCAGGTCTCACGTGCTCCGCGCGCCCTGTCCCTAGTTGACCCGGCTGGGCTGCGCTAAGAGGGCGCATAGCGGGCGGGCTGTAGCTGCGCTAGGTTGTGCGGGTATTAGCGGACTAAATTATTAGTCACCTATCCTGAACGTTAAAACTCACTGGGGGGCAGGTATGGGAACTATAGATCCGCAGCTGCTGCCTTGGTTGGCTGTTCGTGACGCTTTGGTTGGTTTGCCTGAGCCGACTATGGAGGCTTCTGCGCTTTTCTTTGACCATGTGCTTCAACCGGGGGCCCGAGTCTATCCGGGACATACTGGTTCTTTTATTGATTCACCTGCTAAAGCTCTTAAAGCAGGTGTGCATGGTGTGCCCGGGGGAGAGAATATGCTTCGCAGGGTAGATGGGTCGGTACGGTATTTTTCTGTGCGCGAGGCGGCGCGGTTGCAGACTTTTCTAGACGATTATCGTTTCAGTGGTCCCTGGTCTGAGGCGATGCGCCAGCTAGGCAATGCTGTGCCGGTGCGCTTAGCGCAGATAGTTGCTGGTTCTATCCAAAGTTGCCTCTAGCAAGCTAGAAGTTGCATCTCGAACGTGACAAGATCCGCCTAATTTAGTGAGGGTGACTGCGGCAAAGGGGCTTCAGAATCGAATCTACTACTGAGTGTGTAGTAAAAATCGTTGCAATATCAGGAAAATCTATGAGATTACAGCTTCTATCTAGGTACTGTAAGTACATGCTTGACACTAGGTCACGAACGTGACAATATTGTCCCGATAGATAATTTGCTCAACTGGAGGTTTCAAATGTCTACCACAAAGCTGTTCGTATATAGTGCTCCCGAGAATAAGAAACTTGCGAATAACTTCTTGAAGCGAGCGGAGTCTCGTTTGGACTGTCTGCGTGAGCATGAATTTTTGCGATGGACCCCCTCTTTTGTGCTTCCAGGACAGGATTGGAAAGCTGAGATTAACAAGCGATTGCGTGAGGCCGACTATGTTGTCCCGCTGCTTAGTCCAGAACTATTTGCTAACATGAAGAGGGAGAAGGATTCATTAATTGATGATGCGTTTACAAAGATTTTCCCTGTCCTGCTGATAGATATAGTAGATCCAGCATTTGATGGTACAATTGAATGCTTTGGAATTAAAGATCTTCAGGTGTATTGTGGGGTTTCTTCTAAGCGGCTTTCCTATATCAGCTGCAAGAACGAATTTCAACGCAACCAGTTTGTTACTGGATTTGTTGAGAGCCTTGTCAACAGTGTTAAGGGTAATGTTGGATACAGGAATTCGAAAAACGGTGTAGCTAGCTTTTAATTTATATTGGAGATTTAATATGTATCGTAGCAAATTTTTCCTGTCCTGGGCACACGGAGAGAGAAGGGCAAAGGAATCTTTTCTTAAGCTACTTAAACCCCGTTTAGAGAGTTGCAAAAACCATGAGATTACCTGGTGGGAGGACTCATTCATTCTTCCTGGTGAAGAGTGGCTACCTCAGATTTTGGAACACTTAGAGGATAGTGACTATATTGTCCAGCTCGTGAGCCCAGCCTTTCTGGCCTCCAATTTCATTCGTACCTATGAGATTCCTGGGGTTGGGAATGCTCCTATGAAGAACGTACTACCCGTTATGCTAGTGGACCTTCCCCTTTGGGGTGCAGTAGAATTTTTTGGGATTAATGATAATCAGATCTACCGTGGTACCTCCTCTAAACGTAACTCCTATATTAGTTGCAAAACCGAATTGCAGCGTATCCAATTCGTTAATGGTTTTGTAAAACAAATAATCAATCGCATCGAAGATAAAGGTGGGTACCGCTGATGTCTAACTCTTCATTAATGCCATCTCGCCCCCTCTCTGCTGCTACAGTACGTCGAATCCTGAGCGGCCTTGAAAATATGACTCAAGGTAACGTAAAGACTGCGAATATGATCTGCGAGTTACTTGAGGAGAATAATAAAACAACTATCGACAAAGTCTTAGAGAAAATTCCAGGTAAGGAACCTACTGAGTACCTGCGCAAGTTTAAGTCCCGCTTCAATCAGGATGCAGATGGGGCAATTGCCGTTGTGTTTGACGGACGGAAAGGGCCTGAACTTTACTTTACGGGCACAGATCCTGTAATCGAGGATATCGAGGACTATGCCAAGAGTCAGGCGAACCGTCATACTACCTCTGAGAAGACAGTCGATGCTTTTATGATTGAAGACACTAAACGTATATACATTAGTTTTTCTAAAAAAGATAAAAAATGGGCGGTTTCGTGTGCTGACTTGTTGGAGCGTACGATTAGGGCTGGATTACGTAACCGCTATAATGTTATGTTTTTCAGAACAAATCAGGTTGCAGTAGGTGAATCTATCAGTAGCACTCTCGATAAGATGAGTAATGATGCAGACCTTGCTATTGTACTTGTTAGCAATAACTACCTGACTGACAGGGATGAAGCTGACCGAGTACTTGCCAAGCATCCACATCCTATTATTGTGAGACTTGAAGATATTGGCCAATCTGTGTCATTTGATCCGTTTGATAGGGGTGACGTCGTCTCGGGTAACTCATTTACTAAGGCTAAAGATGAAGGGGGTACGAGTAAGCAGGATTTTGCAAACAGAGTGTTGGATCTGGTAAAACGAGACCTTGAACTTGCTAGCTATCAGTTATTGCCATATAAGTATGTG
>ERZ772912.1191-NODE-1191-length-10692-cov-8.188681_pt1 | contig 10692 bp, 8 predicted proteins | sample MGYA00512119_ERZ772912 | MGnify/ENA primary metagenome ERZ772912 (study PRJEB29015, sample SAMEA2738048) | human oral metagenome | biome: human oral; feature: human-associated habitat; material: saliva | place: China | collected 2230 ...
ACTACGTGCGCCCCGTCATGACCCCGAAGTGGGCGGGCGTGTACTACGGCTACCTCGAATACAAGCTGGCCGCCGTCTCCTCCATGCTCCCTCCCTTCTCGATTGACCAGGTTCCCTACCTCAAGGCGCGTTCGGGAGGCGTCCCCAACCTGCTTGGCGCCGTCAAGACGAACATCATGGTGCGCAACCCCGGCCTGGGTAACGCGCTCAAACCCGCCTACCGCGTCGTGCGCGGCGCCGTCCATACGTTCCGATCAATGAAAGGTAAGCGATGAGTCTGGCATCCACGATTCGGGCTGCGACCCCCCACACGCCCCAGTCCGTCGCGCAGGCATTCAACTCGCGGTCTAACTCGATTGGGTTTTTGCGTTGGCTGATGGCTTTCATGGTCATCTTCTCGCACGCCGGACCGATCGCCGGTTTCTACGGCGGCGAGGACCTGGGCGTGCAGATCTCGAAAGAACAGTCCATCGGTGGTGTCGCCGTCGCAGGTTTCTTCTTTTTCTCGGGATTCCTGATCACGCGCTCGCGCATGGGGCGCGCGACGATCTGGCGCTACATGTGGCGCCGCGTCCTGCGCATTTTCCCGGCTTTCTGGGCCGCCCTGCTCTTCACGGTCGGCGTCCTGGCGCCGATCGCCTACTGGCATACCTTCCACAACATCTCCGGCTACCTGCACCCCGCCACCGAGTCCCCGCTCACCTATTTCGTGAACAACATGTTCCTCAACCTGGGGCAGCGCAACATCGCGGGCATGGGCGAGAACCTTCCCTACTTCATCCTGCACGGTGGGCGCGACTGGAACGGCTCCGCGTGGACCCTCATCCACGAGTTCAAGGCATACATCCTGGTCGCGGTCCTCGGCCTCTTCGGTGCGCTCGCAAACCGTAAGGTGGGCGGCGCCTTCGCCCTCGTCCTCATCGCCCTCAACGCCCTGCAGTGGATGGGCGCGGGCCAGGTCGCCAACGTCAACTACCTGCTGCTGCGTGACCCCTTAATGCTCATGCTCATGAGCCCCTTCGCGTTCGGCATGCTCTTCACCCTCTACGGTGACAAGATCCCCATGGATTCGCGCCTGGCGTGGGGCGGTCTGGTTTTCGGCCTCCTGTCCTACGCGTCGGGCGGCTGGAACATCGTCGGTCAGTACGGGTTCCTCTACTTCCTCATGTACCTGGCGATCCGCCTGCCCCTGCAGAACTGGGAGAAGCACGGCGACCTGTCCTACGGCATCTACATCTACGCGTGGCCGATCATGGCCTTCGCCGCATACTTCCACCTGCAGGACCGCGGCTGGCTCGCCTACCACCTGACGGTCGTCATCACCGTGCACATCCTGGCCTACCTGTCGTGGCACCTCATCGAGAAGCCCGCCATGAGCCAGAAGAACTACCTGCCTGGCTGGATGGGTGCACTCATCGAGCACTTCCGTCCCACGTACGAGGCCGTGGCCCGCCGTATCGTCACGCCGGCCCTGTCCTCGACCAGGATCGCGACGGTCATGGAGGCCGAGGAAGCCTCCGCCAACGCCGAGGAGGAGACCAAGTGAGCGAGAAGAAGTCGTCCGGTCAGTTCAAGGAATCCGAGTCCGGCCTGCGCGACGTCTCCTACGACGAGGGCGTGCCCACCGGCTCGTGGAAGCACCGCCTCCACTACGTGCCCCTCGCGATTCTCCTTGCTGGCGCATGCGCGGCAACCAGCGTGGGAGTGTGGTACCAGAGCACCCACCCCGCCCCGGCCTCGGCCCCCGCCCCGGCCTCGGCGCCCGTCGGCTTCAACCGGACGACGGCCCAAGCCGTGCCCGAGGCGTGCGCGCCGACCCCGCGCGCCGACGTGGGCCCCTGGACGCCGGGCGTCGCCGGCACCGCCGGATACCTGCCCACCGACGCCGCCGACGCCTCGTTCCAGGCGGGCATGACCGGCGTGAGCACCTACGTCGAGGGGCGCGACGGGTACTTCTTCCTCTCCGACGTCTTCAACGCGAACTTCTCACAGGCGCTGGGCCGCGTGCGCCCCAACGCCGACCAGATCGGCGCGTGGGACCGCTACATGACGGCCATCGAGCAGGCGGGCGACGCCAACGGCGCGACCACCATGTTCCTGCCCGCCCCGGCCACCTGGGACGTCTACTCCGACAAGCTGCCGCAGTGGACCGACCCGCTGCGCGGCACCACCTCCATGGACCTCATGCGTACCGCGCTGCCCGCCCACCCGTGGGTGGACGTGCGCCAGGGCCTCGTCGACGCGCGCGCCACGACGGACGCACCCCTGTACTCGGCCGTCAACCCGCACTGGTCGCCTTACGCGGCGCACGTGGCCTGGAACCAGACCCTGACGTGCCTGGGGGCACTCAACCCGTCCCTGGCGGGCCTGCCCTCCCTCACGCCCTCCGGCGTGTCGACATCCGACGCCCCCAACGAGTACGAGGGCCTGGGCGCGCCGAGCGCCACCGGCCCGTGGGCGATTCCCACCTACGCGCAGGACCCCGGCTCGGTGCGCATGCTTCGGCTGGACTCGCGCGACGAGCTCGCGGACGCCTCCGCGCGCATGGCCGAGGTGACGGGCGCCCCCGAGGTGTCCCTGGCCACCCCCATCGATTTCGAGAACAAGCCGGCGCTTACGTACAACCCCAACGGACGCGGCACCGCGCTCATCGTGCGCGACTCGCAGGGCAACAACCTCGGTCCCGACGTGGCCGCGACCTTCGAATACACCATTCAGGTTGGCCACGCCCTCGACGCGGAGCATCCCACGGATGTCGCCTCTCTCATCGAGGCATACCACCCCAGCGTCGTGATCGTAGAGTTCACGCAGCGATACCTCGCGCTCACTCCGGGCTCGCCCGAGTAAGATAGATTTCCTGACCACGACAGAAACGATGGGAGAAGCGGTGTCTGAGACGAAACGAGTCATCGACCTGACGGTGCGCATGGCGCAGCGTTCGATCTCCTCTGAGTTCAAGGGCACCGCGCTGGGGCGCCTGTGGTCCTTCATCAACCCCTTGGCGACCATCGCCGTCTACGCGCTGATCTTCGGCGTCGTCTTTCGCGGCGAGGCCGACAAGGGCGTGAACTCGGGGCTGTCCTCCTTCGCGCTGTGGATCGGCGTGGGCGTCATCGCCTGGAACTTCATGTCGAGCGGCATCCAGCGAGGCATGGACTCCCTTGTCGGCAACTCCGGCCTGCTGACGAAGGTCTACTTCCCGCGCCAGGTCCTCATCTACTCCTCCGTTCTCGCTCTGGCCTACGATTTCGCTTTCGAGCTGGGCGTCATCATCGTCATCATGTGCATCGCGGGTGGTCCCGGCGTGCTGTTGATGATCCCAGCGGTCATCGCCATCACGGCCCTTGCCATGCTCTTCGTGATCGGCATGGGCCTCATCTTGTCCATCGCCTCCGTCTACTTCCGCGATATCTCGCACCTGTGGCAGATTTTCAACCAGATCTGGATGTACGCCTCCGGTGTCGTCTTCTCTCTGTCGATGCTCAACAAGGTGCAGACCGACCTGGCGGCCAAGGGGTGGACGTGGGGCGGTGAACCCCTGCCGATCGTCACGATCTTCCGCCTCAACCCCGCCGAGCTCTTCCTCGAGGCGTACCGCTCCACGCTCTACGGCTTCGCGATACCGTCCTGGCAGGTCTGGCTGGGCTGCACCGCCTGGGCCTTCGGTATCTTCGGCCTCGGCTCGCTCATCTTCCGTCGCTTCTCGGCACGAATCGTGGAGGAACTCTGATGACGAACGCGATCTCCGTTGCGGGCGTGTCCAAGCGTTTCCGCATCTACAAGAACCGTAACCAGTCCCTCAAGGGTGCGTTCCTGCAGCGCTCGCGCGCCCAGTTCGAGGAGTTCTGGGCCCTCGACGACGTCTCCTTCGACATCCCGCAGGGAAAGACCTTCGGGCTGCTCGGACACAACGGTTCCGGCAAGTCGACGCTGCTCAAGTGCATCGCGAAGATCCTTACCCCCGACAAGGGCACGATTTCCTCGACGGGCCGCATGGCCGCCATGCTCGAGGTTGGCTCCGGCTTCCATCCCGAGCTCTCGGGCCGCGAGAACATCTACCTCAACGGCGCGATCCTGGGCATGAGCAAGAAGGAGATCGACTCCAAGCTGGACGCGATCATCGACTTCTCCGGCGTCGAGCGTTTCATCGATCAGCCGGTGAAGAACTACTCGTCCGGCATGTACGTGCGCCTGGGCTTCTCCGTGTCCATCCACGTCGAGCCGGACATCCTCCTCGTCGACGAGGTCCTGGCCGTGGGCGACATGGAATTCCAGAACAAGTGCATGGACAAGTTCGCCCAGCTCAAGGACCAGGGCCGCACGGTCGTCGTCGTCTCTCACGGCCTCGAGCAGATGCGCACCTTCTGCGATCAGGCGGCCTGGCTGGACCACGGCACGCTCGTCGACGTGGGCAACGCCGCCGAGGTCATCGACACCTACTCCGACGTCGCTCACCACGCCGTCGAGGTCGAGGGCGGGGGGACGCGCTTCGGCAGCGGCGAGGCCAAGATCGAGAAGATTGAGCTCCTGGGCCCCTCCGGTGAGCCCACCTCGCTGGTCAACACGGGGGACGCCGTGAGCCTGCGCCTGCACTACCGGGCGAAAGAGCGCATCACGGCCCCCGTCTTCGGCGTCTCTATCGACACCCGCGAAGGGATCTTCGTGTGGGGCCTGCACGGCGTCGACGCCTGCTACGTGCCCACCTCCATCGAGCCCGGTACCGGCCACCTGGACGTCAATATCCCGCGCCTGGCCCTCAACCCAGGCTCCTACACGATCTCCGCGGCCATCCAAAACCACGACATGACCAGCGTCATCGACGCCCTTCAAAAGGCGCGCCGCTTCGACGTCCTGCCCGGCCCCGGCATGGAATCCGGCGGCATCATCACCCTCGGGGCGTCCTTCTCGGGACTGACCCCCGAGCGGCCCATGCGCGACATCGCTCGGCGCGGCGCCGCCGACTTCCAGCGTCTGGCCCGCATGCAGGCGCAACAGGCGGACGCGCTCGGCGCCGAGGACTGAGGAACCCAGGCTGATACGGTGGGGCCGGGGCTCATCGAGCCCCGGCCCCCAAACATTTCCGCAGGGAGGCACACCGTCATATACTTGTAGGAGAACTATCCTCCACCGGTAAGGCATCCCATGGCAACGACGCCCACCCGCACGCGCCGCGCATCCCTGCGCGCCCTCACGATGACCCTCGGCCTGTCCCTCGCCCTCATCGCGCTGCCCGCACAGGCGCGCGCAGATGACGGGGGAGAGGTCGCGCCGCAATCCACGCCAGAGGCATCGACCGCAGCCCAGTCCGCCCCGCAGGCCGCGCCGTCCGACCCTCCCAGCCCCGCGACCACGGGCGCACCCAAGGCCACCGCCCCCAGCGCGAGCGACCAGGACCGGGGCGCCCAGGCCTCGTCGGAGGCGAACGAACCCCCGACCGTTCGCGCCGCCGACGAGACGGGACAAGGAGCGTGGCTGCGCGACTCAATCGGCTGGTGGTGGCGCCGCCACGACGGCACCTACCCGGCGGGCAGCTGGGCGCGCATCGCCGGCTCGCGCTACTTCTTCGATCAACGCGGCTACATGGCCACCGGATGGCTGCGCGACGGCGACCACTGGTACTACCTGGCGCCCTCCGGGACCCTCATCGGCGGGTGGTTGAAGGACGGGGGAGCGTGGTATTACCTCGATCCGAACACAGGCGTCATGGCGACCGGCATGGTGGGCGTGGACGGCACCTGGTACTGCATGGACTCCTCGGGTGCGATGCGCACCGGGTGGGCGCGCCTGGCCGACGGCTGGCACTACTTCGCGCCCAGCGGCGCCCAGATCGGCGGGTGGCTGAAGGACAGGGGAGAGTGGTACTACCTCGACCCCGATAGCGGCATCATGCGCACCACCCCGCTCGAACTGAGCGGGCGCCGCTACGAGTTCGACGCCTCGGGCGCGTGGCGCGGGTACGAGGCGCCGGCCGGCTACCTCCAGCCCACCGACCACATCACCGGGCTCGGAGACCAGACCAACACCCTGACGTGGGGCATGAACGGCGTCAAGGTCCGCATCGTGCAGCAGCGCCTCGGCCTGTGGCACGCCACCAAGCTCGCCAGCGTCGACGCCGCCTTCGTCTCTGCCGTCACAAACTTCCAGCGACGCGCGGGCCTGAGCCCGACCGGAGTCGTCGACCGCGCCACCTGGGACGCCATGGACACCGGATACCCCTGGACCGTCGACCAGTACCAGGCCAGCCCGCTGCCCCTGACCGCCACGCGCTCAGAGCGCATCGAAGCGCTCATCGGATACGCGTGGAACCAGACCGGCTCGTCCTACACGTGGGGAGGCGCCGGCCCCTACGACCTCGGATTCGACTGCTCCGGCCTCGTCCTCCAATCCCTGTACGCCGCGGGTCTCGACCCCCAGCCCATCACCGTCATCAAGCACGGGTGGCCCGACTACCGCACGTCCCAGGAACTCTACGCCTACCCATACTTCCAGCACGTGCCGCTCGCCCAGCGCCAGCGCGGAGACCTCATCTTCTACAGGAGCGGCGGCGTCGTCACGCACGTGTCCATCTACCTGGGCGACGACATGATCGTCCACACCGACTGGATGGGCCGCCCCGCGCGCATGGACCACATCACCGCCAGCTACGGGTGGGCCAACATGACCCCCGACGTCGTGCGCCCCCTCCCGTAGGGACAACCACGCAAACGGGTCGGCCCCGAAGCGGGGCCGACCCGGGGACGAGGCAGGTGGGCTCGCGCTCGCGCCCGACGAATACCCTATCCGCGCTTCAAGAGGCGTCGCGCCGCGCGCGTGGGGGCCTTCGCCGCGCTGCGCAGCGACTCCCCGAGCGTCGGCTTATCCTCCAGCTCCTGACGCAGGGCAGCCACCTCCCCACGCAGCTCGTGCACCTCTTGATGCAGGGCCTTCATCGTGTTCAGCAGGTCAACGTGGACCAGGTTCAGCGAGGAATGCATCCCGGAATCCACCCGCAAGAGCTCCTCGCGCGTGCGCCGGTAATACTCCGCGGTGAGCAACGCCTGGCCCAGGTGCGGAGACGACGGATCCTCCGTCGCCAGCATGGCACGCAGGTAACGATCACGGATATGCAGGTTGTCCCACGTGTGCAGATACGCGTCCGTCACGATCGAATTGCCCAGCGACGGATCCAGCGTGTCACGGTGATGCCAGAAGGCCAAAGGCCCCTCGTCAATGAAACCGACGGGGGAATCCGCGAGCAGACGCAGGTTGAAATCCCAATCCGCCTGCGTCTGCAGGGAACCATCCCAGTGACCCACGCGATCGGCGACCTCGCGGCGGATGAGCTGAGAGATCGGCGGCGTGTAGTTCTCCACCATCATGTCCACGAGGGAGAGGCCGAACATGTCCGTCGACAGGACCTCGCGCTCGATCTCAGTGCAGGTCCCGTCCGCACGCACACGCTCGCGGATGATCTCGCAGCGCGTCGCGACGCCCCCGGCGGCCGGATGCTCGTCCAGATAGGCGACCGTGCGAGCCAGGAATTCCGGGTGCCAGGAATCGTCGTCGTCGTGGACCGCGTAGTAGCGGTTATGCGAGGCCTGCAGGCCGCAGTCGAGGGCAGCCTCGCGGCCCTTCGACACCGCGTTGGTGACCACCTGAATCTTGGCGCGCAGCTCCGCGTCCTGGGCGTCGACCACCGAGGCGACCGCTGCCTCGTCCCCCGCGTCGTTGACGACGACGACCTCGTAGTCCGTGAAGGTCTGCGATCCGATCGAACCCAGGGCTCGGGTGAGCATCGCCGGGCGGTTGCGCGTGCGGACGACGACGGTGACTGTGGCGCTCATTTTGTTTCTTCCTTCTCGCGGACGGCGGTGGCGGCGGGCTCAGGCAGCGGCTCCGCAGGCGGCGCGATGGCCGCGTGGGCGGGGGCGTCCGCTTCCTCGGCGTCGCGCACCCGCGGGCCGATCAGGTAGGCGCCCGCCGTGAGGGCCAGGGCGTAACCCATTGACGCGATGAGCCACAGGGTCATCGGAGTGATCGGGGCACCCGCCCACCACCACTCGATGTTCCCGTTTAGGTTACCCGGCGCAATCCAACCCAGGTGTGGAATGTAGAGGAGTCCACTGACGTAGCGAGCGATCGTCGTGTGCATCGCGACGGCATCGACGACGCTCATGAAGAAGACGAAGATCGTCAGTTGCCCCTTCGTGATCGACGAATTCTTGCGGCTCGAGGCGAGCCAGATGACCAGCCAGGTGCCGAGCAGGGGCAGTGCGTAGCGCGAGTGGTAGCCGCCGAGGTTGGGGAACGTGGGCGGGGTCGCGATCAGGAGGGGGATGCCGGCCATCGCGCCGAAGACCACGAAGGCGGCCAGGGCCTTGCGCCAGCTCATCGCGCGCGCGCCGAAGAAGATCACGGCACCCAGGACGAGGAGCCCGATGATCGTCGTGTAGCCGGGCAGGTGGGTGTCGCGCCAGCCGGGTCCCGAGTCCAAGCCAACGAATCCGGCGAAGTACTCGGGCAGGTAGCGGATGTTCATGATCGCGATATCGATGCGCTCGCGCAGGGTCACGGACGCATCAGACTGGGCGATATGTCCGGACTGGCCGGACCCGAGCATGCACCACACGCCGATGACGCTCAGGACGGTCGCGATGCCGATTTCGGGAAGGTGACGGCGCGTGGCCGCCAGAATCAGGATTCCCAGGGAGGCAACGAAGACGTAGAAGGCAGCGTCGCCTCGGGACCCGTAGCACAGCAGCGCCGAGAAAGCGGCCGCGCCGAGGAGAGCCCAGCGTCGCCACCCCTGCGCGTTGAGGGCCGAGTAGAGGGCCGCGCAGTAGCAGAAGACGCCGGTGATCGCCCACGACGAGGGGTTGTTGGAGGCAATGAAGTACAGGCCGATCGGCGTCCACGACACCAGGGCAGCTAAGAGCACGCTGAAACGCACGGACCGGCGCGACAGGGCAGCGATCGCCCCCATGAGGATGATGGAGATCCCGGCGTTGATGGCACGCATGACCCACACCGAGTGCTCGACGTTGTGTCCGGTGAAGAGATGGTGGAACTGGTAGAAGCCGTAGGGGTATTGACCGTCGTTGTAGCGGTCTGTCGGAAACATGGTGTCGTCCGAATAGTCGTAGATGCAGGCGTGCGACTTGTCAGCCTTGAATGCTTCGCACGGCGCATGCGACGTGGTCACGGGTGCCATGACGTACAGGTTGCCGTCGATCGTGGTCGTCGCGCACGAGGAGGCGGCGGGGCGCGGACACCACGAGGAGACCAGGTGGTAGTCGTCGTCGGGGGAAGCACCCGGGGGCGAGGCGAAGACCCATCCCGCGCTGACGGCGAGGACGCCGAGCACGACGATGATGAGGGCGAGCGGTCGGGCCGCCGAGGCGACGAAACGATCCCGCAGGGGAGCAAGGTGGTCGGCGAGCGCGCGTGCCATGGAGTGAACCAATCTGTTTCGGACGGATACCCATAATTTACACGAGTCGCCCCCACTTCGGCCGCCGCGAGGCCGTGGTCGGGTTAGAAGACGACCGGCCAGTGGGGCATGCAGGTCGTCAGGGTTGCGTGGGCGCTCGTGGCCTCGGCGAGGGCCTGCTCGTAGGCGGGGTTCGTCTCCGGCTTCTCGCCGCGCTTGAGTGCCTCCTGGGCGGCGGCCTGGTCGGCGTATTCGGGGATGGCGCCCGAATCAAGGGCGGCGTTGCGGTCCACGTAGACGTTGAGGGCGGCCAGGGCCTCGCGCGCGGTGTCGTCGGTCGCCGCGGCGCTGAGCTGCGTGGCGTAGTCGTTGCGCAGGGTCGCCGCGAAGGCCTCCCACGCGTGGTGGCGCTCGTCGGCGGTGGTTTCCCCGGCGCGCCGCGACGCGACCGTGGAGTACGCCTGCCCGGTCTCGGAGGAGGCCAGGGCCTCGGTGAAGACGGCGTCCATGGCGGCGCAACCGGGGGAAGCCGCGCGCAGGGTCGGCATGGAGGAGTTCGCCGGCTGCCCGGGGTCTCCCGGGGATACGGACGCCACGGGCACCGACTGGTCGGACTGGGCGGAGTCGGTGACCTGGCACGAGGCCGTGGCCAGTGCGCACATCGCGAGGAGGAGAGCCGCGGGGGCGAAACGAGTCACGTCGAGTCCTTTTTCGTTGGGGATGCGTCCAATGTAGCAGCGCGGTGGGGCAGTAGTGGGACCTCGTGCGTGGCGAATAGTGACGTATCCGACGAGGCTGCGGGGGTCGCGGGTCGGGTTTGCGGTGAATGTGCGGCATAATGGTGGGCAGGAAACCGGTGAAAACCACCCTCGGACGCCCACGGGCGCGCAAAGGAGAATACCCATGAAGATCGTTGTGACCGGCGGCGCCGGCTTCATCGGAGCGAATTTCGTTCACACGCTGCTGGAGGACCATCCGGACGTCGACGTCGTCGTCCTGGACAAGTTCACCTACGCGGGCAACCGTGCCTCCCTGACTGATGTTCCCGCCGAGCTTGCCGCTCGCCTGACTGTCGTCGAGGGCGACATCGCCGACGCCGACCTCGTGGACGGCGTCGTCGCCGGCGCCGACGCGGTCGTGCACTTCGCCGCCGAGTCGCACAACGACAACTCCCTCCTCGACCCCTCGCCCTTCATCCAGACCAACCTGGTGGGCACCTTCACCCTGCTGGAGGCCGTGCGCCGCCACAAGGTGCGCTTCCACCACATCTCCACGGACGAGGT
>ERZ772912.1192-NODE-1192-length-10691-cov-6.277736_pt1 | contig 10691 bp, 9 predicted proteins | sample MGYA00512119_ERZ772912 | MGnify/ENA primary metagenome ERZ772912 (study PRJEB29015, sample SAMEA2738048) | human oral metagenome | biome: human oral; feature: human-associated habitat; material: saliva | place: China | collected 2230 ...
CGATTGTGGTCACAGCTCCACGCCCCGATTTCTACCCTCTTGAGGGGAAGATTGACCCCTCGTTTGTGCGCGTACAGAGTGCCAATGGGGGGGTAGAGCTGGAGTGTGAGTTTCTTCCTCCCGTGATTAATAATTCGACTTGGCTTGTCAATGGGACAGAGACAATCCTCTCCTTGGTGGGGATCTATAACGCAGGTAAGCCTATTCATCAGTTCTCAGCACCGAACAAGGAGGTGTTGGTTTGGGTGAAGCTTCAGCTCACCGATGGCGTCGTCACCCCTCTCAAGTGGTAGGGTGAGTGAGCTGTAGGATATGTAAATGATAGGCGCTTATCCAAGCGCTGTCATATGTGATGCGAGGGGGCTCTCTTAGAGACCTCCTCGCATTTCGCTATCTTTGCATCTTATAATAAGGTATATAATCAATACGCATAATGGCCCTACAATGTGGTATCGTAGGCTTGCCCAACGTCGGTAAGTCCACCCTCTTCAACTGCCTCTCCAACGCGAAGGCGCAGTCCGCTAACTTCCCCTTCTGCACCATCGAGCCCAACGTCGGGGTCATCACCGTCCCCGATGAGCGCCTGACGAAGCTGGCCGAGATCGTCCAGCCCCAGCGCATCGTCCCCACGACCGTCGAGATCGTCGATATCGCTGGTCTGGTGAAGGGCGCGAGCAAGGGTGAAGGGCTGGGGAATAAGTTCCTGGCCAACATCCGTGAGACGGATGCTATCCTGCACGTGCTGCGCTGCTTCGATGACGACAACATCACGCACGTCGACGGCAGTGTCGACCCCCTGCGCGACAAGTCCATCATCGACACCGAGCTGCAGCTCAAGGACCTCGAGACCGTCGAAGCCCGCCTGCAGAAGGTCTACAAGCAGGCACAGACGGGCGGTGACAAGCAGGCTAAGCTCGCCTGCGACGTCCTGATGCGCTACAAGGAAGCTCTGGAGCAGGGCCTCAACGCCCGCACCGTCACCTTCGAGACGAAGGATGAGCAGAAGGTCGCTCGTGAGCTCTACCTGCTGACCAGCAAGCCCGTACTCTACGTCTGCAATGTCGACGAGGCCTCCGCTGTCTCGGGCAACGAGTATGTAGAGCGTGTCCGCGAAGCTGTCGCCAGCGAAGGGGCCGAACTCCTGGTCGTCGCTGCGAAGATCGAGAGTGAGATCGCCGAGCTGGAGACCTACGAGGAGCGTCAGATGTTCCTCGCTGAGATCGGTCTCGAGGAGTCGGGCGTGGCTCGTCTGATCAAGGCTGCTTACAAGCTTCTCGATCTGGAGACTTACTTCACCGCTGGGGTGCAGGAGGTACGTGCCTGGACCTATACCAAGGGCAGCAAGGCGCCCCGTGCCGCCGCTGCTATCCACACCGACTTCGAGAAGGGCTTCATCCGTGCCGAGGTCATCAAGTACGAGGACTTCCTCCACTACGGCAGCGAGGCGGCTGTCAAGGAGGCCGGTAAGATGGCTGTCGAAGGCAAGGACTACGTCGTGCAGGATGGGGACATCATGCACTTCCGCTTCAACGTCTGATGCCCCACTACGACATCATCGTCATCGGGGCTGGCCACGCCGGCTGTGAGGCTGCTGCTGCTGCGGCACGCCTCGGCTCTCATACGCTCCTCATCACGCCCGATATGAATAAGATCGGGCAGATGAGCTGCAACCCCGCTGTGGGCGGTATCGCCAAGGGACAGATCGTCCGCGAGATCGATGCCCTCGGGGGGCGCATGGGGCTTATCACCGACCGCACCTCCATCCAGTTCCGCATGCTCAATCGCAGCAAGGGCCCCGCTATGTGGAGCCCTCGTGCGCAGAGTGACCGCATGCGCTTTATGGAGGCTTGGCGTGAGGAGCTGGATAGCGAGCCACTACTTGACCAGTGGCAGGACACCGTCACGCGCCTCACCCTCGAGGAGGGTCGTGTGCGTGGCGTAGAGACCCAGCTGGGCGTGTACTTCTCTGCCGATGCCGTCATCTTGACCGCGGGGACGTTCCTCTCGGGACTGATGCACTTCGGTGAGCTGCAGATCACGGGTGGCCGTATCTCCGAGCCAGCTACCTACGGCATCTCCGAGCAGCTGCAGGAGGCGGGTATCCGCACCGACCGCATGAAGACGGGTACGCCCCCACGTATCGATGCCCGTAGTCTGCACCTCGATGAGATGGGCGTGCAGGAGGGCGAGGACGATCATCATAAGTTCTCCTACCTCGATACGCCTACCCGCTCGACGCTGCGTCAGCTCCCCTGCTATACGCTCTATACCAATGAGGCCTGCCACGCCGTGCTGCGTGAAGCCCTCGATCGCTCGCCGCTGTACAATGGCCAGATCCAGAGTATCGGCCCCCGCTATTGCCCGAGCATCGAGACGAAGATCGTCACCTTCGCCGACAAGGACCGTCATCAGCTCTTCCTCGAGCCCGAGGGCGAGCGCACGAATGAGTACTACCTCAATGGCTTCTCCTCCTCGCTGCCCTTAGAGGTGCAGCTCGAGGCCCTGCGACAGATCCCTGCGCTGCGTGATGTGCGCCTCTATCGCCCAGGCTACGCCATCGAGTACGACTTCTTCGACCCCACACAGCTGCACCATACGCTCGAGAGCAAGGTCATCGCAGGCCTCTTCCTCGCTGGTCAGGTCAACGGGACCACCGGCTACGAAGAAGCAGCAGGCCAAGGGCTCATCGCGGGTATCAATGCCCACCAGCAGGTGCACGACCTCCCTCCCTTCACGCTCAGCCGCTCCGAGGCGTATATCGGCGTGCTCATCGATGACCTCGTCACGAAGGGCGTGGACGAACCCTACCGTATGTTCACCTCGCGCGCCGAGTACCGCATCCTCCTACGGCAGGATGATGCAGACGCGCGTCTCACGCCCCGTGCTGCCGAGATCGGCTTAGCTACGGAGGAGCGTGTGCGCCTGCTCGAGGAGAAGATCCGCCTGCGCGACGAACTCATCGCCTTCATCTCGGGCTACTCCATCCGCCCCGACAAGATCAATCCTCAGCTCGAGGCGCGTGGGCTCGCTCCGCTTCGTCAGGGCTGTAAGCTCGTGGACCTCGTCCTGCGCCCCCAGCTGACGCTCTCCGACCTCAGCGAGATGGTCCCCGCCCTCCGACGTGCCATCGAAGCCATCCCTTCGCGCCGTGAGGAGATCACCGAGTGTGCCGAGATCCTCATCAAGTACAGCGGCTATATCCAGCGTGAGCGTGAGCAGGCCGAGAAGCTCGAGCGTCTGGAGTACGTCTTCATCCCCGAGGGACTCGACTATGCCGAGATACAAGCGCTGAGTACGGAGGCACGGCAGAAGCTCGACCGCATCCGTCCGCGCACCATCGGTCAGGCCTCGCGTATCCCGGGCATCTCGCCCCACGACGTGAGCGTCCTGCTCGTCCTCTCGGGCCGCTAAATGCGCCCGCTCAGCGGCTACGACTTGAGTAGGGGGCTACGAGAATTATACTAAATCAGCAGACTAATCGTAGTAAGATATAAGGGTAGAGACTGCGGCGACTATGCTTTAAGTCTCCTCGTCGCTACCCCGATCCCTTCACTTTCTAATCACTATCCGTCAGATGTTCATTTCCGTCTCATCTAACTACTCTCCTATTAAGGTCTTCGAGGTCAACCTCAAGTCTCCCCTCTCTGGTGAGGTAGAGACCCTCGAGCTCGTCCTGTACTCTCTTACCGTCGAGACGTGGCTCTCTCGCAATGTGCGCAAGAAGCCCACGGCTGCCTACCGCGTCAAGGCCACGGGCGAGGATATCGCTGCGGCTCACTGGACCGATGAGATGGAGGCGTTCTATAAGGAATGTGCCGCCACTTGTACCCCCGTACCTGGTGCTGGTACGCACTTTTCCGTGTTGGGTAAGACCGTTATGGCGCTGGGGCTCTTTGTGATCCTCTTTGCCGTCTTCGCCATCGTCAAGGAGCTTACCTATAATCGCTGGCAGAAGGCCGACGCCACCGAGGAGGTGACGAAGGCTCCCGTCACGGGTGATGAATATCATATCGGCCTGCCCATCGTGACCTACGGACCTGATGGTGAGCCCACTTCGCGTGGGGTCAATATCCTCTGGTGTCGCGTCGTCGGTACAGAGCCTGATGGCTCTCTCCGCCTGAAGATGACCGAGCCTCTCGGTGCGAACGAGCAGCTTGACGGCCCCTTCGCTAAGGAGGTCGGTGCTGATGGCACGTTCACGGCTGTCTTCCGTATGGAGGCCGCTAAGTCCTCATCAGACTATCCCAAAATTTTCTTCCAGTCTACTGGATCGGGTGAGCGTCTCGAAGTCTTCTTCTATGGTAGTGTAGAGAAGGCCAAGCGTCCGGCTAAGTAATCCCCACGTCTTTCAATTCATAAATCCCCATAAGCAATGAGCAACGACAACGACAACAAGTTCATCTCCCGTAATATGTACACGGGTTCTGGTAGCCGTAAGCCTATTACCGGTGCTATCCTCTCCGCCGTCTGCGGTCTTATCGTTATCGCTTTCGGCATCTGGCGCTACTTCTCTATGACCTCTACCTTCGAAGCTGGGGGTACGGTCTCCGTCAACCGCTACGAGCACCTCGTCTATAAGATCGGTGGCTTCCCTGGTATCCTCATCGCCTACATCCTCATCGGTATCGCTGTCATCTACTACGCTTACAGCGACTACAAGAAGAAGACTGAGGCCAATCCTAAGGACGGCCAGCAGTAGTCCTCTCGTAGCATGACGTGCTACGCTAAGACATCGCCCCGCCCCATCTACCGCTCTTGCGGTCGGTGGGGCGGGGCGCTTATGTGCGGGCGTGCTGTTGCCTCAGCGCACGGAGTGGTGGTGCGCTTCGGGGCGAGGGTGCCGATGAGAAACCCCTCCCCTCGGCATTTTCTCCTAACTTTGTAGGAGAGCATATTATAGGCTGGCAGTAGCTCCCCTTCGGGCCTCGCCAGCGAGACTTCAATAGATAGTATGAGACGAGTAGACTCTTCGGCTGCGCTCTTTGAGCGGGCCTCGCAGTATATCCCTGGCGGGGTCAATAGCCCCGTACGTGCCTTCCGCTCGGTAGGCCTCACCCCCCTCTATATCGATCACGGCAAGGGCGCCCACGTCTTTGACGTCGATGGCAACGAATACATCGACTACATCAGCTCCTGGGGACCCCTGCTCCTCGGGCACGCTTACCCTCCCATCCAGGAGGCTATCCGCCGTGAGCTGGAGAAGGGTACGAGCTACGGGGCTTGTAATGCCCGTGAGGTCGAGATGGCAGAGCTTATTTGCACGAAGTTCTTCCCCTCGGTAGAGCGTGTGCGCATGGTGAACTCGGGGACGGAGGCGACGATGAGTGCCGTCCGTCTGGCACGTGGCTTCACGGGTCGCGACAAGATCATCAAGTTCGAGGGCTGCTACCACGGCCATGCCGATACCTTCCTCATCTCGGCAGGCTCGGGGCTGGCTACCTTTGGTCAGACGTCGAGCGCTGGTGTGACGAAGCACATCATCGAGGACACGCTGGTCGCTACCTACAACGATATCGAGAGCGTGCGCCGCACCCTCGAGGCGCATCGTGGGGAGGTCGCTGCTATCATCCTCGAGCCGATCATGGGCAACATGGGGCTCATCCCTCCCGCACCAGGCTTCCTCGAGGAGCTGCGCCGTGTGACGGAGGAAGAGGGCGTACTGCTCATCTTCGACGAGGTCATCAGCGGCTTCCGTGCTGCTCGTGGTGGTGCGCAGGAACTCTATGGTATTCGCCCCGACCTCACCTGCCTCGGGAAGATCATCGGTGGTGGGCTCCCCGTCGGGGCCTTCGGTGGTCGTGCCGACATCATGGACCGCTTGGCTCCGCTCGGCGACGTCTATCAGGCAGGGACGCTCTCGGGCAATCCGCTTGCACTCGCAGCAGGTATCACGATGCTCCAGACGCTCGCCGAGCCTGACTTCTATACCCGTCTTGAGGAGAAGGGGCAGGCCTTCGAGGCAACGATCCGCCCCATCCTCGACCGCTACACCGATCGCCTCTCGTACAACCGCGTCGGATCGCTCTCGACGATCTTCTTCACGCCCGGCGGTGTGCACTCGAATGCCGACGCTAAGCGCTCCGACACGGAGGCCTATGCCCGCTACTTCCGTGGCATGATCGAGCGTGGGATCTACCTGCCCCCCTCGCAGTTTGAGTGTATCTTCCTCTCGATGGCCCACAGCCGTGAGGACTTCGACCGCACCGCTACCGCTATGGATGAGGTGCTTCGTGAGGTCTTAGGCTAATGACTCTCCCGCCTATTCATCCCTATCTATCCCTATGCAATACCTACAGCTGACTATCAGCTACCACTACGATAGTGCTACTACGGAGCTCCGTGATGAGGACCTTAGCGACTGGCTCATCGCCGAGCTGGGGCCCTTGGGCTTCGATAGCTTCGAGCAAGATGCCTACGAGCTGAAGGCCTTCATCCCTACGGAGCAGTACGACGCTGACGCGACTCGCGAGCTCCTCGATGGCTTCCCCGTCGCAGGCTTCTCCTATACGCTTACGGCGGAAGAGCTGCCCGACATCAACTGGAATGAGGAGTGGGAGAAGAATTACTTCCAGCCCATCCTCCTCGGTGATGGCGCGTGCCTAATCCGTGCGCCCTTCCATGACCCACGTCCCGAGGTGCCTCTGGAGATCATCATCAATCCCAAGATGGCCTTCGGTACGGGCAATCACGAGACGACCTCCCTCGTCGGGGAATGGATCCTCTCGCACGATGTCTCGGGACAGCGTGTCCTCGATATGGGCTGCGGTACGGGTATCCTTGGCCTCATCGCTCTCAAGCGTGGCGCGCGTCACCTCACGGCGATCGATATCGACCCTTGGGCCTACGCCAATGTGCAGGAGAATGCCACACTCTCAGGCGTCACCATCGACGAGATGCTCTGCGGAGATGCAGCCCTGCTCGAGGGGCGCGAAGGCTACGACCTCATCTTGGCAAACATCACGCGCAATATCCTGCTCGAGGACATGCCCCGCTACCGCGAGGTGATGCTCCCTGGCGCACGTCTCATCCTCAGCGGCTTCTACGAGGAGGATATACCGCTCCTGCGTGCTCGAGGCGAAGAGCTTGGCCTCACCTTCGTCGGCAGCGAAGTGCGTCAGCGCTGGAGCCGTGTCGAGCTACTCCTCCCTGCTTAGCCCACGAAAGACGAACATTCACACTCTACATTATGATACATAAGAACCTCTTTGGCGCCCTCGCCTTGACTGCGCTCACGCTCACTGCGCCCGTGGCAGCGAAGGCCGCTCCGCAGCACAACCGCCCCCGCATCGTCGTCACGATGATGGTCGACCAGATGACGTGGGACTACCTCTATCGCTATCAGGCTCGCTTCGTCGAAGGTGGCTTCAAGCGCCTCCTCACGCAGGGCTTCAACTGCGAGAATACCCGCATCAACTACATCCCCGCCTATACCGCTATCGGCCACAGCTCCGTCCACACGGGTAGTGTCCCCTCGATCCACGGTATCGCAGGGAATGACTTCTTCAAGGATGGCAACCCCATCTACTGCACGCAGGACACGACGGTAAGCTCGGTAGGTGTACCCAACGGCGTCAGCGGGCAGATGTCTCCCCGCAACCTCCTCACGACGACCATCTCCGATGAGCTGCGCATCGCTACGAACTTCCGCTCGAAGACCATCGGCGTAGCTATCAAGGACCGCGCCTCCATCCTCCCCGCAGGCCACACGGCTAACGGTGCTTACTGGCTGGACGACAAGACGGGCAACTTCATCACCAGCACCTACTACATGCAGGACCTGCCCGAGTGGGTGAAGAAGTTCAACGCTCGTGGTCGTGTCGCTGAGCTCCTCAAGGACGGCTGGAATACGCTCTATCCTATCAATACCTATCGTGAGAGCACGGCCGACGCTGTGCCTTACGAACAGCCCTGGGATAAGGACGGCAAGTTCCCCGCTACGCTTCCTCTCAATACCGCCGAGCTGGCGAAGATCAAGGGCCCTGGTGTCATCCGCACCACGCCTATGGGGAATACGCTGACCTTCGAGATGGCTAAGGCCGCTATCGAAGGGGAAAGCCTCGGCTCGCGTGCTGACGAGACGGACTTCCTCGCTATGAGCCATTCGGCTACCGACTACGTGGGGCACCGCTACGGGACCTTCGCTGTCGAGACTGAGGATACCTACCTCCGTCTGGATAAGGACCTCGCCGACTTCTTCCGCTACCTCGATGGGCGCTTCGGTCGTGACGGCTACCTCTTCATCCTCACTGCCGACCACGCTGCTGCGCACAACCTCACCTTCGACCGCGACCACAAGATCCCTGGGCAGGCCTTCCGCAGTGATCTGGCTCGTCGTATCGCTGACTCTGCAGCTCGTGCCTATATCGGCCGTGATGCACAGGTCATCCGTGGGTATATGAACTATCAGGTCTTCTTCCGTCAGGACCTCATCGACTCGCTCGGCGTCAATCGCCACGGCCTCTATCAGGCGATCTGCAAGGCCCTCAAGGACAAGCTCCCTGGTGTGGCGTACGCTGTGCCAGCCGAAGAAGTCGCTATGGCTGCGATCCCCGATGCGATCAAGACGCGTATCATCAACGGCTACCGCAAGGGGCGCAGTGGTGATATCTTCATCGTACCCGATCCAGGGTGGTACTCGAAGTCTGGCACTTCGCTCCCTCAGGGTACGACGCACGGCGTATGGTCTCCCTACGACACGCACATCCCCCTCATCTTCATGGGGCATGGCGTCCGTGCAGGCCATCTCTATCGTGAGACGTATATCACGGATATCGCTGCTACGCTGGCTGCTCTCTTGAAGACGCAGTACCCCTCAGGCTGCATCGGGCATCCTATCACCGAAGCCTTCGCGCCCGCCGCGACTTCGGCGGCCCCCGCTGCTCCCACGACGCGCCGCAGATAGTACCTGTCTGCCAGAATAACCGCCTTACATCCGCGCCCGATGCCCACCGAGGTATCGGGCGCGGATGCTTTGTATCGGGGGTGCTGATAGACTTTCTCTATGGAGGTGGAAAGTCCGTGGAGCGATATTGAGCTATCTTTGCACTCCATATCTCTATTTATCACAAATGAACAGGAAAGATTACGAAATCATGGCCCCCGTGGGCTCCTATGAGTCGCTCATGGCGGCTATCAACGCGGGTGCTGACTCCATATACTTCGGTATCGAAGGCCTCAACATGCGCTCGAAGAGTGCGAATAACTTCACCACCGAAGACCTCCATAAGATCGCGGCGATCTGCCGTGAGCATGACGTCAAGAGCTATCTCACCGTCAATACGATCATCTACGACGAAGACCTTGCGCTCATGCGTGAGATCATCGACTCGGCGAAGGCTGCCGACGTGTCGGCTATCATCGCTGCCGACGTCGCACCCATGCTCTACGCGCGTAGTATCGGTGTCGAAGTCCACCTCTCCACCCAGCTCAATATCACCAACGTCGAGGCGCTGCGCTTCTACGCGCAGTTTGCCGACGTCGTGGTCTTGGCACGTGAGCTGAATATGGACCAGGTCGCTGCCATCCATAAGGCGATCATCGAAGAGCCCATCGTCGGCCCTGCTGGTGAGCCCATCCGTATCGAGATGTTCGCCCATGGCGCCCTCTGTATGGCCGTCTCGGGTAAGTGCTACCTCAGCCTGCACGAGCAGGGTAAGAGCGCTAACCGTGGCTCCTGCTCGCAGATCTGCCGCCGCTCCTACGAGGTCAAGGATAAGGAGACGGGCATCGAGCTGGAGATCGACAACCAGTACATCATGTCGCCCAAGGATCTGAAGACGATCCACTTCCTCAATAAGATGCTCGATGCTGGTGTGCGCGTCCTCAAGATCGAGGGCCGTGCGCGTGGTCCCGAGTACGTCGATACCGTCGTGCGTGCTTACCGCGAGGCCGTCGATACCTATTGCGCGGGGAACTTCACCACGGACAACGTCGAGAAGTGGGACAACCACCTCGGGCAGGTCTTCAACCGCGGCTTCTGGGACGGCTATTATCTCGGCCAGCGCCTCGGCGAATGGACGTCGAGCTACGGTTCTTCGGCTACGAAGCAGAAGGTCTACGTCGCTAAGACGACGAAGTACTTCGGTAAGGTCGGTGTCGGGGAGTTCGCCGTCGAGAGTGGCGAGCTGAAGGTCGGTGATGAGATCATCATCACGGGCCCGACGACGGGGCTTGTACGCTTTGTCGTCGAAGAGATCCGCGTGGACATGGAGCCCGTAGAGAAGGCCGTCAAGGGTCAGCTCTGCTCGATCGCTGTGCCTGAGAAGGTGCGCCCAGGCGACCGCCTCTATCTCTTCACCGATCGCAAGGTGATGCAGTAGTTGCTACCCATCGCTTCATCTCCCGCCCCTTATCCGGCGGGCTAATGACACATCCCCTACGGAGAAGCTCCGTGGGGGATGTGTCGTATATGGGGGCGGAGTGGAGCGGAGGGATATGGCTCTCTGCGGGGGAGTGATGTGAACCTATATTGGTCGCTGGGCTGACCTATATAGGTCACGACGGCGACCTATATAGCTTCGTGTGACGAGCGATATAGGTCGGAGGAATGACCAATAGTCGTTCGGACTCGGTTCAGTAGTTGTTTGCGCCTTGACTTACCGAGCTTCATCCACGAAGCCCATAAAATAATGGAGTCGTATAGCGCAAGGGAGAGAGGGGAGTGGTACGGCTATCTGACGGGCTCTCCCGAT
>ERZ772912.1193-NODE-1193-length-10685-cov-11.803104_pt1 | contig 10685 bp, 8 predicted proteins | sample MGYA00512119_ERZ772912 | MGnify/ENA primary metagenome ERZ772912 (study PRJEB29015, sample SAMEA2738048) | human oral metagenome | biome: human oral; feature: human-associated habitat; material: saliva | place: China | collected 2230 ...
AAGCCTATATCAAGGCGATTTTAGAACAATCTGGTATCGTCGAATTGCAACGAAGTCAGCTAGCGGATACCTTTCAAGTCGTACCTAGCCAGATCAACTATGTGATTAAGACTCGTTTTACAGAGAGTAGAGGATATCTAGTTGAGAGTAAACGTGGTGGTGGAGGCTATATTCGTATTGGTCGAATTGAATTCTCTAACCATCATGATATGCTCCGTGATTTGTTGTATTCAGTGGGTGATGAGGTGAACCAAGTCATCTTTGAAGATGTCTTAAGACTCTTAGTCGAACAAGAACTCATGACCCGCCAAGAGATGAGTCTATTATTAGCTATGGGGACAGACCGAATTCTAGGTGAGGAAGCAAATCTAATTCGTGCTAATATGCTTAAGCAGTTACTACAAGAGGTAGATAGAAAAGGAAAATAAAACCACATGAAATATTCTAAAGCATTGAAAGAATGTATAGATAGTGCCTTTCTAGTAGCAAGTCATTATGAGGCAGAATACTTAGAGTCTTGGCACCTATTGATTGCAATAGCAAATCATAATTACAGTGTAGCTGGGGCAACCTTAAATGAATTTCCATATGAAATTGATCGTTTGGAGGAAGTTGCGACAGAACTGACAGAGGCAAAGCACGGCGATAAAGAAGAGTATCAGGAGCTTTCTTTTTCATACCGTTTGAAAGTTTTGTTTCTAGAGGCAGAACATATTGCTTCTGTAGTGCATGCAAAAGTTTTGGGAACGGAACATGTTCTCTATGCTATTTTGCATGATGGGAATGCCTTAGCTACTCGTATCCTAGAGCAATCTGGATTTTCTTACGAAGACAAGAAGGACCAGGTTAAGATTGCTGGACTTCGTCGCAAACTTGAAGCGCGTGCTGGATGGACTAGAGAAGATTTGAAGGCTCTTCGTCAACGTCATCGTTCAGTAGCAGATAAGCAAAATTCTATGGCTAATATGATGGGAATGCCTCAAAATCCGAGTGGTGGCTTGGAGGATTATACTCATGACCTTACGGAACAAGCTCGTTCTGGCAAATTGGAACCAGTCATCGGTCGTGATCAAGAAATTTCTCGCATGATTCAAATCCTGAGTCGGAAGACAAAGAATAATCCTGTACTAGTTGGTGACGCAGGTGTTGGTAAAACAGCTCTGGCACTTGGACTAGCTCAGCGAATTGCTAGTGGGGATGTACCGGTTGAAATGGCTAAGATGCGAGTCTTAGAACTCGATTTGATGAATGTGGTTGCAGGGACACGTTTCCGTGGTGATTTTGAAGAGCGCATGAACAACATCATTAAAGACATTGAGGAAGATGGTCAGGTTATTCTCTTTATCGATGAGCTCCATACCATCATGGGATCGGGTAGCGGTATTGATTCGACATTGGATGCAGCTAACATCTTAAAACCTGCCTTGGCGCGCGGGACTCTGAGAACTGTCGGAGCTACAACCCAGGAAGAATATCAAAAACATATTGAAAAAGACGCAGCCCTTTCTCGTCGATTTGCCAAAGTGACGATTGAAGAGCCAAGTGTGGCAGATAGTATTGAAATCTTACAAGGTTTGAAATCAACTTATGAAAAACACCATCATGTTCAAATTACAGATGATGCAGTCGATACAGCTGTCAAAATGGCTCATCGTTACCTAACCAGCCGTCATTTACCAGACTCTGCTATTGATCTTTTGGACGAAGCGGCTGCCACTGTTCAGAACAAGTCGAAATATGGGAAAAATGATGAGTCGGGCTTGTCTGCGGCTGATAAGGCTCTGATGGATGGTAAATGGAAGCAGGCAGCTCAACTCATTGCAAAAGAACAGGAATTACCTGTCTATAAAGACTCTGTAACCGAGTCTGATATCTTGACAACACTCAGTCGTTTGTCAGGAATCCCAGTTCAAAAATTAACTCAAAGCGATGCTAAGAAGTACCTTAATTTGGAGGCTGAACTCCACAAGCGTGTTATTGGACAAGAACAGGCGGTCTCAAGTATTAGCCGAGCTATTCGTCGTAATCAATCTGGTATTCGCAATAACAAACGTCCGATTGGTTCCTTTATGTTCTTAGGACCAACTGGTGTCGGTAAGACAGAGTTAGCTAAGGCCTTGGCAGAGGTTCTCTTTGATGATGAATCTGCCCTTATCCGCTTTGACATGAGTGAATACATGGAGAAATTTGCGGCTAGCCGTCTCAATGGTGCTCCTCCAGGTTATGTAGGCTACGAAGAAGGCGGAGAGTTGACTGAAAAAGTCCGTAATAAGCCATACTCTGTTCTGCTCTTTGATGAAGTAGAGAAGGCTCACCCAGACATCTTTAATGTCCTCTTACAAGTCTTGGACGATGGGGTTCTAACAGATAGCAAGGGACGCAAAGTTGACTTCTCAAACACCATCATTATTATGACATCAAACCTTGGTGCGACTTCCCTTCGTGATGATAAGACAGTCGGTTTTGGAGCTCGAGATATTCGTTTTGACCAGGAAAATATGGAAAAACGTATGTTTGAAGAGTTGAAAAAAGCTTATCGTCCAGAGTTTATTAACCGTATTGACGAAAAGGTGGTCTTCCACAGCTTGTCAAGTCAAGATATGCAGGAAGTGGTTAAGATTATGGTCAAACCTTTGATTGCAAGCTTGGCAGAAAAAGGGGTAGACTTAAAACTTCAAGCATCTGCTCTAAAACTTTTAGCCCAACATGGCTATGATCCAGAAATGGGTGCGCGACCGCTTCGTAGAACTCTACAAACTGAAGTGGAAGACAAACTAGCTGAACTCTTACTCAAAGGAGAATTTGAAGCAGGCAAGACCCTTAAGATTGGTGTCAAAGCTGGTCAGTTAAAATTTGAGATTGTTTAAAATTGTGAGGTTGGAACAGATTGTTTCAGCCTCTTTTTTTTGAAAGTTGTCACTATAATAAGCATTTGAATTGTGCATTTAGTTTAAGGAATTCAAAAACGAATTTCTACTGATCAAGTTTTGTATATCAAGAAAAAAATTCTATCATGTAGAAAATATTTTTATAAAAAATAATAAAAAAGTGTTGACGAACAATAGAAGGAGTAGTATGATATAAAATATAAAAATTTATAAAAAGGTTGAAAAGACTTGATAAAAAAGATAGCAGTGGTTTTTGGAACCTTTGCTCCCTTGCATCAGGGGCATATTGATTTAATCCAAAGAGCAAAACGACAATGCGATGCTGTATGGGTGGTAGTTTCAGGTTATGAGGGAGATCGTGGTGAAGAGGTTGGACTTACACTACAAAAGAGGTTTCGCTATATTCGTGAAGCATTTCGAGATGATGAGTTGACCTCTGTTTGTAAACTTGACGAAACCAATATTCCACGCTATCCAATGGGCTGGCAGGAGTGGTTGGATCAGATGTTGCAGGCCATTTCCTATGACCAGACTGGTGAGGAACTAATCTTTTTTGTAGGAGAGTCCGAATACCAACAAGAATTGTCAGAACGTGGTTTCGAGACTGTTCTACAGGAAAGAAAATTTGGAATTTCGGCTAGCATGATTCGTGAAAATCCAAGCAAATATTGGAAATATATCGCTCAACCTTTCCGCCGTCAGTTTACGAAAAAAGTGTTGATTATGGGAAGTGCTAGTAATGGTAAAACAACTCTAGCCAAGGATTTAGCTCGCTTTTATGATGCGCCAGTCAGTCTGGAGTATGCTCGTGAGTATCAGATAAAAAATAATGTCCGAGATGATGAGCTTACCCCAAAAGATTATTATTACCTTCTTTTGGGCCAATATGATCAAACTTCCAAGTTAATCGATAGCAATGCCAATCGAGGCCTAGTCATTGCAGATACCAACTCACTAGTAACCAAGGGCTACTACGATTACTACATGGAAAGCGAAGAGCAGGAGGACTTGTCCGTAGAGACCTTTGATAATCTCTTTGTTTCCATCTTAGCCAAGGAAAAGTGGGATTTAATCCTCTTTGTGCAACCTATTGGCTCTTATGTCAATGATGGTTTTCGCGACATGACCATGGCAGAAGACCATATCCGTCACAGTTTTTCTCAGCATTTGGATATGATGAGGGAGCAATATCTAGCCAATATCCCTCATGTTTATCTAGCTGATGACTATCTAGGAAATTATGAAGCAGCAAAAATAGCTATTGATGCCATTTACCAAGCAGATTAGGAGAAGAAAATGAAAAAAATAACTGAAAAAATCACACGATTTATTGAAAACTTTAAAAATGTTCACGCAGAAGCTCGTAAAATTGGTTTTGCAGGAATTATGCGTTTGATTTGGAAAGACCTCTTTGTGGGCCGTAGTCTTTTCCAGTGGCTCTATTTGATTGCTTTATCAAGTGTTCCTCTTATTCTGGAGTTTACACAAAACACAGAAAGTCATGACTGGATTGGTCTCTTGGCCTCTTGGACAGGGATTGTCTGCGTTATCTTAGTAGCTGAAGGTCGAGCTAGTAACTACCTTTTTGGAGCTATTAACTCTGCAATCTATTTGGTCCTAGCTATGAATGCGACTTTCTACGGTGAAGTTTTGACAACAGTTTATTTCTTTGTCATGCAGCCTATTGGTCTCTATACTTGGTTGTCTAATCGGATCAATGAGCAAGGAAAACCAGAGGAGTCTCACTTTGAAGCTAAGAAACTCGGTCTGATTGATTGGCTCAAGTACTTGGCCTTGACTGCTATCATCTGGATTGGCATGGGATTAGCCTACCAAAGTATCAGCAGTGCTCGTCCTTTCCGTGACAGTGTTACCGATGCGACCAATGGTGTTGGTCAGCTCTTGATGACACGTCTTTACCGTGAGCAATGGATTTTCTGGATTGCAACCAATCTCTTTAGTATCTACCTCTGGTGGGGTGAAAACATCCATATCCAAGGAATGTACTGGGTCTACACCCTCAATAGTCTAGTCGGTTGGTACCAATGGACTAAGGCTGTCAAGGAGGGATAAGTTGACTGAAACGATAATCCCGGCTGGAATGACAGAGAGAGAATATTTTGAGATTCATGCGACTGAGAAGGAATTTTTAGACTGGTACTGCAAACAGGATCTTCCTCAGTATGAAAAACCGAGCGTGACGGTGGATATGGTAGCTTATTGCTTTGTGGAAGGGAAAATCAAACTCTTGCTAATTCGTCGCAAGTCCCATCCTTATCAAAACTGTTTGGCTTTGGTCGGTGGTTTTATGGATAAAGGGGAAGATGCTGCCCATGCTTGTCAGCGTGAAGTGAGAGAGGAGGTTAACCTTGACCTTCCTTTGGAAAAAATCGAACAGTTGATGACAGTATCTACTCCAGGTCGTGATCCGCGGGGCTGGACGGTTACTATCGCCCACTTGGTGTATCTACCTAGCCGCGCACTTGATCTCGTTCAAGCTGGTGATGATGCCAAGGATGTGGTTTTTGTCGATGTTGATTTTCAGACGGGCAAGTGCTTCCTAGAGGGACTAGAGCTGGGGGAGCAAGCCTTCGCCTTTGACCATTATGCCATTATCCAAGAGTCTATTAAACGAATCCAAGGGCGTCTTGACTGGAATCCGACCTTTCTCTATCTGCTAGAGGAGGAATTCACTGTCTATGAAGGAACCGAATTAGTCAATCTCATCAACCCAGGACGACCAATCGTCAGCAATAACTTTCTCGTAAAATACGGTGAGTATGTAGAAGAAGTTGGGCTCAAACGAGTGCCTAAAAAGAAACCAAGAAAAACCTATCGATTGAAATAAAAAGCTTGGAAGCAGACATCGATAGCCCAAATCTTGGTTTCCTAATTTCAGTCCTGAGAAGTTTCAACAAGTCCGATGACTGCTTGAGCTTGAGAATAGAGAAAATAAAGTTTGTGTCAAAAGTCAATTCAGCCATCGTGTCAAAGACTTATTAGTCATAAAAAAGTGAGGTCGGGATTTTGTCCCGACCTCTTTTTGTTTAAGGATGTTTATCTTTATTAGAATTGCTCATGATTCGAATGAATAAATCTTTGTATTTATATTTTAAATAATGTTCGTGTAAGTACATTAGAGACACATAAACAATCATGAAAATAGTGGTTAAGTAAAACAAATTAAATGTTGTTTGAGCGTAATGAGTAGCAACCCCATAAGAAGAGAAAGCACCAATAATCAACCAAGGAAGATATTTGTAATATTTCTTTGACATAAACCTACACCTCCAATATCCTATTTCAATTTTATTATAGCCCTTCAAGAAAAAATGCAAGCGATTACACTTTAAAAGTATAGCAAGGATAATCAAGTGCTAGTGGAAGATATTGTAATGCACCATGAAAATTTTTCAATTTTTTAGTTTTTATTTCGAATGATAGATATAGGAGGGTAAAGGAGATAATAAGTATAGAAAGACATACTAAAAAATAAATTTAAAAATCTGCTATAAATGATTGACAGATTTAAAAATAAGGATTACAATAACATTACAAAAATAATTCGTAATGTTTCAGATTCATTACAGAAGGAGTAAGATATGAAAAATAAAACTTCTATTAAATTGATGGCAGCAACTGTATTGGCTTCAACTCTACTTTTGGGAGCTTGCGGAAACAAGAAAGAAAATACTAGCAGTGATAAATCGAACACGACTACTCAAACTACTTCTAGTACTAAGACAAGTTCTTCGACCAAAGAAAGTAAACCAAAAACAACAACTACTACATCAACTACAGAACAAAACACAAGTGCTTCTGTGCAAAGTTCAAACTCAGGCACTCAAGGACAAGAAACTAAAAAAACAGATAACAGTAAGCAAAGTCAAGACAAACAACCAACCCAAGGGAATAATTCTCAATCTACTTCAAATCAACAAGCACAAGCGAGTCAGTCTAGTCAAACTGCTCAATCAAGCTATGACCCAACAACTGATCGTAAACTTCATGACAAGCAAGCTGAACACAACAAACGTTATAAAGGTGTCCTAACAATGGTTGATGGAGATTTTTCTGCAGCAGCTGGTAATTGGAAAGGGGGCAACGGAGAAACTATCACTGTTTCATCTGGAGGCCAATTTACAGTAGAAACTGCTGATGGAAAGAAAGAGAACTATTCTGTTCAAGGATATTCTTACACTCTTGATGATGGTAAATATAATGCTAAAGTAGGTGGAGGAAAGGTCATCCAAATTACAACAGGAGCGGATGGGACTGTTTCTAACGTCGCTTTGGTTCAACCATAGATTTTAGTGTTTTAATATCTCTTCTTACAACAAGAAAACCCGTAATTTATTTTAGTTACGGGTTTTTATATTATGTTTACTAAGCTTTGTCTAACTGCAAGAGGGCTTCAATCTCTGCCAGAGTGCTAGCTTGTGAAATGGCTCCACGGAGTTTAGCAGCACCAGATGTGCCTCGAAGGTAGTGAGGAGCCAGCCCACGGAATTCACGGACAGCGATATTCTCACCTTTAAGGTCAATCAAGCGTTTCAAGTGCTCGTAGGCGATTTTCATCTTGTCTTCAAAGGTTAAATCAGGGAGTATTTCTCCAGTTTCAAAGTAGTGATTGATCTGATTAAAGAGGTAAGGATTTCCCATAGCTGCGCGTCCAATCATAACGGCGTCAGCACCGACTTCTTCGATACGCTGTTTAGCTTCTTGGACAGTGCGGATGTCACCGTTAGCGATGAATGGAATCTTTTTCAGAGCTTGTGCAACCTTGTGAAGGGTTTCAAGATCAGCATGCCCCGTATACATTTGTTCCCGGGTCCGTCCGTGCATAGCGAGGGCAGAGACACCTGCAGCTTCAGCTGCGAGGGCATTCTCCACTGCTAGGGATGGGTCAGACCAACCTGTCCGCATTTTAACAGTGAGAGGGATATCAAGGATGGATTGGACTTTGTTGATGATAGAGTATATCTTATCAGGGTCTTTGAGCCACATGGCACCGGCTTCGTTTTTTACGATTTTGTTGACAGGGCAACCCATGTTGATATCGACGATATCGGTCTTGGTATTTTCTTGGATAAATTCAGCTGCGCGTGCGAGGCTGTCTTCGTCGCTTCCAAAGAGTTGGATCGATACAGGATTTTCGCCTTCATCGATATGGAGCATATGCAGTGTCTTTTCATTGTTGTACTGGATTCCCTTGTCAGAGACCATTTCCATCACAACGAGCCCTGCTCCCAGTTCTTTGGCAATGGTCCGGAAAGCTGAGTTGGTCACTCCGGCCATTGGGGCTAGGACAGTACGGTTAGGGATTTCGACATCCCCGATCATAAATGGCGTATTAAGATTTGTCACGAATGAGTTCCTCCAAGTCATTTTCGTCAAAGTGGTAGTGGGTTTGGCAAAATTGGCAGGTAATCTCTGCACCGTGATCTTCATCTTTCATCTCTTTTAGATCACTAGCTGGCAGACTTGCTAAAGCGTTCAAGAAACGCTCATGGCTGCAGTCGCACTGGAAGCGAAGTTCTTCTTCAGAGAGGCGTTTGAAAGGTTCATCCCCATAGATAGCGGCAAGAAGAGCTTCAATATGGTCTTCAGATTCCAAAAGTGTGGAGATGGCAGGCATTTCTTGGATGCGTTTTTCAAAGCGAGCAATTTCTTCTTCCTTGGCATTGGGCAAGACCTGGAGCAAGAAGCCACCAGCCACTTTAACCTTATCTTCGTCATCCAACAGAACATTGAGTCCAACTGCAGATGGTGTTTGTTGGCTTTCTGTCAGATAAAAGGCCAGGTCTTCTCCGATTTCACCGGTTACAAGAGGGGTCATGGAGTTATAAGGATTTCCCGTACCATAATCTGTGATGACCAAGAATTCTCCGTTTCCGACAAATGGTCCGACCAGAACTTCACCGGTCGCGGTTTTCTTGATATCCACTCCAGGATTCTGCACGTAGCCTTTCACATTTCCCTTGGTATCTGCCACGGTGATGATAGCTCCGAGTGAGCTAGTCCCAAGGACTTTGACCGTAATTTTAGTATCTCCTTTCTCGTTTGCCGCCAAGATTTGACTGGCAATGAGGGTACGGCCAAGTGCGACCGTGGAGCTAGCTTGTGTGTGATGTTTTTCTTGGGCTGTTCGTACAGTTTCTGTACTGTCTAGTACATAGGCACGAAAAGCGCCACTTTCTGAGATAGTTTTAATAATTTTATCCATACCTACTATTTTAGCACAAATCAAGCAAAGTGGGGACAAGGAGAATTCCGAAAATCAGTCGTTTCAGAAGAAGGGCAAGAAGAAAAGAAAATTCCGAACATTATTTTTAGAAAGAAGCAATTTCCAAGTAAAAGACGAGTTTCATAGAGAAGTTGGTTAAAAAAAGAAGGAGAAAAATAAACGATAGCCGAGTGGATCTTGAAAAAACATTAAAAATTGCTTATAATAGAGTGTAAGACAAACTTGCAGGTGAGACTCCTGCCCCTAGTTTGAAGAAAGGCATAGATAGGGAACTATCTATGGTATATGAAAAAGAATTATGACATCAGTTGTTGTAGTAGGAACCCAATGGGGTGATGAAGGAAAAGGGAAGATTACAGACTTCCTATCAGCCAATGCAGAAGTCATTGCTCGCTACCAAGGTGGGGACAATGCCGGCCACACCATCGTGATCGACGGCAAAAAGTTCAAGTTGCACTTGATTCCTTCTGGTATCTTCTTCCCTGAAAAGATCTCTGTGATTGGAAATGGGGTAGTAGTCAATCCGAAATCATTGGTCAAAGAGTTGGCTTATCTTCATGAAGAAGGGGTAACAACAGATAACCTTCGAATCTCTGACCGTGCCCATGTCATCCTTCCTTACCACATTGAATTGGACCGTCTCCAAGAAGAGTCAAAAGGAGACAACAAGATTGGAACGACCATCAAAGGGATTGGACCAGCCTATATGGATAAGGCTGCACGTGTGGGGATCCGGATTGCGGATCTCTTAGATCGTGATGTTTTTGCGGAACGCCTTCGCATCAACTTGGAAGAAAAGAACCGTCAATTTACCAAACTCTATGATGCAGAGGCTCTGTCATTTGACGATATCTTCGAAGAATACTATGAATATGGTCAACAAATCAAACAATATGTAACCGATACTTCTGTCATCTTGAACGATGCTTTGGACAACGGTAAGCGCGTGCTCTTTGAAGGAGCCCAAGGGGTTATGTTGGATATCGACCAAGGAACTTATCCATTTGTAACCTCTTCAAACCCAGTCGCAGGTGGGGTGACTATCGGATCAGGTGTCGGCCCAAGTAAGATCGATAAGGTTGTTGGTGTATGTAAAGCCTACACTAGCCGTGTTGGTGATGGGCCTTTCCCTACGGAACTCTTTGATGAAGTGGGTGATCGGATCCGTGAAGTTGGCCATGAGTATGGGACAACAACAGGTCGTCCTCGTCGTGTTGGTTGGTTTGACTCAGTTGTCATGCGCCATAGCCGTCGTGTATCAGGAATTACCAATCTTAGCTTGAACTCCATCGACGTTTTGTCAGGCTTGGATAAGGTGAAGATCTGTGTGGCTTACGACTTGGATGGGGAACGCATCGACCACTACCCAGCAAGCTTGGAGCAACTCAAACGTTGCAAACCAATCTATGAAGAATTGCCAGGTTGGTCAGAAGACATCACCGGTGTGCGCCACTTGGATGAGCTTCCAGAAAATGCTCGCAACTATGTCCGCCGTATCGGTGAATTGGTTGGTGTGCGCATTTCAACCTTCTCAGTCGGACCAGATCGTG
>ERZ772912.1197-NODE-1197-length-10681-cov-12.508282_pt1 | contig 10681 bp, 8 predicted proteins | sample MGYA00512119_ERZ772912 | MGnify/ENA primary metagenome ERZ772912 (study PRJEB29015, sample SAMEA2738048) | human oral metagenome | biome: human oral; feature: human-associated habitat; material: saliva | place: China | collected 2230 ...
CCGCATACTGGCCTTTTTCTGTTAGGGAAAGTTGCACTTCAAATGCGAATCCGCCATATTCTATAATAAAAGGCCGTCTGAAAGTATTTTCAGACGGCCTTTTATTATGGACAAACTCAAAACCTATCGGTATTTTCAACAGGTTCGTACACAGATTATTGACTACGTTTGATGATCAGCTTGTCTTGGGTAATTTCGGCATTGAGCGCAGTCGCTATTTCCTTAACTGTACTCTCCAAATCACTTTCTTTGATAGTGGCGTCGTATTGAGAAGCCAGTTTTAGCACTTCACTGATGAAGGTTTTATCGACTTCCGCATTGACGTTGTACTTCAGCTTATTGATGATATCTTGTCCTAACTGTTCGTCATTCTTATATTCGATAGGCGGAAGTGTGGCGTCTACATCAGCTTTGACGGCACTGTTGTTCAAGTAAATTTGATTGCCTTTTGAGTCGAATTTGATACCGCTTTTGAAAACGGTTTTTGCGACTTCCATCAGTTCTTTTTGTGTTTCGGGGCTGTTCATATCAACACATTCTTGACCTTGTCGCTTGAAGAAGCTGTTGAGACGGTCGATACTTTCACCATTGACATCATGGAGATTGACGTTGTAATTGATGCGGTCGAAGTTAATGTCGTTTATACGGAGATTTTCGATGGCACTCTTCCCTCCCATGGAGTATTTATTGTCTTTGGCAGTCTGTTTGCCCTCTGCTTTGATTTTGTCAGCTGAGAAATCAAAATTTGAGTTGTCCATTTTGAATGTGACAGAGTCTAGACTGAAGATAGAAGTGCCATTGCGCATGGCAGTGGTTTCACCTTTTTCCATATCAGTCTGATATTTAACGTTTTTTAAATTAAATTTAAATCCTGGGTTGTCAGGTTTATCAGAGGCCGAGATAGTGATGTTAGGCCATTCGAAATTGAAATTATCGAGATGGTATTGATGGTCCGATTTGTGTCCCTTGACAGCTAAAGTTGCCATTTCCCATTTGGTTTCAATAGAGTCGATAGTTCGTGAACCTGCAGGGACGGTCAGTTTACTGGCTAATTCACCGCCCCAAGAAAGCTCGGTATTGCCGTCCAACTGAAATATTTCTTTATTATCCATTCCAATCACATAGAGTTTGGTTTGGATAGTGTAGCCGCTCAAAACACGGGTAATGGTGTCTTCACCGCGCAACGAGAATTTTTCGCTCTGATTGCACAGATCGGGAATGATATCGCCTTTCCATGAAACTTTGCCAGAAGTGAGTCCCATGTCAAATTTATCCAAAGTAATTTTCACGCGCTTATCCGCGTCGGGATTATTTTGGAGATAGTATTCTTGTTTCAATTTATTGTCGGCATAAATGCCCCCACCGACAGTTGCTCCTCCCAATGCGGCAATGCCGACTACTGTCGCGATGATGCTTTTTTTCATGTTTTATCCTCAAGCAGATGGTAAAAATATAATGGATAGATTGAAATAGTGCTGATTCGAATCAGCTTGCGTGACAAAGCTCAGTATAAAAAGTGTCTTTCCGTAAAACTTAAATTACGGCTACGGCGTATGCCGAGTCGAGATTTAACGAAAACTGAAGTAACTGACTATATTTGCTTATGCCGATTTTTAAAATGCCAACATTATAATACAAAAAGGTCGTCTGAAATTTTTCAGACGACCTTTTTCCAACCATTTAAGCTATCAGCAACAGCGTCCACCGTTGCCGCCGCAACGGCGTTTGCGGCAGTAGTCTTGGAATTGCAGCTCGGTCATGACCGGCGCGTTGGGATTATGTTTGCGCTGACGGGCAACGTAGTTTTCATAATCTGGAACACCGGCCATCAAGTTCGCTGTCAACTTGATGGTTTTCCACCAAGAGGCAAGCTTATGCTTCACTCTGAGCCTCCGGCTGTTTACCGTCGCGGTACACTGCTGGAATTTCTTTAGCAGTTGGCCAGCCGACTTTACGGGCTTTCATGGCGGTACGGAAACCGTACACGGCAACAATCACCACAACTGACAAGAACAAAGCGGTCAGACCGGCATTGATTTGGTCGTTGAAGATGATTTGTGACATTTCGCCAATGTCTTTAGCTGGAGCAAGGACTTCGCCTGAAGCCAAGGCATCGCGGTATTTGCCTGCGTGAGCCAAGAAGCTGACGCGTGGGTCGCTGTGGAACAGTTTTTGCAAACCGGCATAGCAGGTGACAAACAATACGCCGAAAGCAGGAACCAAAGTTACCCAAACATAGCGGTCGCGTTTCATTTTCACCAATACAACGGTACACATAATCAACGCTACGCCTGCAAGCATTTGGTTGGCAATACCGAACAACGGCCAGAGCGAGTTGATACCACCCAGAGGGTCGGTTACGCCGGTGTAGAGGAAGTAGCCCCACAATGCCACAGCCAAGAATGTTGCAACCAAGTTGGCAGGGATAGAGTCGGTGTTACCGAATGGTTTGTAGAAGATACTGCCCAAGTCTTGAATCATGAAACGGGCAACACGTGTACCGGCGTCAACCGCGGTCAAGATGAACAAGGCTTCAAACAGCAAGGCAAAGTGATACCAGAATGCCATCATGGCTTCACCCGGAATCAGACGGCTCATGATGTGTGCCATACCGACTGCGAGGGTTGGAGCACCGCCTGCACGGGACAGAATGGTGTTTTCGCCCACTTCTTTAGCAGTGTGCAACAAGGTTGCGGCATCAACAGAGAAATTCAATTTAGTGGTGATGACTTCGGCAGCTGTGTTGGCATCCGTACCAATCAGCGCGGCCGGACTGTTCATCGCGAAGTACACGCCTGGCTCAAGTGAAGCGGCGGCAGCCAGAGCCATAATGGCCACAAAGCTTTCCATAATCATGCCGCCGTAACCGATCATGCGGACGTGGGTTTCGTTTTCCACCATTTTTGGCGTGGTACCTGAAGAAATCAGCGCATGGAAGCCTGAAACCGCACCACAAGCAATGGTAATGAACAAGAATGGGAACAATGCACCGGAGAATACCGGGCCTGAACCATCGATAAAGTGGGTAACTGCAGGCATTTGCAGGGTTGGGTTAACAATAACGATACCCAAAGCCAAAGCTGCAATCGTACCGATTTTCAGGAAGGTAGACAGATAGTCGCGCGGAGTCAGCAAGAGCCAAACCGGCAATACGGAAGCCACGAAACCGTAAATCATAATCGCCCAAGTCAGCTGAATGCCGTCAAGGTCAAACCAGTGACCAAAGGAGCTATGGGCAACATCTTCACCATAAATCACGGCCAACATCAGCAAAATAAAACCGACTATGGAAATCTCACCAATTTTGCCCGGACGGATATAACGGGTGTAGATACCCATAAACAGGGCAATCGGCATGGTTGCTGCGATGGTGAACGTACCCCAAGGGCTGTGAACCAACGCTTTCACAACAATCAGCGCCAACACCGCCATAATGATGACCATAATCATCAAAATACCGATGGATGCAATCACGCCCGGAACGGTACCAAGTTCTTGTTTCACGATATCGCCCAAAGACTTACCATCACGGCGCATAGAAACAAACAGTACCATCATATCCTGTACGGCACCGGCAAACACCACGCCGAAGATAATCCACAAAGTACCGGGCAGATAACCCATTTGCGCTGCCAATACAGGACCAACCAAAGGGCCTGCGCCGGCAATAGCGGCAAAGTGGTGGCCGAACAGTACGCCTTTATGTGTGGGCACATAGTCCAAGCCGTCATTGTGGCGTTCTGCCGGAGTCAGACGGTTAGGATCAAGCTGCATCACACGATTGGCAATGTAAAGACTGTAAAAACGGTAGGCAATGCAGTATACCGAAATGGCGGCCGTAACCATCCAAATCGCACTGACATGCTCGTCACGGCTGAGAGCTAAAGTGGTAAAGGAGGCCAAGCCCACCAAAACCACAATGCCCCAGATCAAAAATGATTTGAGCGATTTCATTAATTTATCCTTAAAACGTGATGCACCAAGGCTTGCTTTAGCGGCAAACTGCCTTAATGCGCTTCAGAACGACTAATCATTATAGTCTTCATGATTTTATGAGTAAAATGTCATTTCAACCCAAATTCGACTGAAAACAAAATGATTAGTTCGTTCGTAAGGTTAACACAAACAGACAATACACCCTTTAGTTTTTACTTTAAAACTAAAAATTTCTTAGCATATTGCAAATGAAAGGCCGTCTGAAAACCCAAATCTTCAGTTTTCAGACGGCCTGACAAACGGGCAATGCTATAATCCGACATTCCCATTTCTCTATATTGCCATACCATGCAAAACAACGATTCCGAAACCATGCGCCTCTCCAAACGCATGGCGCAATTAGGCTTATGCTCGCGCCGCGAGGCAGACAGCTACATCGAGCAAGGCTGGGTCAAAGTCAACGGACAAACCGCCGTACTCGGTCAAAAAGTCACCGAGCGCGACCGCATCGACCTCAACAAACAAGCCCATGAAAAACAAGCCGCGCGCGTAACCATCCTGCTGAATAAACCCGTCGGCTACGTCAGCGCGCAGGCAGAAAAAGGCTATAAATCCGCCGCCGAACTCATTACCGCCGAAAACCATTGGGAAGGCGACGACAGCCGTATCCCTTTCAGCGAAAAACACAAATTCGGTTTAGCCCCTGCCGGCCGCCTGGATATCGACTCCGTCGGATTGTTGGTACTCACTCAAGACGGCCGCATCGCCAAACAGCTGATTGGCGAAAACAGCAGCAGCGAAAAAGAATACCTCGTCCGCGTCCGCGGCAAGCTGGACGACAAAGGCCTTGCCCTGCTCAACCACGGCTTGAGTTTGAACGGAGAAAAATTGCGCCCCGCCAAAGTTGAATGGCAAAACGAAGACCAGTTGCGCTTTATTTTGCGACAAGGCAAAAAACGCCAAATCCGCCGTATGTGCGAACTGGTCGGCCTGCGCGTCGTCGGTTTGAAACGCATCCGCATGGGCAAAGTCAAACTCGGCAGACTGCCGCCGGGAAAATGGCGTTATTTACGCGCTGACGAATCGTTTTAATTGCAGATAACAAAAAGGCCGTCTGAACACACATTTCAGACGGCCTGATCTTTTATTACTGCTTATTCAATATAAGTAAACTTCGCACGTTTGATATTGCAGAGGATTTCGTACGGAATCATACCGGCAACTTCGGAAACTTCATTAATATTAATCACATCACCCCAAAGCTCGACTTCCGCGCCCAAGCCCTCTTTCGAGGCTTCCAGTTCAACCGTAATCATATCCATAGATACCCTGCCGATAATACGGCTGCGTTTGCCATCCACCGCCACAGGGGAATTAGTAGAAGCACGACGCGGATAACCGTCGGCATAGCCGCAGGCAATCAAACCGACACGGGTAGATTTGCTGGTGTAGAACGTTGCGCCGTAACCAATCGGAGAATGCGGTTGCAACACGCGCTCGCCGAAAACACGGGAAGTCAGGCGCATAACAGGTTTCAAACGCTCATCCACGCCGCCGAAAGGCGAAATACCATACAAGGCCAGACCGGCACGTCCCCAATCGCGACGGGCTTCAGGCACGTTCAAAATCGCGGCGGAATTCGCCAAGCTCTCTTCGCCTTCCAAACCCTCACACGCCAAATCAAACGCTTCAAGCTGCATTTCGGTCATGCCGTTTTCAGGCTCGTCCGCGCAGGCAAAATGGCTGAATTTCACAATATTTTCAACCGATTCGGATTGTTTCAATGCAGTATAGGCCGCAGCGTAGTTATGTGGAAAGAAACCGGCACGGTGCATACCCGAGTCCATTTTCAGCCATACAGTTGTCGGATGTTGCCACTCATGATGTACAAACGCCTCCAACTGCCATTGGCTACCGATTGCCGGCCACAAATCATAACGGTCAACATCCGCATACTCCGCATCCTCAAATACGCCTTCCAACAAAACAATCGGATTTTTAATGCCGTTTTGACGCAACTCCACGCCTTCATCTACCGTTGCCACCGCAAAGCCGTCGGCAATATCCGCCAACGCGTGTGCACATCTGACCGCGCCATGCCCGTAAGCATCGGCCTTAATCACAGCCAACAATTTATTGCCGTGCAACTCTTTGAGAAAACGATAATTTTGACGTAAATTATCCAAACGGATTTGCGCATTGAGCGGACGCATAATGTATTCCTCTTATCGGCATTCCGTTTCAGACGGCCTGCCCCATTACTTTGAAGTAAATATTATAGGTCAAAAACTACACAGGATTCCATGAAATCCACAAGAATAATCTATTCATAATTTAGACCTCATGCGCGCCTTTAGGCATTTATGCTTCTTCTTAAGCTGTTTTAAGGTTATGATTCAATCCAAATGAAAACGACAGACATCAAGGCCATGAAAGAACTCGACAAAACCGACTTAAAAATTCTCAAGCTCCTACAACAAAATGCACGCATCCCCATGACCGAATTGGCTGAAAAAGTCGGCCTCTCCACCACGCCGGTAACCGAACGCGTCCGCCGCTTGGAACGCGACAACCTTATTACCGGCTATCACGCCCATCTGAATCCCCATGCTTTAGGTCAAAGCCTCTTGGTTTTTGTCGAGCTGAAACTGCGCTCCAAATCCGGCAATATTTTTGAAGACTTCAAACGCGAAGTGCTGAAGATTCCGCAAATTCTCGAATGTCACTTGGTCTCCGGCGAATACGACTACCTTATCAAAGTCCGCCTGCCCAATATGTCCGCCTATCGCGATATGCTCGGCAATATCCTGCTGCAACTGCCGGCTGCGTCCGAAAGCCGCAGCTATGTTGTTATGGAAGAAGTCAAAGAAGAAGTGGTATTAGACATCTAATTCTATTCAACAAACAAAGGTCGTCTGAAAGATTACAACATTCAGACGGCCTTTATTTTAAATAGGCAAAAAAAATGCACACATCCGATAGAATGTGTGCCAAGTCTACAAAGGAGAAATAGAGGAGAAACTATTAACTGACTACTCGAACCAGCTAACGGGACGAATTATGCGCTTTAAGCGGAAGTAATGCAAGTTTTTTCTTGTAAAGTTTCTCTTTGATTGTTGTATTTTTGTATTTTGTAGTTATATTCCATGAAGTATAAATAAATTAAGAATAACCCTTTGGCAAAATCAGGCTCTTTCATTCAAAGGGAAAAGGCCGTCTGAAAACCCTTTCCCTTTAAAGGAGGGCGGTTTTCAGACGACCTTTTGCCTTAATCGTTCGAACCGGTTTTATTCTTCGTCACCCGTATCGCTGATGCTGATGCTGTGTTCCATCCTGCTCGGGTGGATTTTCAAGCCGCCGCAGCCGGATTTCTCGGCGGACAGGCGGTCGAGGTAGGCTTGGTCGATGTCGCCGGTTTGATAGATGCCGTTGAAACAGGACGAATCGAAGGATTCGATTTTCGGATTGAGTGCTTTGACGACGGCTTCCAAATCGCTCAAATTTTGGAAAACGATGCCGTCCGCGCCGATTTCGGCGGCAATTTCCGCCGCGCTGCGCCCGTTGGCAATCAATTCTTCGCGCGTGGGCATGTCGATGCCGTACACATTGGGATAGCGCACTTCGGGAGCGGCGGAGGCGATATAGACTTTGCGCGCGCCTGCTGCGCGTACCATTTCGACGATTTCGCGGCTGGTCGTCCCGCGCACGATGGAGTCGTCCACCAGCAATACGCTTTTGCCTTCAAACTCGGTTTCCATCGGGCTGAGTTTTTGGCGCACGGATTTTTTGCGCGTCGCCTGACCGGGCATGATAAAGGTGCGGCCGATATAGCGGTTTTTAATCAAACCTTCGCGGTAAGGCTTTTTGAGGTGGACGGCAAGTTCCATCGCACTGGGGCGGCTGGTGTCTGGAATGGGCATCACGACGTCGATGTCGTCCACGGGCAGCTCGCGTTTGATTTTTTCCGCTAAGGACACGCCCATGTCCAAGCGCGATTGGTAAACCGATACGCCGTCGATCACGGAGTCGGGACGGGCAAAATAGACGTATTCGAAGAGGCAGGGGCTGAGTTTGGCGCGGTCGCTGCATTGACGGGCAATCAGTGTGCCGTCAAAGCCGACGAACACCGCTTCGCCCGGTTGGATATCGCGTTCCAAATCGTAGGCAAGCGCATTGAAGGCAACGGATTCGGAGGCGACGGCATAGGATTTTCTGCCTGCCTCGTCGGTTTGCGAACCCAACACCAGCGGGCGGATGCCGTAAGGATCGCGGAAGGCGAGCATGCCGTAGCCCGCAATCATGGCAACCACGCCGTATGCGCCGCGCACCAGGCGGTGGACTTCGGCAACGGCGTTGAAAATATTGTCGATATTGAGCCGGTGGGGATTGGCGTTTTTAGAGACTTCGCGGCGCAATTCGTGCGCGAATACGTTGAGCAAGACTTCGGAATCGGAGCTGGTGTTGACGTGGCGCAGGTGTTTGTTGCACACGTTTTCATACAGTTCGGCGGTATTGGTGAGGTTGCCGTTGTGTGCCAACACGATGCCGAAAGGCGAGCTGACGTAGAAAGGTTGCGCCTCCGCGCTGCTGCCCGCGTTGCCCGCCGTAGGATAACGGACATGGGCGATGCCCGCGTTGCCGATCAAATCGCGCATATTGCGTGTGCGGAACACTTCGCGCACCATGCCTTTGCCTTTGTGCATGTGAAACGTGCCGCCCTCGGCCGTTACAATGCCCGCCGCATCCTGCCCCCTGTGTTGCAACATCTGCAAACCGTCGTACAGAAGCTGGTTTACCGGCTCATGGCTGACCAAACCTAATACACCGCACATATCGTCTTCTCCGAATTCGAGGTTAACTTGGAAACTAGAATTATAGAATAAATCGGACAAAGTTGCCCAAATTGTTGACAATATTTTCATGTCAACCCCAAAAATACGGAAACGTCGTCTGAACAAACGGCTGGAGTTTTTCAGACGACCTTTGCGGCAGATCATCCCTATTTCAATATACAATAGCAGCTCAAACCCCATTCCTACGACACCATGACCGCCAACCGCACCCTCATCATCTCCGTCTTCATCGTCGCCAGTTGCGGCCTCGCCTACGAACTCATCATCGCCGCGCTGGCGAGCTATCTTTTGGGCGACAGCATTTTGCAGTTTTCTTCCGTCATCGGACTTTATCTTTTCTCGATGGGCATCGGCGCGCACCTGACCCGCTACATCAAAGACGAAGACGTGTTGCACCGCTTTATCGAAATCGAACTTCTGGTCGGCATCATCGGCGGCATTTCCGCGCTGGCATTATTTGTGGCCTTCGGTTTATCCGCCGCCCCGTTCCGCACCCTGCTCTACGCTTTTGTACTGATTGTCGGCATGGTTGTCGGCATGGAAATTCCTTTGGTCATGCGCGTGTTAAACCGCAAAGGCGCGGAGTTTAAAGAACTCGTTTCCAAAGTCCTGACCTTCGACTATTTGGGCGCACTCGCCGTTTCCTTGCTCTTCCCGCTTCTTCTCGCCCCCAAACTCGGCATGGCGCGTTCCGCCCTCTTATTCGGCATCCTCAACGCCGCCGTCGCCTACCTGACCGCACGCGTCTTCAAAGCCGAACTGCCCCGCTACCGCGCCATCCGCCTGCGCGCGCTGATTGTCTTGTCCGTCCTCGCCGTCGCTTTCGCCTACGCCGACCGCATCTCCTTCAAAGCCGAACAAAGCTATTTCGGCGACCCCGTCGTCTATCAAAGCCACTCGCCCTACCAACGGCTCGTCGTTACCCGCTGGAAAGACGATACCCGCCTCTACATCAACGGCAACCTGCAATTCTCCTCGCGCGACGAAGCCCGTTACCACGAAGCCCTCGTCCTGCCCGCCATGCAGATGGTTTCCGACGCCTCCCGCATCCTCATCCTCGGCGGCGGCGACGGGCTGGCGGCGCGCGAAGTCTTGAAATACCCGCAGGTCAAACACGTTACCCTGGTCGATTTAGACCCCGACATGACCGCCACTTTTAAAATCTCCGCCACCTTAAGCGCGCTCAACCAAGGCTCGCTGTCCCACCCCAAAATGCACGTCGTCAACGACGATGCCGCCAAATGGCTGGAGGGGTCGTCTGAAAAATTCGACGTCATCATCATCGACCTGCCCGACCCGTCCAATTTCTCACTGGGCAAACTCTACTCCGTCCCCATGTACCGCCTCGTCGCCCGCCATCTTCAGCCGCAGGGCAAAATCGTCGTCCAATCCACCTCGCCCTACTTCGCCCCCAACGCCTACTGGTCGGTCGTCGCCACCCTCGAAGCCGCCGGCCTTTCCACCGCGCCTTACCACGTTTACGTCCCCTCCTTCGGCGAATGGGGATTTGTGTTGGCAGGCTTCGATAAACAATTCCCCGTCCCGCAGAAATTCGACGTTCCCACGCGTTATCTGAACGCCCAAACCGCCGCCGAAATGTTCCGCTTCCCGCCCGACATGGCAAGACGCAAGGTCGAGCCGAACTATCTGAACAACCAAATCCTCGTCAGCTATTTCGAAAGCGACTGGCGCAACGTAACCCGTTGAGCCGCTTCCCAAAAACAAAGGTCGTCTGAAAACCAAGCATTTCTGTTTTTCAGACGACCTTTTGATTTCCAGCTTTCAACTCTTCCTCTTATTTTTTTCGAGTTTGCTAACCCAAAGTCAGGCTATAGCTAGATTATAGTGGATTAAATTTAAATCAGGACAAGGCGACGAAGCCGCAGACAGTA
>ERZ772912.1204-NODE-1204-length-10657-cov-6.081683_pt1 | contig 10657 bp, 5 predicted proteins | sample MGYA00512119_ERZ772912 | MGnify/ENA primary metagenome ERZ772912 (study PRJEB29015, sample SAMEA2738048) | human oral metagenome | biome: human oral; feature: human-associated habitat; material: saliva | place: China | collected 2230 ...
TTTCAGCTTGCATCTCAAGCAGGGTTTCTTTTTTGACCTTGATACCAGCAATTTCCATCTTAGCAAGGACAAAAGCCAGAGGTTGCTCCATGTCATAGAGGAGATCTAACTGTCCATGTTCACTGAGTTTTTCAAGTAAAACAGGCTCAGTCTCAACCAATACAGCAACCTTGCGAGCCAAATGCTCCAAGAATTTCTCGCGTTCAGGAATGGCCCTCTTGACACCCTTGCCATAGAAAGTCTCATCATCGACCATGTAAGTCTGACCATAAAGACTCGCAATGGTTGAAATTTCATTATTCTCGACAGTAGAGAGAAGGTATTTGGCCAAACGACTGTCAAAAGCAGGGGCCTGCAGGTTCAAGCCCAAGCGATTTAAAAGAACCTTGGCTTTCTTAAAATCATACACTTTCAGAGGTGTTTTTTCTAGAAATTCCTTGAAAATCGGCTCCTGCAAGAGCTCAAGTTTATCTGTAGCGTAAAGTTTATCCCCACAAGACCAAGCAAAGCCAACCAAGTCATCTGTATGGTAATTCTCACCAAAAAGCTCAAAGTGGAAGATGGAGTCTGCGCTCATCATGTCTTGACTGACTTGCTCAACAATAGTGAAATCCAAACTTTCAGGCGCATCCGTTGATGATACATTTAAAGCTTGTTTAAGCTGTTTGAAGCCCATTTCATCGTAGAATTTCCCGAGATTTTCCACATCTGGGCCATTATATACCAAGTCTTCCAGGCCAATCTCAATCGGTGCCTGAATATCAATGGTTGCTAGTGTTTTCGACAAAAAGGCCTGTTCCTTATCATTGATGAGATTTTCCTTCATCTTAGAAGCCTTCATCCCATCAATATTTTCATAAATCCCCTCAAGAGAGCCATGCTCCAGCAAGAGCTTGATACCCGTCTTTTCACCGATTTTGGTCACCCCAGGGATATTATCCGACTTATCACCCATGAGCGCCTTGAGATCGATAAACTGCGTCGGTGTAATGCCCATCTTTTCCATGAGATAATCTGGCGTAAAGGCCTCAAACTCAGCCACACCTTTCTTGGAAATCTCAACCACCGTATGCTCATCCGTCAGCTGAATCAAGTCCTTGTCCCCACTGACAATGGTAATATCAAAACCATCCTGCTCTGCTAGTTTATCCAGTGTCCCAATAATGTCATCCGCCTCATACTGAGCCAACTCATAGTGACGAATCCCCATATGATCCAACAACTCACGAATAAAGGGAAATTGCTCACGAAACTCATCAGGAGTCTTAGCTCGACCACCCTTATAGTCCGCATACATCTCTGTCCGGAAGGTCGTCTTTCCCGCATCAAAAGCCACCAAAATATGACTAGGCTCAACCCTCTCCAACAAATGACTCAACATCAACTGAAAACCATAAATCGCATTGGTATGCAAACCAGCCGCATTCTTAAAACGGTCCAACTGCTGATAGAGCGCAAAAAACGCCCGAAAAGCAACAGAAGACCCATCAATCAATAATAATTTTTTCTTATCCATACACCCATTATAAAGGAAAGCACCAAAAAATACCATTGAGAAGAGTTCCCTGAGAGAAACTAAGATAAACTAAAAAAGAGAAGGAAGTTATTCCCTCTCTTTCAAGCTACGAAAATAAATTAGTTCTTACGTTTCACAAATGGAAGGGCACCGAGGAACAATCCAAGGAATCCCAATGATGCAACTGCAACATTATCTTTACCACCAGTATTTGGAAGTTCTTTTTTATCTTCTGCTTTTGCTGCTGGTGCTTGATAAGTATTATCCTTGTTAGTACCTGCTGTTGTAAGAGTATATTCTGGAACTTCAGTAATCGCTGGGGCGCCGGTTTCTGCATACGCTGGGACTTCGTTAATTGCTGGGGCGCCGGTTTCTGCATACGCTGGGACTTCAGTAATTGCTGGGGCGCCGGTTTCTCCATATGCTGGAACATTGTTTACAGCTGGGGCGCCGGTTTCTGCATACGCTGGGACTTCAGTAATTGCTGGAGCGCCGGTTTCTCCATATGCTGGAACATTGTTTACAGCTGGGGCGCCGGTTTCTCCGTATGCTGGAACATTGTTCACTACAAGGTCTTCACCATTTGTAGATAAAGGTCCTGTATATTCTGGAACTTCGTTAACAGCCGCTAAGACAAAGTTAGCACCCCCTTTATATTCTGGAACTTCATTAACAGCTGCTAACACACCGCTAGTAGATAAAGGTCCAGTATACTCAGGAATCTCTGCTTTAAGAGCTTCCACAGCTTCTCCGTTTTCATTTACAGGAGTATTAGTAGCTAGTGGGCCTTTATAGTCAGGAGTATCTACTTTAGGAGCATCTACAGCTTCTCCATTCTCAGAAACTGGAATATCAGTAGCTAGCGGACCAGTATGCTCAGGAGTATCTGCTCTAGGAGACTCCGTAGCTTCTCCGTTTTCATTCACAGGCGTATTAGTTGCAAGAGTTCCAGTGAATTCAGAGGCTACCTCAGCTACAGGAGCATCAGCCGCATTAACTCCTCCACTATATTCTGGAGCATCGGCTACAGTAGGAGGTGTTGTATCATTTACTCCACCATTGAAATCAGATCCATTATCTCCAGAAGGAGAGTCACTAGGATTCACACCACCATTGAATTCAGGAGAGTTAGGAGCACTTGGAATTTCGTCAGGTTGTTTAGCATCATCAGAAGGTGCATCACTAGGATTTACACCACCACTGAAGTCTTTCGGTTCTTCACCCTTAGGAACTTCTTTTAAGTTTTCGATGTAACCTACAGTTGCGTTGTAAGCATCAGTTAGTTTGGCAATTGCATCGTCATCCTCTTGAACTGCTTCATTCACTTCGTCGAAATCGGCTTTAGCTTCATCCGCAACTACTTTAGCAGAAGCAACTGAAGCTTCTAGTTTAGTTACAGCATCTTGCAATCCATCTTGGATAGCTTGATCCGCATTGTTTTTCTTAGCAGTTTCAAGAGCAGTTTTAGCTTTTTCTAAAGTTTCTTTTTGTTTCTCTAATGTAGCATTTTTCTCTTCTACTACCTTAGCTTTTTCAGCAGCATCAGCTTTATCTTCCTCAGCTTCTTTAGTTAATTTTCTAATTTTTTCAGCTAAATCATCAGCAATGTCTGTAAGTTTTTTAACAATTGGTTTAGAAGCTTCTTTTTTAGCTGCTTCTTCAATTTTTTTAGTTTCGTCAGCAGTTAATTCTTTAGTTTTATAAGCTTCAGGAGCTTTATCTTTTGTGTTGGCATCGTTGAGAAATTCATCTACAGCTTGAGTAGCTGTAAGAACTCCATCTTCAATCGCTTTTAGTAAAACTTCTTTACCGATTTCAGCTTTTGCTTCTTCGATAGCTTTCGCTTTATCTTCAGGCTTGATGCTATCATCCTTGTTGATTTTATCTTCAGCTTTTTTTTCAAGTTGCTCTAAAGCACCTTTCAAAGCTTCTAAGTTAGCTGCTTCTTCTTTTTTAGCGTCTTCTTCTTTTTTAACTTCTTCTTCAACTTTAGCTTTTGCTTTAGCTGCTTCTTCTTTAGCCTTAGCTAATTCAGCTTCTGCGTCAGCTTTAGCTTTGTCTGCTTCTGCTTTTGCAGTCTCAGCAGTAGTTACATCAGCTGCTTCTTTTTTAGCTTTAACTGTAGCTTCTTCAACCTTTTTAGCTTCTTCAGCTACTTTTTTCTCTAATTCAGTAACTTTAGCATCAGCCTCTGCTTTAGCTTTAGCAGCTTTTTCAGCTTCGGTTGGTTCAGCTTCTTCCTCTGGAGTTTCTTCTGCTGGTTTAGCTGGTTCTGCAGCTTCTTTTGCTTCTGCTTTTTTTACTTCTTCAAGAAGATTATCACGTTTTTCAGTTAAATCTTGAATTTCAGCTGTAGCAGCTTGAACTTTTTCATCAGCTTCATCAAATTCAGATTTGGCAGTATCGCGTTCTTTTTCAATCGCATTTACAGCTTTTTCTAACGGTGCTGTGATATCTTCAGCAAATCCATTATCTTTAGCGGATTTAAGAGCCTCTTTTGCCTCTTTTAAAGTATCTTCCTGTTTTTTGAGTGTTTCAGCTTTCTTTTCAGCATCGGCTTTTAATTTCTCAGCATCATCCGTTAAGTTTTCAATTGTTTCAGTTAAATCATCAGCTTTGTCTTGCAATTTTTCTGATTCAGGACGAGCAGCATCCGCTGCTTCACCTTCTTCAATTCCCGCTTGCACCTCTTCAGGAAGCTTGTTCTTAGATACAGGAGTTTCTGTTTTAATTGTTGGATTAGTATCTTGTGCTTTTTCAGCATCATCTGCTAACTCAGCAAGAATATCAGAAGCATTTAATTCACCAGACTCAACAGCCTTTAATAATTCTTCTTTTGCTTTTTTGTCAAGCAATTCGTTATCAGGAATTTGTTTCAAAGCTTCAGTTAAAGCTTCTTTAGCTTCTGCTTCTTCTTTTGCAGCGGCTTCTTCTTTTGCGGCTTCTTCTTTTGCTTTAGAGTCAGCTTTAGCAGCTTCTTCTTTTGCTTTAATTAATTCATCGTCAGCCGTTTTCTTAGCTTCTTCTGCTTTAGTTTTTGCAGCATCAGCCTCAGCAGCTTCTTTTTTCTCTGTTTCAAGTTTAGTAGCTGCATCAGTTGCTGTAGTAGTTGTTCTATCTACTTTAGATTGAGCTTCATCAACTTTAGCGTTAGCTTCTTTTTCAGCTTCCTTAGCTTTTTCAACCTCAGTTTTTGGTGTTTCAGCCGCAGATGTAGGCTTAGTTTCTCCAGTAGGTTGAGCAGCTGTAGGTTTGTCATCAGCTTTCACAACTGACGGTTGAGATGCAACAAATGTAGCACCTAAAACAGCCACACTAGCCAAACTGGTTAAAATCATTTTCTTTTTGTTCATCTTGTGTACCTCTTTTTGAGAATCATATTTATGTACATTATAAACCTTTTTTTGAGTGAAATCAAGAAATATGTTATATTATATATACTTTATTATTAATATAACATATTTCAAGGCTATAAAAAACTTCAAGAAAGTAACGCATGTTTTACTAGCTTTCTTTTTTCTTTCTTTTCATCACTTTCATTTTCTATAGTAAATTATAGTTTCGAATCCAATTCAGATATCTTAACTCTTCATAAAAACTCTAGTTTAAACAAAAAACAGAAGATTTCTCTCCTGTTCAGATTCAATTGCTTAAAATTAAACCCACTCACCGTTATGATTTACAGTATAACCGTCCACTATAGTATTAACAGCTAGCTCACCTGAAGAGTAAGAATAATACCACTTACCAGAGACTTGATACCAGCCCGTTTTCATTGCCCCTGAATCATCTAGATAATACCAAAATCCTTTCTCCTGTAACCAGCCTGTCTGCATTTCGCCTGACGATTTCAAATAATACCAGTTAGAACCATCTTTTAGCCATCCCGTTGATTTAGAACCATTGGATTTAAAATGATACCAACTACCATTTACTTTCTTCCAATTTATAGCTAAACTACTATCCGTATTGTTGTTAGAGGTATTTCCTGGTTGGTGAACATCCGAGTGCGAAACTTCTTCCAACTGAACATAGCGACGACTTCCATTATAAGCAGTATAACTCAACCATTTGTATCCATCTTTTTCGAGAATCTGATCATAATGAACGTTCTCTCCAGAGTAATAATAATCAATTGTAGTTGCGCTAGCTAGGGGCTGAGTCTTGATAGCAGATTTAGCCTTAAAAAAATGTGTTCCTCCTGTGGAAGAGATACGAGAATCATTTAGAACGTGAGAATCAAGAGGATTTGTATTCACAGCCTCCAATTGTACATAACGACGGCTTCCATTATAAGCAGTATAACTCAACCACTTGTATCCGTCTTTTTCAAGAACTTGATCATAATGAACATTATCGCCAGCATAATAGTAATTAATCGTAGTAGCGCTAGCTAGAGGCTGATTTTTGATAGCAGCCTTAGCCTTGAAAGAATGTGTTCCTCCTGTGGAAACTGAAGTTTGACTATTCCCTGCACTTCCTCCAGCTAAATCTTTAAAATGAATAAAGCCAGTCATGGTATTGGCCTTCACGACGCGCTTATTATAAGATTCCCTTATCCCATAGTTGTATTCTTCAATCTCAATCTGATCTCCCATTACATTTGACACCCAAGCAACATGACCATAAGTCCCTGCAGTAGACCAAGCAATGGAGCCAATAGCTGGTGTATTATCTACACGATACCCTTCACGATGAGCACGATGACCCCATTCATTCGCATTTCCATAGGCTGCCGGAATCTCAAAACCATTTACACCACTTAAGCGAAAGGCTGCAAAAGAAGTACACTGACGAGAATACATGCGCCACTTGTCAATTTCCTGACTGCCATTTTTATAATAAGCAGGATAATCATCCCCACGCGCAATCGATCCATTTCCTCCGGAATAGGCATATGCACTATCACCCGCTGCTAGCATCAATCCTACTACTAAAAAGGGAACAACTTTTTTAGCTGATTTTCTAAAAGAAAATTCTGTCTCTGTTACTTTGAATGGTAAAACTTTCATTCTTCCTCATTGAAAAATAATATAAATCGAAGATTGCCTTCACTTAAATTATTCGGAGAAAAAAGAAAAAGTGAGAAAATTTCTCACTTTAGTCAAGATAATGAATCAAATTCTTTTCTGTAAGGATATCTGAATAAGTAAAGGATTCAACGTAAACATTAGCTTGTTTATCTCCTTCAACGTTCCCAAATTCAACGATAAATAGGGATGGATAAACCTCAATTAGCTTACCCAATCTATTTTTTTGGCGCTTACGACCATTCTCCAAAGTCATTTCTACGACTTGTCCCTCATGTGCCTTGATTTCTTCTTTGATTTTTTTCATCTTGGCTACATCTGTAAATGCATCTGACATCTTATGCCTCCCTCTTTGAGATACTTGAAAATTTATTGTATTCTTTTTGGAAAATTAATTCCACCGTTCCACGAGCTCCACTACGGTTTTTCTCGATAATAACTTCTACCTTATTATTTGGTATGCCTTCCTCTTCTTCACCACCACGCTCATAGTAATCGTCGCGATAAAGAAAGGCTACGATATCAGCGTCCTGCTCAATAGACCCAGATTCACGAATATCAGACAAGACCGGTCTCTTATCCTGACGTTGTTCTACACCACGAGAAAGCTGACTTAGAGCGATTACTGGAACTTTCAGTTCCTTGGCTAGGATTTTCAACTGACGTGAAATTTCTGAAACCTCTTGTTGACGATTTTCTCGACCAGTTCCCGTGATAAGCTGCAAATAGTCTATCAAAATCAAACCAAGATTTCCAGTTTCTTGAGCCAGTTTACGAGAGCGAGAACGAATCTCTGTAATCCGAATCCCTGGCGTATCATCGATATAGATACTTGCATTAGCTAGATTCCCTTGAGCAATGGTATATTTTTGCCACTCCTCATCGGTCAATTGACCCGTACGGATAGAATGCGATTCCACCAAACCTTCTGCTGCCAACATACGATCCACTAGACTTTCCGCACCCATTTCAAGCGAAAAGATAGCAACCGTTTTGTCCAACTTAGTTCCAATATTTTGCGCAATATTCAAAGCAAAGGCTGTCTTACCAACCGCCGGACGGGCTGCTAGGATAATCAACTCCTCCTCATGCAAACCAGTCGTCATATGATCCAGATCACGGTAGCCCGTCGCAATACCTGTAATATCGGTCGTTTGTTGCGAGCGAGCTTCCAGATTCCCAAAGTTGACATTCAACACATCTCGAATATTCTTAAATCCACTTCGATTTGCATTTTCACTGACATCAATCAAGCCCTTTTCTGCCTGAGCAATAATTTCATCAGCTGGTTGCGAAGCCTCGTAAGCTTGATTGACAGACTCTGTCAACTTGGCGATTAATCGACGTAGCATGGCCTTCTCTGCAACAATCTTAGCATAATACTCCGCATTAGCAGAAGTTGGCACAGAATTGACAATCTCAACCAAGTAAGACAGGCCACCAATATTCTGTAAATCACCTTGATTATCAAGAATGGTACGAACCGTTGTTGCATCTATAGCATCGCCACGATCGGATAAATCGACCATAGCTTGGAAAATCAAACGATGGGCATACTTAAAAAAGTCCCGAGACTCAATATATTCTCGCACAAAAACAAGCTTACTCTCGTCAATAAAGATAGCCCCTAAAACGGATTGCTCAGCTAAGATATCTTGAGGTTGTACTCGTAACTCTTCTACTTCTGCCATCAGACTTCCCTTCCTTTTACAATCTTGTCAAGAAAGTGTAAATTTACCCTTCTTTCACACGAAGATTGATCACACTTGTGATATCTTGATAGATTTTCACTGGTACATCAATCAAACCAACTGCTCGAATCGGAGCTTGTACTTGAATATGACGTTTATCAATCTTAATTCCAAATTGCTTTTGCAATTCTTCTGCAATTTTCTTATTGGTAATAGAACCAAAGGTACGACCATCTGGACCAACTTTTTCAACAAATTCTACAACCGTTTCTTCTGCTTCTAGTTGGGCTTTAATTGCTTTTGCTTCTGCAATCATCTCAGCGTGAGCTTTTTCTTCAGATTTTTGTTTACCACGAAGTTCACCTACAGCTTGAGCAGTCGCTTCTTTGGCTAGATTCTTTTTGATAAGATAGTTTTGCGCATATCCTGTTGGTACTTCCTTAATTTCGCCTTTTTTTCCTTTTCCTTTAACATCTGCTAAAAAGATTACTTTCATTCTTCTTTCTCCTTTTCCTTTATTTCATTTAATACAATTTCTGTCAGTTTTTCACCTGCTTCTGACAAGGTTAAATCCTTAATTTGAGCTGCTGCCAAATTAAAGTGGCCTCCACCTCCCAGCTCTTCCATAATCCGTTGTACATTCAATTTACTACGACTGCGAGCTGAGATAGAGATAAATCCTTGTGTATTCTTCGCAAGAACAAAACTCGCTTCAATACCTGACATAGCTAACATGGTATCTGCTGCCTTACTAATAACAACTGTGTCATAGCATTGCGAGCCCTTAGCCTCTGCTAGCAATACATCGGAACCTAATTTACGCCCCTGTAAAATAAGTTCGTTGACCTCACGATATTCTTCAAAATCTGTCGCAGCCATTTCCTGGATAGCAATGCTATCACTTCCACGCGTTCTGAGATAGCTAGCAACATCAAATGTCCGACTAGTCACTCGTGAAGTGAAATTTTTAGTATCCAACATCATACCAGCCATCAAGACACTTGCTTGTATACGACTCAAACGATTTTTCTTAGAATTTTGGAACTGGATCAATTCCGTTACCAACTCACTGGCACTACTTGCACCACTTTCGATATAAGTGATAACTGCATTATCTGGGAAATCCTGATCCCGTCTGTGGTGGTCAATAACAATGGTTTGGATAAATAAATCATAAAAATCTTTTGATAGAGTTAAAGCTGTCTTTGAATGGTCTACAAGAATCAACAAAGAACGATTAGTCACCATCCTCATTGCATCCTTAACAGACAACAACTTCGTAACTCCTTCTTTTTCTAAGAATGAAACAGCTCGTTCAATATCCGGCGACATTTGTTCTTCATCATAAATAGCATAGCTATTTTCAGTCACATTGCTGGCAAATAACTGCATACCTACAGCAGAACCCAAAGCATCCATATCTAGATTTTTGTGACCAACTACAAAAACCTGATCTACACTTCGAATCTTATCTGAAATAGCTGTCATCATAGCGCGCGTACGGGTCCGTGTACGCTTAATTGAGGCAGCAGACCCACCACCAAAATAAACTGGATTTTTTGTTTCGTCGTTTTCCTTGACAACCACTTGATCGCCACCACGCACTTCAGCCAAGTTCAAATTGAGCAAAGCAACTTTCCCTATTTCATCATGATTTCCATCACCATAAGAAAATCCCATACTTAAGGTCAAAGGCAGCTGTCTCTGTTTCGCCTCTTCTCTAAAAGCATCGATAACCGAAAATTTATCATTCATCAATCCCTCAAGTACCGTGTAGTCCGTAAATAAGTAAAAACGGTCCATACTCACTCGACGGGAGAACATGGCATGCTTCCCAGCAAATTCTGAAACAAAATTGGCTACAAAACTGTTAATATGACTGATATCAGACTCTGATGTTTCATCTTCTAAATCATCATAGTTGTCAACGGAAACAATCCCAATCACAGGTCGGCTCGTAACTAACTCAACAGTCGCTTCGTATTCTCCAGACACATCAAAAAAATAAAGAACTCCAGATGCCTTGTCCATATGAACCGAATAGCGGGTCTCACCCAAGGTGGCATAAGAACCTGGATTCCCCACAGAAGCCTTGATAATAGTCTGAATTAAGGCTATATCAACCTCTCCCTCTTCAGTTGTTAAAATTAGCTCTGCATACGGATTAAACCACTCTACCTCCCCACTAGATAAATCTAGTTTCAAAACACCAACCGGCATCTGATCCAATAAAATATTCAAGCTGTTTTCTGCCTGATGATTCACATATTGAATTTGTTTAATTTCTCTATTTTCATACTTTTTTTTATTCCAGATGAATAAAATCAAATAAAGAAGCACAAATAAAAATAAGGCACCAATTGTTATTATATTATTTTTTGAAAAAAGAATCATCATTGTCAGAATTCCGAAGGTTATAA
>ERZ772912.1206-NODE-1206-length-10633-cov-2.823691_pt1 | contig 10633 bp, 9 predicted proteins | sample MGYA00512119_ERZ772912 | MGnify/ENA primary metagenome ERZ772912 (study PRJEB29015, sample SAMEA2738048) | human oral metagenome | biome: human oral; feature: human-associated habitat; material: saliva | place: China | collected 2230 ...
TTTTAAAAAAGGAAGAAAAAGGAGCCAGTGAGGATATGGCATCAGAAAAGAAAGAAGAGGCAGAGGCAAACCTGAGTGAGCCTGCTGTCGAGGACAACGAGCTCTCTGAGGCTGCCCAGGCGGCGATCGATGCCGATATGTCAGGCAAGCTTGAGGCGGGGATTTCCCGCGATCAGGCGATGGAGCTTCTGAAGAAGTACAACAAGGAGCCCTTCCACGTCGAGCACGGTGAGACCCTTGAGGAATTGATGCGCTATTTCTCAAAGCAGTATGACCCGGACAACGTTGACTTCTGGGGCATCGTGGGCCTGCTCCACGATCTCGACTGGGAGAAGTTCCAGGACGAGAAGAACCACACCGTCAAGACTGCAGAGCTCCTGGCTGAGGTGGGTGCTACGGCGCAGCTCGCGCATGCGATCATGACGCACAACTCTGACAACAACGAGGCGCTTCCGAAGCCGAAGCTGCAGATGGAGAAAGTCCTCTTTGCCTGCGATGAGGTGTCAGGCCTGATCCAAGCGGCTGCAAAGATGCGCCCCTCCGGCTCCGTCACCGACATGCCGCTCAAGTCACTGAAGAAGAAGTTCAAGGACAAGCGCTTCGCCGCGGGCTGCAACCGCGAGGTGATGCGTGAAGGTGCCCAGTACATGGGGCAGGAGATGAACGAGTGCCTCGACGCGGTCCTGACCGCGATGAAGGCGATCGCCCCCGTGGGAGATATCTACGCGAAGTCGAATGACGAGCAGTAAATCTGGGTATATCTATCATAAATAAGAACAAGGATAGTGGTGAAAAAGCTTCTGAGAGGTCGCAAGACTTTCGGAGGCTTTTTTCAACCCAGGTACAGCTGCGTGAGTCATGAAGTGGACAGAAGCGATGCGGTGGGATAAACAGGAACTGCCCGGGGTATAGAGAGGACAATCAACTGATGCCCCACATCTTCTCTCTCATGCAGTAGAAGATGGAGACCAATTTTAAGGGGGACTCAACCCAATGTTTGAAAAGTTTACTGGCAAGGCCCGCAAGGTCATATCCTTAGCCCAGGATGAGGCGCGAAACCTCGACCAGATGTATGTGGGCACGGAGCACCTTCTGCTGGCCCTCATCAAGGAAGGCGACGGTATCGCCGCCGAGGCCTTGAAGAATCTCGATGTGACCTACGACCAGACCCTTGAGACGATCAAAGAGATCACCCGGGATGGCACCGAGCCGATCCCCGGTGGCCATATCCCGTTCACCCCACGCGCCAAGCGCGTGCTCGAGGGCGCATATCGGGAGATGATGACGCATAGCGCCTCCTACATCGACACCCAGCATCTGCTTTTGGGCATCGTCGATGAGGGCAACGGTGTCGCTATGGAGGCCCTCTCCCACATGGGTGTCTCCGGTGACGCGGTGCGCAACGCGGTGGACGAGCTGACGCAGGACGAGGTACAGCCCCAGCAGCCGGGATCGCAGGGTATCCCCAACATGGGTGCTGAGATGTTCAGCGGGATGGGACAGCCTCAGCAGCAACAGCAGGAAGGCTCCATGCTCAAGGAGTATGGCCGCAACCTGACTGAGCTTGCGAGCGAAGGCAAGCTTGATCCGGTGATAGGCCGCGACCGTGAGATCGAGCGCATCATGCAGGTACTTGCCCGCCGTCAGAAGAACAACCCGATGATCCTGGGTGATCCGGGCGTCGGCAAGACCGCAATTGTCGAGGGCTTGGCGCAGCTGATCGTCGCCGGCAACGTGCCGGATATCCTGCGCAACAAACAGATCTGGACGCTTGATGTCGCAGCCCTCGTCGCAGGCTCTAAGTACCGTGGCGAGTTTGAGGACCGCCTCAAGAAGGTTATCAACGAAGTTCGTGACTCCAAGAAGGACATCCTCTTTATCGATGAGATCCACACGATCATCGGCGCCGGCTCCGCTGAGGGCTCAATCGACGCTGCTTCCATCCTGAAGCCGCCTCTGTCCCGGGGCGAGATTCAGGTGATCGGTGCGACGACTGCTGACGAGTACCGCAAGCACATCGAGAAGGACTCCGCGTTTGAGCGCAGGTTCCAGCCGGTGTATGTGGGCGAACCGACCGAGGAGGACACCTTCAAAATCCTCAAGGGCCTGCAGAGCCGCTATGAGAAGCACCACCATGTAAAGTACACCGACGATGCGCTGCGCAGCGCTGTGTCGCTCTCAGTCCGCTACATCCAGGCCCGCTTCCTGCCGGATAAGGCCATCGACGTTATCGACGAAGCAGGCGCCCGTACCCGCGTGAGAAAGATGACGACGCCGCCTGACATCGCAAAGGTGGACGAAGAGCTCGCCCACGTGAAGCAGGAGAAGGACAAGGCTGCTGCTGCGCAGGAGTACGAGGAAGCCGCGCGCTACCGTGACCAGGAGAAAGAGCTCACTGACAAGCGCAAGAAGCTCGAGGGGACCTGGCACAAGAAGATCAACGAGCACGTGACGACCATCACGCCCGCCGCTATCGCAGATGTCGTGTCTTCGATCACCGCTGTCCCGGTGTCCAACTTGACCGAGGCGGAAGCCTCCAAGCTGCTGCGCTGCGAGGAAGCATTGCATCAGCGTGTCATCGGCCAGGACGAGGCGGTCTCCGCGGTGGCCCGCGCCATCAGAAGAAGCCGCTCTCCGCTCAAGGACCCGCGCCGTCCGGGTGGTTCCTTCATCTTTCTGGGACCCTCCGGTGTCGGTAAGACCGAGCTTGCAAAGGCACTCGCGGAGTTCCTGTTCGGCTCTGAGGATGCCCTGATCAGCTTTGACATGTCTGAGTTTATGGAGAAGCACGAGGTCTCGAAACTCGTGGGCGCTCCCCCCGGATATGTGGGCTACGACGAGGGTGGCGAGCTTACCAAGGCAGTGAGACGTCGTCCGTACTCGGTCGTGCTGTTCGATGAGATCGAGAAGGCACACCCTGACATCTTCAATATCCTGCTCCAGATTCTGGATGAAGGACGTCTGACGGATGGGCAGGGCCGTACCGTCGACTTCTCCAACGCCGTCATCATCATGACCTCTAACATCGGCGCGCGCGATATCGCACAGACCACGACGATGGGCTTCACTGGTGGCTCTGACGGGCTCTCCGACAAGGAGATCAACTCCCATGTCATGAGCGAGCTCAAGCGCCTCTTCCGCCCGGAGTTCCTGAATCGTGTCGACGAGATCGTCGTGTTCAAGTCTCTGAACCAGAAGCAGCTGCGCGGCATCGTTGACCTTATGATCAACGGCCTGCGTGATCGCCTTATCGCTAACGGTATGTCCATCGAGCTCACCGATGCAGCGCGTGACTTGGTGGCTGAGCGTGGCACCGACAGGATCTACGGCGCGCGTCCGCTGCGCCGCGCGATCCAGACGATGATCGAGGATCCGCTAGCAGAGGAGCTGCTGCAGGGTAAGTGGAAGGCAGGCGACATTGTCCTGGTCGACGCAAAGGACGAGAAACTGACCTTTACGAAAACGACCGGCAAGATCCCCGAGCCGTCGAAGCACATCCACATGGATGCCCCGAAGGCGCACGACAGCTGGTCACTGCCCGATTCAACCAGAGCGGTATCCGGCGGCAATGACGGAGAACTTCAAACCTCAGAGCAGTGATAGGTACCTGCTTCTAAAGAACCAAAGGCTGACGAAAGGACCGCGATTTGGTGCTTTGCGTCAGCCTTTTTATTACACTAGAGAAGGAACAACTAGTAAACTTTCTGTGTCTTCTAGCAACACTTAAAGGGGTAGATATGGGCGCCACAGAACATGAGATCAAACACAGCGATGCGGCCTCCCAGGTGAAAGAGAAAACAAAAGAGGAACGGATTCACGACGCGGTCGCTTGATATGATCATAGCCGGCAACATGGGTGCCCTCATCTGCGTCGGCGACACCGATGCAGTGCTGGCAGCCGGCAATGACGGCTTCCCGCTCAACATTTCCTTCACTGCCAATCGCCTCTTTGAGCTCTCAAAGATGGACGGCGCAATCGTAATCGACAAGGGTATGACCCAGATCTACCGCGCTAACTTTTGCCTCGATCCGGACCCCTCGCTGCCTACCTCCGAGACCGGTATGCGCCACCGCACCGCGGCACGTATGAGTCTTTTGACTAAGGCGATGGTGATCTCGGTGTCCGAGCGCCGCCACGTCGTGAGCGTCTTTGTTGACGGGCACCGCTTCCAGCTGAGAAGCGTGCCGGAGATCATGAGCAGTGTCAATCAGCTCTTGGTGACCCTCCAGAATAGTCGCCAGACGCTTGACAGAAGCCTTCTGCGCCTGACCACTCTGGAGTTGGATAACTACGTGACCTTGGGGGATATCTCCGAGGTCTTCTACCAGTTTGAGGTGCTGATGACCTCGGCCGAGCAGCTCCAGAAGTGCATCGATGAGCTGGGCAGCGAAGGCAAGACCGTCGATATGCAGCGCGACGAGTTCGTGGGCGATATGGACGAAGAGTACGACCTGATGATCCGCGACTATGCGACGGACTCCTCAGAGGAGCATGCCAAGGAGATCCGCGTCAAGTTCCATGCGATGAATAACAAGGATCTCCGCTCCACCAAGCGGATCGCGGAGCTTCTGGGCTATCACGACAAGACTGAGGATTCGATTATGACGCCGTTGGGTTTAAGAACACTCTCGCGGGTGTCAGTGGTCCGTGAGGGCATGGCAGAGAAGATCGTCGATGAGTACGGATCGCTGCAGGAGCTCCTCGACGATATCCAAGATAACCCGTCCCGCCTCGATTCCCTCGGCGTCAAGAACCCCTCTCTTCTGGCGGCCAGCCTGTATCGTATGTGGGGTAAGCACTGATGTATGGTGTTTGCTCCGAGATGCGTACGAAGACTGAGACGCAGCGCGCAACAATCAACTTCAGCCGCACCACCAAAGACTGCGCGGGCGTGATCGTCGCCGCAGGTTCCGGCATCCGGTTCGGTCGAGAGAAGCAGTTTGTCAAGCTCTGTGGGTTACCGCTGGTCTCTTGGTCCATTTTAGCTTTCGATGAGGCGCGCTCGGTCGCACAGATCGTGGCAGTGTGCCCACCGGGTAAGCGCGACAAGATGATCGACGAGGCGATCGCGCCGCTGAGCCTGAACACCCCGATTGCCGTCGTTGAGGGCGGCGCCACCCGCCAGGAGTCAAGCTACCTCGGCATCCAGGCACAGGATAAAACCTTACCATACTGCGCGATCCACGATGGGGCACGCCCACTCGTGACCTCGGCGACGATCGAAAACACGATCGCCTACCTGCGGGTGGATCCCGATCTCGCCGGTACCATTGCCGCACACCGCGCTACTGATACCCTCAAACTTGTTGAAAAGCAGACTGTGCTTTCGACGCCGGACCGCTCGCTGTATTGGGTCGCCCAAACCCCGCAGGTCTTCCGTACCAAGCGGATCCTGGTCTACCATCAGGCGGCGGCAGCTGAGCGCTATGTGGGAACCGATGACGCAAGTCTGGCGGAGCACTACGGCGGCAAGATCCGCTGCGTGGTCTCACCGCGCAACAATATCAAGGTGACAGTGCCAGAGGATCTCTCCCTAGCTGAGGCAGTACTTGACCAGCGGCTGAGTCAGTGGCAGGAGAGAAGCCGGAAGAGCGGAGAATAATATCGTGATAGAGCGCATCGGGCATGGATATGACGTACACCGTTTGGTGGAAGGCAGAAAGCTGATCCTCTGTGGGGTGGACATCCCCTCTGAAAAGGGGCTTTTGGGTCACTCCGATGCGGATGTAGCGACCCATGCGCTGATGGATGCGATTCTCGGAGCTTTGCGCGAAGGGGATATCGGACAGCTCTTTCCCGACACTGATCCTGCCTATGAGGGGGCTGACTCGCTCAAATTGCTGAGCCAAGTGATGGAGAAAGTGCGAAGCCACGGTTTTGAGCTGATCGATTGCGATATCACGATCGCCGCCCAGGCGCCCAAGCTTGCACCCTATCGGGATGAGATGAGAAAACGCCTAGCTGAAGCCATGGACGTTGCCCCTGAGCAGTGCGGCGTCAAGGCTACCACGACTGAGGGATTGGGCTTCGTAGGGCGCAGCGAAGGCATTGCGGCGTGGGCCGTAGCGCTGCTTGGCCGCAGCGCTTGATGTACAGAAAGCCTGAATGTGTCTTGTTCTGAGATACAGCCGTACGTACAATAGCGGGGCAGACAGAGGCATCGACCTTTGAGGCGAGGGACTGGTGTCGCAGATAAAGGAGAAGCAAAGCATGCTTATCTATAACACCCAAACCAGGAGAAAAGAAGAGTTCAGGCCGATTGAGAAAGGCAAGGTCCGCATGTACGTCTGTGGGCCGACAGTATACGACGAGATCCATATCGGCAATGCCCGTACCTTCCTGTGTTTCGACGTGGTCCGCCGCTACCTCACCTACAGAGGCTACTCGGTGACCTTCGCCCAGAATCTGACCGATGTGGATGACAAGATCATCAATCGGGCCAATGAGCAGGGGAGAGCTGCCAGAGAGGTCTCCGAACAATACGCAGATGCCTTCATCAAACAGATGCACCGCTTCGGGATCCTCGACCCTGATATCCGTCCGCGCGCAACGCGCGAGATCGCCGCGATGCAGGAGATGATCCAAGGGTTGATCGACCAGAAGCACGCCTATGCGGTGCCTTTTGGGGATGTGTACTTCTCAGTGAGAAGCGATCCGCACTACGGCATCCTCTCCGGTCGCAACGTCGACGAGCTGATGAGCGGCGCCCGCATCGAGAAAAACGAGCAGAAGAAGGATCCGCTTGACTTTGCGCTGTGGAAAGCCACAAAGCCGGGTGAACCGAGCTGGCCGAGCCCCTGGGGTGACGGCCGTCCTGGCTGGCACACCGAGTGCGTCGCGATGATCCACCGTTATCTGGGTGTCCCGATCGATATCCACGGCGGCGGCCAGGACCTGATCTTCCCGCACCACGAGAACGAGACGGCGCAGTGCATGTGCAACTGGCATACGCCGCTGGCCAATGTGTGGATGCATACCGGCATGCTCACGATCGACGGTGAGAAGATGTCCAAGTCGCTGGGCAACTTCTACACGCTCAAAGAGGTCCTCGACAAGTATCCGGCGGACGCGCTGCGCCTGCTGATGCTGCAGACCCACTACCGCTCACCTCTGGACTTCAGCTTTGAGCGCCTGAGCGGCGCCATCGGAACCCTGGAGCGTCTCAAGAGCTGTGTCAAGAACCTTAAGTGGGCGGCAAAGAATGCCCCTCAGGACGGGGGGCTCAGCGATCATGACCGGGCCTTAACGAAGGCGGTCAAAGAGGCGCAGGCCTCCTTCACCGCTCAGATGGACGATGATTTCAATACCGCAGGCGGCCTTGCCGCGATCTTTGGGCTGGTCACGGCAGGCAATACCTACCTGTCTGAGGCAGGCAGCGACACCTCGACCGCCGCGGCACTGAGAGCTGCGGATGCTCTGGTAGAGCTTTCCTGCGTCCTCGGTATCGACCTCTCCTCGAAGGATTCTGAGGGGTTGCCCTCAGAGCTCATTGACCTCGCAAAGCGCTATACCGACTTCGACGGCGACGATCCCGTTGAAGCGGCGCAGGCGCTCATTGAGACGAGACAGAATGCCCGTAAGGCCAAACAGTGGGATACCGCAGACGCAATCCGCGACGGAATCGCAGGCTTAGGCCTTGTTATCGAAGACACGCAAGCCGGCGCTCGCCTGCGCAAGAAAGCATAGCCACCATCTATGAGCGCGTATCAGTCTCAGATGTGCTGATACGCGCTCATGCGGTGTGCTGCGGTGCAGCAGGTATGGGTCGGATCTGAGAGAGCATGGACATGGACAAGAGCAAACGCGAGCTGCTGCTCGTGGACGGGTACAATGTAATGGGTGCAACCCCGCGCTATGAGGGGCTGATCGATGAACACGCCGACCCGAAGAGCTTTGACACCGACCCCTTTATCCGCGCACGCGAAGCCCTGATCAGCGATGTGGCGACCTATGCTCAGGGTCGCTTTGATGCGGTGGTAGTCTTTGACGGAGCCAGCAACGCTGACCCTGACCGCAATGCGACCCACGAGGCAGGACTCACCGTCGTATTCTCCCGAACAGGGGAAAGTGCGGATTCCGTGATCGAGCGCCTTGCGACCCAAGCCCGGCAAGAGGGGAGGATGGTGAGCGTCGCCACCTCGGACAATACGATCCGCGCGACGATCGGCGCTGGCCCTGGGGATGTGACCGCAATCTCCTCAAAAATCTTTGTCCGCGAACTCGAGCACATCGACACGGAGGTCGCGGTTGAGGAGCAGGACCGTTCCCACCACAAGGCGACGATTGAGGACAGAATCTCACCGGACATGCGCAAAAAACTCTGGCATATTTTACGTAGTTAGAGGTATCATTACCAGGTATATGCCAGCATGGCTCAATGGCAGAGCAACGGTTTTGTAAACCGTGGGTTGTGGGTTCGACTCCCTCTGCTGGCTCCAGAAGCTGCTGAAAGGACCGGGTGACCGCCCGGTCCTCTTTGATGGCGGGAGACCGTATAGGGGCCTGCGTTGGGCGGTTTTACTACTCTGAATACCTTGGCTGCAGATGTGTGGGAATCGTGTGTGGGTGACGCCCGGGTGGGTGTCATGTGTTGACAGTGCCATTCTAAGGACGTACTATCTTCTCCGCTGCTGGGGATTAGCCCTACAGCATTTGCTTGATTACATATGGGGATGTGGCACAGCGGCAACTGCGGCGGACTGTAAATCCGCTCCCTCTGGGTTCCATGGTTCGAGTCCATGCATCCCCACCATTGCCTGTGTAGCTCAGTCGGTAGAGCACTTCGTTGGTAACGAAGAGGTCACCGGTTCAAATCCGGTCGCAGGCTCCATACTCAAGCACCTATGGCGGTGTAGCTCAGTTGGTTAGAGCACGCGGCTCATACCCGCGATGTCATCGGTTCGAGTCCAATCACCGCTACCAGATCTACCACGGTGCCTCGGTGCCGTTTAGGATAGTGTATAGTTAGGAGAAACCAACCAAAGGGTTGATTTTTGAAGGAGGATGGCAAATGGCCAAGCAAAAATTTGAGCGCACTAAGCCACATGTAAACATTGGTACCATCGGCCACGTTGACCATGGTAAGACCACCCTGACGGCAGCTATCACCAAGGTCCTATCTGAAACTCCGGGTTGCAAAGCGACCTATGAGCCGTTTGAGGACATTGATAAGGCTCCTGAAGAGCGTCAGCGCGGTATCACGATTACTGTCTCTCACGTTGAGTATGAGACCCAGAAGCGTCACTATGCACACGTTGACTGCCCGGGCCATGCTGACTACATCAAGAACATGATTTCCGGCGCAGCACAGATGGATGGCGCAATCCTGGTCATTGCTGCTACCGATGGCCCTATGGCACAGACTCGTGAGCACATCCTGCTCGCCCGCCAGGTCGGCGTTAAGTATATCGTCGTATTCCTGAATAAGTGCGATATGGTCGACGACGAAGAGCTCATCGACCTCGTTGAGGAAGAGACCCGTGACCTGCTCTCTGAGTACGGTTACCCCGGAGACAAGATTCCTATCATCCGTGGCTCCGCGCTCGGCGCACTCCAGGGTGATCCGAAGTGGGTTGACTCCGTCAAGAAGCTGATGGAGGCTGTCGATACCTACATCCCGACCCCGAAGCGTGATAACGAGAAGCCGTTCCTGATGGCTATCGAGGACGTTATGACCATTTCCGGTCGTGGTACCGTTGCAACCGGCCGTGTTGAGCGCGGTACGCTGAAGATGAACGACCCGGTTGAAATCGTCGGTATCCGTCCGACCCAGAAGTCAACCGCAACCGGTATCGAGATGTTCCGTAAGACCCTGGACTTCTGCGAGGCGGGCGACAATGTCGGTATTCTGCTTCGTGGTATCCGTCGTGAGGACATCGAGCGTGGCCAGGTCATCTGCGCGCCGGGCTCCATCACCCCGCACCAGAAGTTCGAGGGTGAGGTCTACGTTCTGACCAAGGAGGAGGGTGGCCGTCACACACCGTTCTTCTCCAACTATCGTCCGCAGTTCTACTTCAGAACGACCGATATCACTGGCACCATCACCCTGCCTGAGGGCGTCGAGATGGCAATGCCGGGCGACCATGTGACGATCAGTGTTGAGCTGATCCACCACATCGCAATGGAGCAGGGCGACCGCTTCGCAGTCCGTGAAGGTGGCCACACCGTTGCTGATGGTCGTGTCTCCAAGATTATTGAGTAGCTTTAATCTTTGATTCACAAAGACCTGGTGCTATGCTTGCATCGGGTCTTTTTCTATCTTGGGTATGCGTGCTTGTATCTGCACGTTTTGTGCATTACTATAAATACTTGGGAAGATAGTTGACAGTATTACCAACTCGATGGTAGCGTACACTCTTGCGTCATGGTCGAGGTTGTCCCGACGATGACCTTAGATCAGGAGGATACGATACATGCGTACTTTAGTTACCCTTGCATGCACCGAATGCAAGCGTCACAACTACACCACGACGAAGAACAAGACTAACAATCCGGAGCGTCTCCAGATGAAGAAGTACTGCCCGTGGTGCAAGAAGCACACGCTGCACAAGGAGACCCGCTAAGCGGGATAAGCATACAGGCCAGTAGCTCCAATGGTAGAGCGGCGGTCTCCAAAACCGTTTGTTGAGGGTT
>ERZ772912.1208-NODE-1208-length-10626-cov-8.572793_pt1 | contig 10626 bp, 9 predicted proteins | sample MGYA00512119_ERZ772912 | MGnify/ENA primary metagenome ERZ772912 (study PRJEB29015, sample SAMEA2738048) | human oral metagenome | biome: human oral; feature: human-associated habitat; material: saliva | place: China | collected 2230 ...
CCGCAGCGGCCAGCTGAGTCTTGCCGCTTCCCCGCATCCCCGTCAGTTCCGTGCGAGGCTCGGCGCGAGTGAAGACGGCCTCGAAGAGCTCATCCTGCCCCTGCCGCTTGACGAAACCTGCGGCGATCGCGGGACGACTTCCGAAGCGAATTCGCGTAGGAGAAGCGGGTGGGTGGCGAGTGGTCATGCTACGAATCTCCCCGATGTCCTTAGCCGACGTCCTCAGCGGCTCGTGAGTCTGCGCTTACCCCAGGGGGTGGTCGTGCCGCCTATCGTACAAGCGGAGGACGACGCAGAAGCAGGATTCGTACGGCGTCGGAGTCCGACGCTGAGGACCACAGAAAACACGTGGGGCAACGGAAAGATCCGTTGCCCCACGTGAAGAATGCCGGCGGAGAGGAATCGACGTCGGTGAGACGGGCTTCGTCAGGCGGCGATGGTGCCGGCGGCTACCAGGGCGATGATGATGAGGCCCAGCAGCACGCGGTAGACGAGGAAGGACGTGAACTTGTTGGAGGACACGAAGCGCAGCAGCCAGGCGATGGTCGCGTAGGCGACGACGCCGGAGACGACGGTCGCGACGATGGTGGGCGTCCAGCCCACGGTGTTGCTGATGGTGCTGGCCTCCGTTGCGGCCTCCAGCAGTCCGGCCGCGACCAGGGATGGGATACCCATGTAGAAGGACAGGCGCGTGGCCGTCACCCGGTCGAACTTGAGGAAGAGGCCGGCGGAGATCGTCGCCCCGGAGCGGGAGATGCCGGGGAACACCGGGGCCAGGGCCTGGAATGCGCCAATGATGAGGGCGTCCTTGACGGTCACGTCCTTCATGCCCTTGGTGAGGTTCTGCTGGTGGTCGGCCAGCCACATGGCCCCCGACCAGATGATGAGGGCTCCGGCGATCACCCACAGGGAGCGGACCGGTCCCTCGATGAAGTCCTTGAACAGCAGTCCGACGGCGGCCACCGGGATCGATCCCAGGATGATGCCCCAGCCGAGCGTGTAGTCGGGGTCCTGGCGGACGTGCCGGCTATCCAGGCCCTTGAACCGGGCTTTGATGCCCCTGAACCAGGCGGTGACGATGCGGACGATGTCGGCCCAGAAGTAGATGATGGCGGCGATGATCGCACCGACCTGGATGACGGCGGTGAAGGCGGTCATGCCTGCGGAGTTGATCTCGTAGCCGAGGAGCTTCTCGACGATGTTGAGGTGACCGGTGGAGGACACCGGGAGGAACTCGGTGATGCCCTCGACGATGCCGAGGAGGATGGCGTGCAGCCAGTTCAAAGGGACTCCTGGGGTGGATGGATGGTGGACTCACGGCAGGTTACCGGCGCACGAGGTGGGGAAACGGCCGGGTCACTGTGGTACCCGCCGCAGCGGTGGCGGTTCAGCCGCGCGGCGACACCGGGGCAAAGGCCCAACTCTGTGGCCGCATATCAGTTTGTGTCCCTTTTATAACGTCGGAGGCGTGACAAGTCCAGCCCGTGCTACCTCGGCGTGTGGCCGAGGATCGGCCGTCGGCTGCTGCGACTCACTCCATGACGAGGTGTGCTGCGTGCTCGCGCAGGTACTCGCGCAGATAGGGGGCGGCGAAGTCGACCTTGCCGTAGCCGGCGGTCTTGATGATTCCGGCGGCGAGCAGCCGGTTGCGGTAGACCGACACGTAGTTGACGGGGCGGTCCATGCGTTCGGCGATGTCGGCGATCTGTGACGGGCCGTCGTCCTTGGCCATGCACACGAGCATCGTGCGGTCGACGTCGGACAGGTCGCGCAGCGCCGGAGCGTGCACCAGGTTGCCGAGGCGCAGGCGGGCGGCGGTCGTTCCCGCGGCGACTGCTGGCTGGGTCACTGGGCCATCGCCGCTGTGTTTCCACACCTGATACCCCACGAGCTGGATCATGAATGGGTAGCCGCCGGTCGCGTTCGCGCACTCCTGAGCCAGGTCGTTGCTCAACGCCTTCGCGCCCGCGTCGAAGGTCGACTTCAAGGCGTCACAGACGTCGTCGATGGCCACCTCGCCGAGCTCGATCCGCTCGGCCCGGCGCAGGAAGGTGGTGATGTCGTCATTGAGGAGCTCCTCAACGGCCTTGGGGAGGCCTGCCATGAGCAGGCCGATAGGAGCCCCCTCGCGAATGAGGTGCTGTACCTCTGCGGACAGTGCTCGCAGCTCCTCGCGCGGAATGGCATGTACTTCGTCGATCGTGAGCAGCAGACCGGTGCCGTGTTCCGCGAGCCACTGGGTCAGTGCTCGCGCCTTCTGCCGCCAGGAGGGCTCAGGGGTGGGTGCGTGCTCGAGTGTTGCGCTACCGCCGCCAAGCGGTGTGCTCAGGCTCAAGGAGGTCAACCGTGAGCGCTCCTTGCCGGCGAGCTGCGACAGCTGGCGAGTGAACTCGGCGGCGAGTCGGTCCATGAGCCCCTCGCGTGCGGTCTCATCAACGACCACCCAGCCGCGCTCTCGTGCCGAGTCTCCCAGAGCGGTGAGCATGACGGTCTTCCCGACGCCCCTGGCGCCAGTGATGAGCTCCAAGAGCCCAGGCGCTCCGGGGCCGTCGTCGAGGCTTTCCAGAAACTCCTCAATGACGCGGTTGCGGCCAACAAGCAACGGAGGCGTCGCGCCCGCTGTCGGTTTGAAGGGGTTGGCCATGTGTGATCGTCTCCACTTTTGCGCGTTTTAGATCTTTTAGATCTTTTATAACTTCGGGGCGCACTGGTGTCCAGCAGATGGGGTTGCGGCTCAAGCGGGCCGGCTCAGTCCGTCTCGGCGCTCAGGTGGTGCAGGGCGACGTCGTGCAGCAGCGAGTTCGTGGCCACCGCGTTGCCCCCGAAGGGTCCGGGCTCGCCGTCCAGGGAGGTGAAGCGCCCGCCCGCCTCGGTGACCACGGGCACGAGCGCCGCCATGTCGTAGAGCTCGAGCTCGGGCTCGGCGGCCAGGTCCACGGCGCCCTCGGCCACGAGCATGTAGGACCAGAAGTCCCCGTAGGCGCGGGTGCGCCAGCACGACTGCATGAGCCCCAGCATTCCGCGCAGCCGCTTGGTCTGCGCCCACCCCGACAGCGAGGAGTAGGACATCGAGGCCCGGGTGAGGTCGTCGACGCCGGACACGGACAGCCGCCGCGCCGAGCTCAGGGAGCGCCCGGTCCAGGCCCCGCCGCCGGACACGGCCCACCAGCGCCTCCCCAGCGCGGGGGCCGAGACCAGCCCGACGACGCACTGGCCGTCCTCGATGAGGCCGATGAGCGTGGCCCACACCGGCACGCCCCGCACGAAGTTCTTGGTCCCGTCGATCGGGTCGATGACCCACTGGCGCGAGGAGTGCCCGGTGGTGGGCAGCTCCTCGCCCAGGACGGAGTCGCGCCCGCGCGCCCGCCCCAGCTGCTCGCGGATGACGCGCTCGGCCTCCTTGTCGGCCTCGGTGACCGGCGTGAGGTCCGACTTGGTCTCCACGGTGAAGTTGCCGGCGTCGAAGCGGGCCTGGGTGAGGCTGTCCACCTTGTTGGCGATCGTGTGCGCCAGGTGCAGGTCGTCGCGCCAGCGCCGCTGCTTGGCCGGGGGAGCCGTCAGCGCGGGCGGCGCCGCTGCCGGTGAGGGCGCCGCGGGCGGTTCCGGAAAGACGGGGCGCTGTGGGCGGGGAGTCTCGCTCATGGCACCACGGTAACGGGGGAGCGGGCTCGGCGAGACCCCACCGTCGTCGGGCGTGCCACCTGGAAGGCAGTCCGGCGCGTGCCGAGCCGTTACCTCGCCGTGAGATTCCAGGTGACGTCAGAGGTGCGGTGGAGGTGTGGGCGAGAGGTGGGTTTTTCTCGTTATATTGCGGAAGAACGGCGTCGGTCATCGCACGGATAGGTGCCTTCGATTTGGCGGCCCGTTATTGGTTCGTTACGCTGACGGGCATGACCCAACCCGGGAGGCTCAATGCAGCATAATGCCGGTTTTACCAGGGATGACGTCGTCACAGCGGCCCTTGAGATCGGTGTGGACCGGTTCACGATGGGCAAGGTGGCGCGTCGGCTCGGGGTGAGCACGGTTGATCTGGGACGCACCGTCAGCTCTCGCGACGACCTGCTCGTGGCTTGCCTGGAGCGAGTGTCCGCCGACGCCACATTGCCCCCCACCGGCCTGAGCTGGCAGGACTACCTGCGTCGGCTCTCCGACTCGCTGTGGGACATGCTCGACGCCCATCCCGGCCTGGACCACACCCTCATCAACCTGGCCTGGGCATACGTGCCCTTCATGTCGGTGGCCAAGCGCGCCCACAACGCCCTCGTCTCCGGTGGCCTGTGCAGCGATGACGCCTACCTGGCACTCAACTACACCCTCTCGACGGTTCTGACCGCCCACCAGCAGGCGGTCGCCATGGCCGAGACCGTCGAGTCCGACCGTCATTCGGGCCGGAGCGAGCGCGGCATCGACGTCGCCACCCGCATGTGGGACGAGCGCTTCGGCGACTCGAATGCCGCCCTGGGCATGCGTGGGCCCAATGAGCTGCACAGTGGCGACGATGCCGACCGCGTCCCCTTCCGCCCCAAGGAGTCCTGGCTGGACCGCGGTGCGATGGCTCCCAAGCTGGAGGTCATCATCGGCGGCTTCTCCAGCCTGAGCGACGTCCTGTCCGGCGCCGGGAGCAACAGCGCCTCACGGGGGCCATCCCCCGCTTCACAGTCCAACGACACCAGGGAGTCCTCCGTGAACACTCTCGTTCTCGTCTTCCACCCCAACATCTCCGAGTCCCGGGTCAACAAGGCCCTCGGGGCCGCGGCGGAGTCGCTCGGCGGCAACATCACCGTGCGCTACATGTACGACATCTACCCCGACTTCAACATCGATGTGGCCACCGAGCAGGCGGCCCTGCTGGGCGCCGACCGCATCGTGCTGCAGTACCCCATGTACTGGCTCTCCTGCCCGCCCCTGCTCAAGAAGTGGCTCGACGACGTCCTCACCTTCGGCTGGGCCTACGGCTCGACCGGCACGGCCCTGCACGGCAAGGAGCTGCTCCTGGCCGTCAGCGTCGGCGGCGCCGGCAGCGCCTACGGCCGCGAGGGCGCGCACATCTACACGATCCACGAGTTCCTGCGGCCCATGCAGGGAACCTCGCGAGTCATCGGCACCAAGTACGCGGTGCCCTTCCTGTCGGTGGGCGCCCTGGAGATCACCGATGAGGCCATCGCCCGCCGGGCGCAGGACTACGCCGCGGTCCTCCAGACCCCTGAGCTCCCGCTGCTCGACATCTTCGGCTGAGGTCCTTCAGCGGTCCTGAGCTACTGGGTCCCCGTCGGCGTAATGACCGGCGGGGACCCGGCGTATCTGTGGGGAGCGCCGTAGGATTTCGGCATGGTTGAGATCGTTGCGTACCGGCCGGAGCAGCGTCAGGCGCTGCTGGACCTGTCCCTGCGCGCCTGGGCTCCGGTCTTCCCACTCATGGAGCAGGACGTGCCCGCCTTCGTCTACCGCTCCTTCTACCCCGAGGGCTGGCGGCAGCGACAGTTCTCCGATCTTGCCGAGGTCCTCGACGGCGAGCCCGACGGCGTCGACGTCGCCGTCCTCGACGGTCGCCCGGTGGGCTGGGTGTGCACCCGTCTGCATCCCGAGGACAGGATGGGGGAGGTCTATATCGTCGTCGTCGACCCCGACTACCAGCGTCGCGGCATCGGACGGGCCCTCATGGACCACTCCATGGAGCGGGCCCGGGCGGCCGGGATGGCCATGGTGATGGTGGAGACCGGTGGGGACCTGGGGCACGCCCCGGCCCGTGCCACCTACGAGGGGCTCGGCTTCCGGCGCTGGCCGGTGGCGCGTTACTTCAAGGACCTGGCCGACGGCGACTGAGACACCCGAGAGACGCCCCGAGGGCCCAGGCCGGCGAACCGGCCTGGGCCCTCGGGCATGTCGACGCTGCCTGCCTGCGGAGTCAGCCGCGGCGGTCCAGAACCGGCAGGTCCGTGGACTGCAGGGTGGTGGCGTAGTCCTCGGCCCGCTGGGCCAGGGCCTCATCGGTGATGGTGAGGGTCCCCGTGGTGGTAAAGGGCTCGAGGTAGGTCATCTGGACCATGTTCGCCGTCGCCTGGAGGGGGCGCAGCAGCTCGGTGAGCGTGTAGCCGTAGGAGGACTCGTGGCTGTAGGCGTCGCCGGGACCGCCGGTGCTCACGGCCACGAGCAGCTCCTTGCCGGCCAGGGCCTTTCCGGTGGAGCCGTAGGCCCAGCCGTAGAGGAGCACGTCGTCGAGCCACTGCTTGAGCAGTGCGGGGGTGGAGTACCAGTACATGGGGAACTGGAGGACGACCCGGTCGGCGGCCTCCAGGGCGGCCTGCTCGGCGGCGACGTCGACCTTCTGGTCGGGGTAGATGTCGTACATGTAGCGCACGGTGACGTCGTCACCGAGGGTCTCGGCCCTGGCCGCCAGGGGCCGGTTGGCGCGCGAGGCGGACATGTCGGGGTGGAAGACGAGAACGAGGGTCTTCATGAATGCTCCTGTTGTCAGACGATGATGGTGGGGCGTGCGGCTCGGCTCAGGGCTCCAGGAGCACCTTGATGGCGCGGCGCTCGTCCATGGCCTTGTAGGCCTCGGGGGCCTCCTCCAGGGGCAGGCGCAGGGTGAAGACCTTGCCGGGGTTGATCTCGCGCTTGAGGATGCGGTCGATGAGGTCGGGCAGGAAGCGGCGCACGGGCGCGGGGCCGCCCAGCATGTGGATCTCGGCGAAGAAGAGCTGGTCGCCGGGCAGGGAGACGCCGTGCGCCACGCCCACGTAGCCCAGGTGCCCGCCGGGGCGGCAGGAGGCGATGGCCTGCATCATCGAGGTCTGGTTGCCCACGGCCTCGACGACGCCGTGCGCGCCGTAGCCGCCGGTGAGCTCCTTGACCTTCGCGGCGCCCTCGTCGCCGCGCTCGGCGATGACGACGTCGGCGCCGAACTCGCGGGCCAGCGCCGCCCGGTCCTCGTGACGGGAGAAGGCGATGACCTTCTCAGCCCCCAAGGCCTTGGCGGCCAGGACGGCGGACAGGCCCACGGCGCCGTCGCCGACCACCGCGATGGTCTTGCCGGGGCCGGCCTGGGCCGCGACGGCCCCGAACCAGCCGGTTCCCAGGACGTCGGAGGCGGCCAGCAGCGAGGCGATGATCTCCGGGTCCTCGGGCTTGCCGCCGGGAACGACGACGAGGGTCCCGTCGGCCAGGGCCACGCGCGTGTACTCGGCCTGGGTGTCCCCGATGAAGCCGCCGTTGGCGCAGCGCGACTGGAAGCCGTCCTCGCAGATCTCGCAGGTGTTGTCGCTGATGCAGAAGGAGCCGACGACGAAGTCGCCAACCTTGACGCTCGTGACCTCGTCGCCGACCTCGACGACGGTGCCCACGTACTCGTGGCCCATGGGGCGGGCCTCCTCCACGGGGGAGATGCCCCGGTAGGGCCACAGGTCCGAGCCGCACACGCAGGCGGCCTCGAGCTTGACGACGGCGTCGGTGGGCTCGATGACGTGGGGGACCTCGCGGTCCTCGACACGGACGTCTCCGGCGGCGTGCATGACGACGCCGCGCATGGTGGCGGGCAGGGCAGGAGCAGAAGCAGTCACAGGTATGTCCTCACATCAGTTCTGGTTGATATGTGAAGACTAGGTGTACTGATCGGGAGGGTTGGTTGAGGGGGTGTGATCTGAGTCTTTGAGGTGAGGAGAGCGCCTTGGGCTGGTTGAGTGGAGGTGTTGCAGTTCCCCATCAGCCAGACACGAAAGGTGCTCTCCTCATGTCCCACGCTAACGCAGCCCTGACCCCGCGTGCTCGTGTGAGGGTCGCCCGCCTGGTGGTTGAGGAGGGCTGGCCCGTCAGCGAGGTTGCTGCCCGGTTCCAGTGCTCATGGCCCACCGTCAAGCGCTGGGCCGACAGGTACAGGGCCGGCCAGCCCATGACCGACCGCTCCAGCCGCCCACGCTCGTGCCCTCACCGCACACCCAAGGCAGTGGTCAAACGGATCGTCTCGCTGCGCATGCGCCTGCGTGAGGGCCCCGTCCAGCTCGCTGCCCGCACCGGGGTCGCGGCCTCGACCGTCCACCGCATCCTGCGAGCCGCCCACCTCAACCGCCTGTCGTACACCGACCGGGCCACCGGTCAGGTCGTGCGCCGCTACGAGCACCCCTACCCCGGATCTCTTGTCCACGTCGACGTCAAGAAGATCGGCAACATCCCCGACGGTGGTGGATGGCGCTACGTCGGTGCGCGCCAGGGCGCGCGCAACCGCGCCTCCACCCCCGGCAAGGCCCGTAGCCAGGCCAGCCGCAGACCGGTGATGGGCTACGCCTGCGTGCACTCGGTGATTGATGACTACTCCCGCGTGGTCTACAGCGAGATCCACGACGATGAGAAGGCCGATACCGCCGTCGGAGTGCTCCAGCGCGCGGTGTCATGGTTCAGCGCCCGAGGAGTCAAGGTGGAGCGAGTCCTGTCCGACAACGGTTCTGCCTACCGCTCCCAGGCCTGGCAAGCCGCCTGCCAGGACCTGGGCATCAAGGCCAAGTACACCCGCCCCTACCGCCCCCAGACCAACGGCAAGATCGAGCGCTTCCACCGCACCCTGGCCGACGGCTGGGCCTACGCCCGCCACTACACCTGCGAGACCCAACGCCGCCAGGCCCTACCCGCATGGCTGCACCTCTACAATCACCACCGACCCCACACCGCCACCCAAGGCCACCCACCCATCACCCGCCTAACCAACCTCCCCGATCAGTACACCTAGATGTATGAGTTCATGACGTTGGTGACGTGTGCTGGGGTGCGGGTGGGCTCAGGGTGTTGGCGGCGACGTCGGTGCTGCCGTGGCGCTGCCTGATGTCGGTGACGGCTGCGCCGGGGCGATCAGCTGGTCTGGGTCGATGTGGGCGTCGGCGCGGTGGAGCGCCTTGTTCAGCAGCCCGACGGCGTCTTGCGGACTGGTCTTGCCCTCGGTTGCGGCGGTACGGATCATGAGGATGCCCTGCTGGTCTCCGCGTTTCACAGGGGCGTAGACCATGTCCACAACGACGACACTGGCTCGTGTGGTGGCCCGCTGCCTGAAACCGAAGGCGCCCTTTGGCAGGGAGCCTGGTTCCAGCGTCGATATCGCCACGCTCACTCGCTCCCCGGGGGCAGGTGCGGGCCTGTCGGGCCAGGGGCGATTCTCAGTCGTCTCTACACCGTCGCAGGCTATGACATCCGCATGCAGAGCACGAACACGTCCACCCTTGTCACTCTCTATGAGATTGAAGATCAGTGCCTGGGTAACGGACATCCCATCACCCTCAAGGCGTTCGACACTCAACTGAGTCTCAGGATCCGATGACAACGACAGATCGATGTCATCATCCGCGGCGGGGCAAATACTCAGATATCCCGTCTCATCCGACCACTTCACGTCAGTAGCCCCAGGGACGTCCTCACGAGTCAACATGACTGACCGCAATGGCGCGACCTTCTTAGGGGGCACCTCCCCGCCGACAACCACCGAGCACGACACATTCAGAAGCACCACAGCGACACTCGCAACGACAAAGCACCGAGACCGAAGCTTCATGAGGACCTGACCTTAAACTCGAGTGTTGACTGTTGAGGTGATGCAAGTGGGGTGAAGGTGTCGCTTCGCCTGCGACAATGCGGGCTGCTGTCGTTCGAGAACTCCAAGTGAAGGGCGCTTTCGTGTGAAGGATAGCGGATTGTCGCCGACTGTGGGTGTGGCGCCCGGTTGGTTGCCATGCAGCTCGGGGATCGCGCTTCCCGATCACACTCCGCGGAATCATGACCCCACCCAGAGGTCGCCTGGACTCACGTGTGCAGCGTGGATGGTCAGCGCGGGAACGGGGGACGTCGCCGCGATCGCGGCTTTTGCATACCCCCTACTTCATTGCATCCCGGGACTGACCTGAGCCCTTAGTGACATCCTCTGAGCCGTCACCTGTGGGGCGGTAGAGGGTGTTGCGGTGGGGCCGCTACAGCCCTGACTCCGATTCAGATGCAGTTGGGGACGGTTTGCCTCCCGGCGCCCCTGGCGAGGTCGATGCCGTAGCTGTCCCGTCGGGGAACGCTGGTGTCAGGTCTGCCCCGAGGTCGGGTACCGGCTCGCCCTGACAGACCCAAGGCACCATCGACAGTGCCAGGTTACGAAGATTGACGTCAAGGTTGTCTCCTAGTTCTTGCCACGGGTAGAAGGAGGCGAGGATGAAGGAGTTACCGTATGTGATGATTGAGCTCCCCTGCCTTCATCTCCGAGGAAAACCTCGCCTTTGGCGCCAACGACTCCCGCGACGGGGAACGTAATACTGGGCTGCGAGGCCCGATAGGCGCTTGACAGCTCGTGGACGTCCTTCCCCTTCAGATTCTTGCCATAGTGAGAATAAAACACCTGGTACGTGCGGTCTTGCAGGATGTTGTAATTCCTCGGTGTTGGTGGCTCCTCCGCGTCCCAGGAGGAGAGGGCTGAGGATGCCCGGGAGATCCGTGAGTTCTACGCGAGTAATCCTGATGAGTTCATCTGAGTTGAGCCCGGTGCGGGCGCGCCGGCTCCTCGTATCTCGGCAGGTCGACTCGCCCGGGCCGCATGGAAAGTTGTGAAGATTCCGGCTCCGACGGTTCAGACGAATCCGAAGGTCGGCTCCCAGGGGGCGACCCTGG
>ERZ772912.1210-NODE-1210-length-10610-cov-6.073235_pt1 | contig 10610 bp, 9 predicted proteins | sample MGYA00512119_ERZ772912 | MGnify/ENA primary metagenome ERZ772912 (study PRJEB29015, sample SAMEA2738048) | human oral metagenome | biome: human oral; feature: human-associated habitat; material: saliva | place: China | collected 2230 ...
TTGTCGTTTTCAATAGCAGCTTCCAATGCTAAGTAAACATCCTGCCAACTTTTCATATATAGTCGGTAACAGTTGGAGAATTGTTGAGTTAATAAGATATTATCTATTTGCTTTTTAATAATATTTATACTTTCCTTGCTATAAGAACCCATTCCACCGACAGTCAGCAAAATCGGGTTTCCAATTTCTTCACCGCTTTGCCATATGGCTAAGATTTCATGGGCAAGTTGGCTGGCATATTGTTGCTGGACGCCGTCATATCGTTTGGCTTCAACGATGATGACTTGTCGCGTTTGGTCGTATAAAACGACATCCGGCTCTACACTCGAATGTCCCAGTTCCAATTTCGGCCAGAATCTTATTTCGTCCAAACAGCCGAAATCATTATTGCCCAATAAGTTTTGAATAAACAGCCTGAAAACATCGTTGGGTAAATAGGCTATCCGTTCAAACACGCTCGCCGTCAAAACATCTTCCGAGCCTTGTGTTTCGCCTATTTTCAATCGTGTTCCCGCTAATCCAGTTCCTGTTTTTTTACCGTACAATATTGCCGATAGCATTGTTTTTCCTTTGGTTCTAGTCTGTTATCGTTAGGTTTTGGGTTTTAGGCAGCCTTTAAAAGCAGCCTGCACTTTGGGTTGATACAAACGGCGGGGTGCAGGCTGCTATACGCGTTCAAACACCAAATCGACAAATTCCCGCCGCACCAATTTACCGCTTTTGCTGACTGCCCAATCGCGGCTGCGTTGTTCCGAAATGCAGCGCAGCGGCAGGTTTTCGGCTAGGGCGCGGATGTCGGCGGCATCGTAGAGCGTGAAGCCGTGCGCCGCGAACGGCAGTTTGGCCATAAAGTCTTTTTCGCAGAAATTCAGGCACAGCCGCCCGCCGGATTTCAGCACGCGGCAGAGTTCGGCCAACATGAAGGGCGCGTCGTCCCAAAAATAGACGGTGTTTACCGACACGGCTTTGTGGAACGCGGCATCGGCAAAGGGCAGCGCGCCACTGTCATACAGCCGGTAATCCGCTAGCCCTGCGGCGATAAACGGTTCGTTGAACGCCTGAGCCTGCTCGTGCATCAGCGGCGAAATTTCCAGGCCGGTGTAGTGCAGGCCGTCCGCCTGCGACAGGATGTAGCCCAAAAGGCCGCCGTTGCCGCAGCCGGTTTCCAGTATGTTGTCGCCGTTTTGCAGGCGGGCGGTGGCGAATGCGCTGACGATTTGGGTCAGGTTGCGCAGGTTCATCGCCTGCCCGAATGCCGTGCCTGCTTCGTTGTGCGGGCAGCGCAGTTGGGCGGCGGTTTGTTCGGCGGATAATTCCATGATAACTCCTTGTGTTGATAGGGTGCAGGCTGCTTTTGGGCTTTCAGGCTGCCTGAACGTTACACAAATTCGGGGAAATGCCGTTGCAGTTGTTCGGGCGTGAGGCTGGGGGCAATCAGCTCTTCGTCTTCATCGCAAGCAACGGCGACAAAATCGGGGGCGACGAGCTTGGTGTGCAGCAAATCTTCGGTGGCGCGGCGGCAGGCACGGGGAAAGCATTGGCGGAAGCGGTCGTATAAGTCGTCCCAATCGGCTTCTTGGCGCACGGCAGCTTGCACGCTCTGCGCCACCGCGTTGCCCGCCGCGCCGCCGTCAAACATATATTCCGCCAAATCCGCGCCCGACCAGCGCAGCGACTGCTCCAGTTCGGCACGGCTTGCGGTCGAACCGTATTCGCTTTGGTATTTTTCCACCACGCGCGCAAGCAGCTCTTCTGTGCCAACCGACAGCGAGGGGAAATAGAGGTGGACGTTGTCGCAGTAGAAATTGTGGAAAATGGCGGCGTATATGGTTTCGCACGGGTGCTGCCTGCGGATACTGTGCACGGCATCCACGATGATTTGATGGGCGAGGTTTTCGATAGATTGCCAATCCGGTTGCGGCATGGGGCGTCCTTTCAGGCTACCTGAAAATGATGAAGGCGGTGTTTGCGGAAATTGTTCGGTATTTTAGTGGCGTTGGCGGGATTCGGAAGTCCGATTTCATCGGCAAAGACAAGTGCAGGCTGCTTTTTGGGCTTTCAGGTAGCCTTTTAGCTTCGCAGAAACTCAGCTTCCTTCGGAAACTTCGTTTTAACTTCGTTGAAGCTGCGCTTTCAGACGGCCTGAAAAGCGGCTACCCGTTTCATCGGCCATGAGTCGGTTGTCCAAATGCGTTCGAATTCTTCGGCGAAACCGTGTTGCGCGGCGTAGGTTTGCAGTTGTTGCAGCCAGGTTTTCGGGGCGATGTCGGCGGCGGCGCGGGTGGTGTGCAGCAGGTAGGGGCGGGTATCGAAAGCTTGGACGATGTGCTGGCTGACGGCGTTTAAGGCTTGGGGATTGTGGTCGGTTTGTCGGGCGATTTTCTCGTATTGCGACAGGGCGGCGGCTTTTATGGTTTCACGTTCGGCGGCAGTTTGCGGGCTGTGTCGGGCGGTGGTGGCTTGGATGACGATTAGGGGCGGCAGTTGCCCTTCGGCGAGCGCAGCGGCGAGGCGCAGGTGTCCGTCTAAAATCAGCCAGCGGTCGGACAGGGCGGTGAGTTCGTACACCAAGACGGGCGGCAGTTGGTTTTGCCGTGCACGTTTGCGCCAATATTTCAGACGGCCGTCTTCGGCGTGGTGGGTTTTCAGGGCGACGAAGCGTTCGGCTTGGGTGTAGAAATTGTTGTCCAGCGCGTCGAAACGGCTGCCTGAAAACAGCCATTGGGCGTAGTTTTCGTCGGTTTCGGGCCGCCCTAAGGCGGTGTCGTGCCAGCATTCGCCCCATCGCTGCGGCAGGGTTTGGGCGGGACGGTAGTCGAAGTGCCATTCACCGATGCCGAGCAGCCCTGCGTTGTGGGCGGCGAGTTGTTCGATGAAATATTTGTTCCACAACAGGCCTTGTTCGGCAGCGGGTTGGCGGGCGATATGTTCGTTTACGCGGCTGCCGATGTGTCCGACGGGCTGGTATGCCTGCCAGCTTTCGGCGTAGCTGCGGACGAGGTAAACGTCGTATAAATCGTGGCTGAAGAACGACCAGAACACGGGTTCATCGTGGCAAGTCAGGCTGAGGCTGATGCCGTCGGGTGTGTGGAGTTTCAGGTAGCCTTGCGTTTGACGGTCGATATGCAGGGCGAGGCTGTTGGGGGAGGCGGGATGGTGGGTCAGGTTGCCGCTGTATTGTTCCAGCGCGGCGTTGAGCGATTGGTAGTGCATGGGGGTGTCCTTTGTGCAGGCTGGTTTTTGGCTTTAACTTTGCGGAAACTCCGTTTCTTGGTGGAAACGGAGTTTTCATTTTGCTGAAGCCCATGCTTTCAGACGGCCTGAATGTGGTCAGCGGCTGTGTGGGCAATTGCTATCCGTTGATGTGAAGCCGTTTAGGATGCAGGCTGCTTCGGAACAAACACGCGATACGCGCCGCGCAAGGTGAAAAACAGCAACGCGCCGATGAACAGCAGACCGATAGTCAATGCAATCGGTTCGTCTATATTGCGCCACCAGCCGATGCCCGCCCATGCAAAGGCGGCGGCAAGCGGCAGATACCAGCAGCACAACACGGTGTATTTCCACCATTGCGGCGTTTCGTCCGGCACGGTTTCGCCTTCGGCCAGCGCGTTCTGCCAATCGTCGAAGCGGCGGTGGAACCACATCAGCGGCAGGGCGAACAGCGGCACGGCGATGAGCGCGTCCAGCAGGGCGGATTTGCGTTCGCGGTTGAATCGGGCGGCCTGTTCGGCATAACGGTAGATTTGTACGCCGTCCACTTCCATTTCATACAGGTGCGAGCCGCTGTATTTCACTACGGCCGGTTTGCCTGTATGGGCGTAGGCGAGTTTGCAGTCGTCATACAGGTCGGCAGAACAGCTCAAATGTAGGGTTTCGCCGCCGTTGGGGAAGGGGAGGTAGCTGGTTGTATTTGCATGGCGGCAGTGGCGGCTGAGTAGGAATTGGACAAACTCGTTTTGGGATAAGTCCTCCTGCCTGGCATAACATTCGGTGCTTTCTTTATACGGTTTGGCGGGGACGATGCCGCGTGCTTCGCGCAATTCGCCGTATGAGGCCGCCGTGCCGCCGTAAAAGGCGACAACCATGCCCGTAATGGCGATCATCAAATAAATCCATTGCAGCGAAGAGATGCCGCTTTTGCCGGCGGGGAATCGGTCGTAAAGCCGTTTCTCGCCGCGTGCCAGTGAGCGGATGCGCAGATACAGCACCAGCGCAGTCGCCAGCAGTATGCCCCATAGCACGCCGTTTACGGGCAGAAACCAGCCGATGCCGAATGCGGCAACGATGTAGAAGAACATGGCGCGGTAGAGCGCGTGCGGGGTTTGGGGGGCGGGAATGGGGAGGGTTATCACGATCAATCTTTCAAGAAAAGGCTGAAGGCCGTCTGAAAGCGCAGCTTCAACGAAGTTAAAACCGAGCTTTCGAAGGAAGCGGAGTTTCTGCGAAGCCAAAACGCTTCAAGCCGCCGGTCAAACATGTTTTATGACAATATAAACGGGCTATTTTAACACTTTTGTCAGCGCGTTATGCAGGATGGGATAGGGCTGTCGGGCAATTGGCTGCGTGATTGGCCACCGCCCTGTGTCGGAATAAACAAAATAAACCGAAAGGCCGTCTGAAAGCGCGGGTTTAACGAAGCGAACAGTGCAGGCTGCTTTTGAATGTCGGAAAAGCAGCCTGCACTACAACCGTTCCCGGTATTACAACCCTGAAATCAGGCACTTTGTGAGTCAAGATCCGTTTGGGTTGGTAACGCCACAATATAAGGGGGCTTAACGGGAGGGTAGAGCGTGTACAGGCTACAATTACAAAGGATGATTTAGGCAAAGGTACTGCAACGAATCCGTCTTCGCGATTGGAAGCGCAAAGAATGGCTAATTGCAGAAAAGTACACGCCGGACATTTTCTTGCAAAAAACTTGGGGGGCAGCGGTGGAGTCGGGCATGTATTTCCTCAAACGCCCGGTATCAATATGGGGCTATATCGTGCATTCGAAATGGATATAGCGAACAAAATTAAGGATCACGGTTCGGGTAAGGTTGATATTTTATTTAAATATCCAAACGCAAACAGTAAAATGCCTAATGCAATCTTCTATACCTATGAAGTAGGTGGCAAGAGAGTTACTCAACGGTTTGAAAATCCTAATCCTTGTAACAAAACATAACTATGGAGTTTATACTATATGAAAACTGCACAAGAAACCTTAATTCAATTTATTCAAGAAATGAAAGATTATGAATTGTATTGGGGAGAGCTTACTCAAAAAAGTTTGGATGAAGGTACTTTTTTTGAAATTGATGAAGATGAAAACAGTAAAAAAATGTCTGATGAAATCAAAAAAATACACCAACAATTTTTATCTAAAAAAGCCTTATCTTTAAAGCGAGCTAGACAAGAAGCTCCTTCTTTTCGAATGCCACCGGAATATAACCAAACCATTACAGCCGAACGGAAAATCAGTGATAAAAAATATGAAATAGATGTGTTGGATGATAGTGGGGAAAAGAAAACCTATACGCTGGTTTTGGAAGGCGGGGAATGGAAAATCGATCAAATGGGTTTTATGTATTACGATAAATGGAAGAAGTCCCGCCAATTGTTTTGAAGAAACAATAATTTGTCATCGGTTGGCTTAAGAATCAATACCTTGATAAAGTTGATTGAAGGGCTGATTCCCGGAAAATTTGTTTTCTTAAAAAGGTCGTCTGAAAAGCCCGAAACCTTTTTATAGGGAATGAGTAAAATGCAATTGGGTACACTTCAAAGGAAATTCGTAATATGAAAACCGCGCATGAAACATTAGCTGAGTTCATTCAACAAATGAAAGATTTTGAACTGTATTGGGGAGAAATTCTTCAAAATTATATAGACGAGGATAATTTTGGGGAGTTCTATTCAGAAGAAAATAAAATTAAGCTTTCAGAAGGAATAAAAAATATACAACATAAATTTTTATCAAAAAGGGCACTGTCATTGACACAGTCTCGACTGGAGGCTTTAACTTTTCGAATGCCACCAGAATATAACCAAACCATTACAGCCGAACAGAAAATCAGTGATAAAAAATATGAAATAGATGTGTTGGATGATAGAGGGGAGAAGAAAACCTATACGCTGGTTTTGGAAGGTGGAGAATGGAAAATCGATCAGATGGGTTTTATGTATAACGATAAATGGAAGAAGTCCCGCCAATTGTTTTGAATAAACGATAACTTGAAAGGCTGCCTGAAAACGCTGCATCAGTTTTCCGCAAAACTATACCCCAGCCCGTGATGGGTGCGGATGGGTTCGTCGGCGATGCCGGCTGCGCGCAGTTTGTGTTTCATAGCGTTTTCTTTCGGGCGTTGTGAAAAAAAGCTGCCTGTGGGTTGCGCGGCAGCGGGCGCAAGACGGGGGATGGAATATCGGTTGGCGATGTGCAGGCTGCTTTTGAATGGTCAAAAAGCAGCCTGCAAGCATCAGCGGCACACAGGCGGCCGCTGTTTCATTATTTTCGCGTGCTCACGTCCTTCATCCACGCAAACAGCTCGTCCAAATCGTAATCGCCGCTGTGTCCCACGCCCCAGGGCAGGGCGTAATCCACGTTTTTGCCGTGTGCCCGCAGTTTGAGCGCGAGCAGTTGTGAGATGGCCAGCGAGGTGTCGCGGTCGTTTTCGCCGACGCGGATGCGGTAGTGCTGCGTGCCGCCGCGTTGGATGAAATTCATGGCGTTCATGATGCGGACGGTGGCTGCGTCTGCCGTTTGCGCACCTTGTACGGTGCTGTTTTGTGCGCCAAATGCGGTGAAGTGTTTGGCTTGGGTTTGCGCGTCGCCGAACAGGTTGTTCTCGCCGGTGGATAAATCCACACCGTCAAACGCGGGCGCGGTTTTTTGTCTGCCGACAAATTTGGCGTAGGCGGAAAAATCGGCGGCTTTGACTTTGCCGTTTTCGATGGTCAGCCAGGTTTGGCCGGACAAGTCTTTGCCTTCGTCCAAGGCTTTTTGCGCGGATTGGGCGAGCATGGATTCGATTTGCGCTTTGAAGCTGCCGTTGCCGTTGTTGTCCAGCGTCATCGGCACGCCTTGGGCGTTTTTCAGTTTCAGGCTGTTTACATAGGCGGGGAACAGGCTTTTCAGGCCGTCTGAAAGGCGTATTTGTTCGGCGGTTTGCGTGCCGCGGACGGTTTTGCGCTGCACGCGGTAGTCCAGCATGGAAATGTCGATTTTTTCGTAGTCGTTCACGCCGTTGAACTGCCATTCGTAGGCGGCGTCGGCGTGTTCCAGATTGGTAATCGGGCAATAGGCGGATACGGCGAACACGTCGTCCGTGGCGTTTGCCGCACCCAGCGCGCGCAGATAGGGCGCGTATTCGCGGGCGTTGCCGCTGGTGCCGAGCAGTGCGGACAACGCGCCGCCTGCGCTGGTGCCGTTGCTGATGATTTTGCGCGCGTCGCCTGCCATTTTGGCGTCGTTGGCTTTGAGGTAGCGCACGGCGGCTTTCAAATCGACAATGGCGGCGGGGGCGCGCCCGTTGGCTTCGGTGCGGCCGCGCGCGCCGGGGCTGGCGACCACATAGCCTTGCGACAGGGCAACGGCAATGGCGTTGGGGCCGCTGGGCTTGAAGTTGTCGCGCGAATCGGTTTCAGGCTGCCCCGCTTCGCCCGGCATGTAGCCGCCCACGTTGTTCGGAAAGAAAATCGGCGCGGTGTCTTTGGTGAAGCCGTTGATGCTGCCGCCTTGGAAATAGGCTTCGGGGATGTACACGTTCATGATTTGGTAACGCGTGTCGGCAGGTTTCATCACATAAACGATGTGCTCGAAGGCGCGGTATGGCACGCTCTGCCCGTTCACGGTGATGGTGTGCAGGCTGCCTGCAACTTGGGAAAAGTCGAGGTTTCTCGGCGCAGGGTAGCGCGGCAGCTCGGCCTTTTGCGGCGGCGCGGCTTGGGTGGACAGGGCTGCGGCCAGCAGCAGGGCGGGGATGCGTTGAAGTTTCATAGGGTTTCCTGACGGGCGTTGTGAAAAAAAGCTGCCTGTGGGTTGCGCGGCAGTGGGCGCAAGATGGGGGGATGAATATCGGTTTTTAGGGCTGAGGGGATTAAAGGCCGTCTGAAACATGGCCGGTTGCCTGTTCAGACGGCCTGCCTTTTATTTCGGTGCAAGCACGTCCGCCACAAAGTCGGGTTGCTCCCACGCGCCGCCGGCAAAGCCTTTGCACTGCGTGTCGCTTTCGCTTTTGCTGCGGATGAAGGCTTTGCCGTCCCACACATATTCAACCGTGCTCCAACAGTCGCCCAAGCCGCGGCCTTTTTGGTTGCCTGAAAGTGTAGCCGTGCCGTTTTTGTCTACGTCGAAGCCGCCGTATCCGCCCAAGCTCGAATCCTCCAATATGGTGTAGAGGCGGTTGAATTTGCTGTCGGCGACGGCGAAAAAGCCGTTGCTGTTATAGGCAAACAGTTCGCAGCCTGTTTCGATTAGCACTTTGCCGCCGCTTAAGGGGTAAACGGTGATGCTGCGGCTGCGTTTGGAATCTTGCAGAATGGCGCATTCGCCGGCTTGGTAAGGTTTACGGATAAGCTTCCATAATTTGCGGTATTCGGGCGTGCCGGCGGCGTATTCCCTGCCTTTCGTTTCGGCGGGCACGCGGGCGGCCTGAATTTTGGGCGCGGCTTTGGGCGGCAGCACGGCAGGGCTTTTGGCGGTAAACCGTGTCGCACCGTTTTTCACCCACGCGCTGCCGTCGCCCACGCGCCCTTGATAGGCATCGGCGGCGAGCAGTGCGGCGTATGCGCCGTCGTCGGACAGTTCGCGTTCTTTGCCGCCGATACGCAGGGTTACGCGGTTTGCCGTCGCCAGCACGGCTTCGACGGCGGCACGGCCGCCTTCGGGAATGGTGGCGAGCGTGAAGTCTTCATCGATGAGGATGTCGGTGATTTTGCTGCCGCTGGCAAATAGTCCGACGGTTTGGTTCCTCGGCTCGGATTTGTAGGCAGTTTCGTAATAGCGCCCTTCGGCGGTGGCAAACGGGCGGGCATACATCACCCAAAATTTGCCTTCGGCCAGCCGTTCTTGATCAAAGGCTTTGTCGGGGATTATCCACACTTTGCCCTGACGGTCGGAAATCGACAGCGGCTGACGTTCGGCGAAGGCGGCGATGAGTTGTTCCGTCTGCTTCGGGCTGAGTGTGGCGGTGTAGTCGTCTTTGCCGAAGGCGACTGTGCCCAGCGATTGGCCGTTTAAAAACAGTTCGCCGCCGGTGTTGTCGACTTGGGCGCAGGCGGCGGATGTTTCGCATTCTTCGATAATCTGAATCTGCGCGGTGGTGGCGGCGTTTTTGCCGGCGGGGCGGGTGAACAGGACGGATACGGCATTGTCCGAACCGTCATTGTGATAGCCTGCCACGCGGCAGGTGCCGGTGTTGTCGCAAACGGTGTCCCAATCGCCCAGTTGGGTGCGCAGGCCGGGAAAGTTTGGTGCGGCTTGGGCGGTTGCGGCGAGCAGGCAGGAGAGGAAAAGGATGGTTTTTTGCATGATGGGGTCTCTTTGGTTGGGATGTTTTGCCGGCCGTCTGAAACGGGCCGCTTGGTTGAAAACAGGCTGCGGACAGTGTGGGCACGGAATAGGCAGATTATACAAAATGCCGGTTGCCGTTGTGCGCTTATTGATGCCCGCGCGGTTTCGGACGGTTTTGAAAAATAGTGTTCGACGGGGATGGGTATAAAGTGCGTACGGGATAAGAGGCCGTCTGAAAGATGTTTTCAGACGGCCTCTTTGCCTACGGATACGGAATCTGATTAAAACGATACTTTTAAGCTGCCGTAGAAGGCGCGGCCGTGTTCGTTGTAGGTCTGCGCGCCGTTGCCGGTGCGGTACAGTTTTTTGTCGAACAGGTTGCTGATGCCGCCGCGCACGGCCACTCGTTTGTTCCAGTTGTAGCCGGCGTTGATGCCCCAGATGCCGTAAGGGCTGACTTGCGTTTGGTTGCGCTCGGCAGACAACGGGAGGGTGCCTGCCCTGAGGTTACCGTCGCGTTCGAGGCGGTTGATGGCGACACTGCGCGGTTTGGTGCGGCCGTAGTGGGTAAAGGTCAGGTTGGCATCAAAGCGTTCGTTCGGTGTCCAAGCCAGCGTGCTGTTGATGGTGTGTTTCGGTACCAGCGACAGGGGGTTGCCTTGATGGTCTTCCGATTTTTGCATATAGGTGAAGTTGTTGCTCCATTTGAGTGTGTCGTGCAACGGAACGACTAAGTTGCCTTCTATGCCGGAAATGGTGGCTTTGGGTGTGTTTTCCCATTGCAAGAGCCAGTTGCCGATGTTGCTGGTAGCGATGATGTTGTCGCCTATCACGATTTTATTGCGGTAGGTGTTGTGGAAGTAGGTTGCAGAAGCCTGCCAGCCCGATTTGTTGAATTCGATGCCGATTTCTTTGTTGATGCTGGTTTCAGGCTTCAGGGCGGCATTGCCCATGTAGTAGCAGCGGATGTTGTTTGCTGCGCTGAGCGGACAGCCTTGGCCCCGTGTGTAGAGGATGAAATCGGGGTTGGTTTGATATAGGTTGGGTGCTTTATAGGCACGGGCAACACCGCCTTTGACCAACCAGTTTTCGCCGATTTGATGCGAGAAGT
>ERZ772912.1212-NODE-1212-length-10605-cov-18.554597_pt1 | contig 10605 bp, 10 predicted proteins | sample MGYA00512119_ERZ772912 | MGnify/ENA primary metagenome ERZ772912 (study PRJEB29015, sample SAMEA2738048) | human oral metagenome | biome: human oral; feature: human-associated habitat; material: saliva | place: China | collected 2230 ...
GGAGGTCGTGGATCCAGACCCACACGTAGGAGATCGCCCACGCGAAGGGGTGGAGAATTGCGTCGAACATAGTTTTCGCTTTCGCCGTGGCGCGGGAGCGCCGCTGTTTCGTTGTTCCTTAGAGTCCCGAGGCCGTGTCCGGCTCGGTCAGGTCGTGCTCCGGGTCGAGTCCCATGGGGTCGGGGCGGACCCAGTTGTCGTGCCCAGCCCAATCCTCGGGTGGGATCCAGGGGTCGGGCTTCCAGCGTCCACGCTCTGGTACGTGGTCCACTCCCCCGTGGCTCCATGGGTTGCATCTGAGCAACCGCCAAGCCGCGAGGATGAGTCCCTTGATGGGTCCGTGGACGCGAATGGCCTGGAGAGCGTAGGTGGAGCAGCTGGGTGCGTATCGACACCGGGGGCCGAGGGCCGGGGAGATGTAGCGCTGGTAGGCGACGATGGGTGCGGACACGAGAGCGCGAAGCGCCTGGCCCGCCATATTCATCGTGCGTCCCACTTACGCCATGCTCGCGCCATCACGCGATCGAGGTGTTCGCCGAGTTCCTTGGAGGGGACGCCGAGGGCCTTGTGTGAGGCCCTCACGACCACCCGGGATCCTTCGGGGAGGTCGGCGATCCGTTCGCGCATGAGGTGGCGCAGCTGCCGCTTGACGCGATTGCGTCCGTTGGCGCGCTTAATTTCCCGCTTGGGTACGACGAAACCGACGAGGCGACTGTTGCGTTCCTCGTCGGCTCGGACGTGGACGACGACCAGCGGATCTCCTGCACGCGTTCCTTGTCGGATCGCGGCGGTGAAGTCCGCTGGGTCAACCATGCGGTGCGCGCGCGGCAGCACCGGGGTGTCTCAGGCGGACAGCTTGGCGCGGCCCTTGCGGCGGCGGGCAGCCAGAATGGCGCGGCCGGCGCGGGTCGACATGCGCAGACGGAAGCCGTGCGTCTTGGAACGACGACGGTTGTTGGGCTGGAAGGTCCGCTTGGTGGTCACGGCAATTCTCCTCGGCGGGGAGTGGTTTCCCACTCGGTATCGGTTGGGCTATCGACACGTAAGCACGCGCGATAGCGGGGACGCACGCCCGAAATGGGCGCAAACAAAGACCAAGACTAAGCGGATTGCGGCCACACGTCAACGCGGCAAGGTTACCCACCGCGTCACACACAGTATCCACAGCTGTGCAAATCACTGTGGATTTTAACCGTCCACAGAGGGTGGATGACGACAGTTATCCACAGGCTGTGTGTATTTTTACTTTCCGCATGCTGCTGCGGACCCAAAGTTGTAACTACAGAGCTGTGATTCTGTGATAGTTCTCCACAGCTTCATCCCCAGTCTGTGCATAACATGTGTGCGGACTACACTGCGACAATGTACGAGCGTCACGCACATCACCGAGAAGTCGTGACCGAACTCACCAGTATTTGTGACCGGAGGTTGCCGTGGAGTCGGATTCCCTCACACGCGCGTGGGCTGCGGCCCTGGACGCAGTCCCCACCGACGAGCTGGGGCCCGTCGCCACGTCGATGCTGCGCTCGGCCAGGCCCCTCGGCGACATCGAAGGCACGATCCTCCTCGCCGTCCCCAACGATTTCACCAAGCAGTGGATTGAAGACAAGGCGCAGTCGAAGCTGACGACCGCCCTGTCCGTGCACCTGGGCCGCACCGTCCGCATCGCCATCACGGTCGACCCCACGCTCGAGGTCGTCACGGAAGAAGAGGAAGAGGAGGAGCCGACCCCCGCCGCACCCGCCACGCCTGCGGCCGCCCCGGCCTCGTCGTTCGATGAGGACGAGGAGCACCACTCCCCCGCCCTCGTCACCGCGCCCACCGACTCCGGCCCGACCCACCTCAACCCGAAGTTCACCTTCGACACCTTCGTTATCGGCCCGTCGAACCGTTTCGCGCACGCCGCCGCGCTGGCCGCCTCGGAAACCCCGGGCACCGCCTTCAACCCCCTCTTTATCTACGGCGATTCCGGTCTGGGCAAGACGCACCTGCTCCAAGCCATCGGCCACAACGCTCTGTCGATGATGCCCCACCTGAAGGTCCGCTACGTCAACTCCGAAGAGTTCACGAACGAGTTCATCAACGCGATTCGTCTGAACAAGACGGACAACTCACAGGTCGAGGCCTTCCACCGCCGCTACCGCGAGCTCGACATCCTTCTCATCGACGACATCCAGTTCATCGGCGACAAGGAACAGACGGTCGAAGGCTTCTTCCATACCTTTAATGCGCTGCACAGCGCCAACAAGCAGATCGTCCTGACCTCCGACCTGCCCCCCGCCCAGCTCAAGGGCTTCGAGGACCGCATGCGGTCGCGCTTCTCCTCGGGCCTGCTCGTCGACGTTCAGCCGCCGGACCTGGAGACCCGTATCGCGATCCTGCATAAGAAGGCGGACGCCGAGGGCCTCGAGGTGACCCCTGAGGTCTTCGAATACGTGGCCTCGCGCATCTCCTCGAACATCCGTGAGCTGGAGGGCGCTCTCGTTCGCATCGGCGCGTGGGCGTCGCTGTACCAGGAGCGCATCGACCTCAACCTCGCACAGATGATGCTCAAGGACTTCGTGTCCAACCCGGACGACAACGAGATCACCGTCAGCCTCATCATGAGCCAGTGCGCCGTCTACTTCGGCGTCACGATCGAGCAGATGGGTTCCTCGGAGCGCAGCCACAACGTCGTCGAGGCCCGCCAGATCGCCATGTACCTGTGCCGTGAGCTCACCGACCTGTCGCTGCCCAAGATCGGGCAGGCCTTCGGACGCGATCACACGACGGTCATGCACGCGAACAAGAAGATCTCGAAGCTCATGAAGGAGAAGCGCGAGACCTTCAACCACGTGTCGGAGCTTACAAATAGGATTAAGCAGAAGGCCAGGGAGTCGTGAAATTGGCGTGGGCGCTGACGAAAGTCGGCGCCCACGCGAGATTCACAGGAGTTGTGCACAGCTGGTGGACGAATACGCATCAGCTGTGGAGAACAGGGCCTTGCCTGTGGATCTCAAAAAGTTGTCATTTGCTTCGTGCACAGGCGGTCGTGACGAATCCACAGCCTCGTCCCGGAATGACAGCACAGAGATTTGACTGAAATTCCAACGCATAAGGGAGTTATCCACAGAACTCACAGCCCTTATGATGGAAGGGAAGTCAAATGACAAAAATTTTTTCACAGGCCTCCGTACAACAACGTCGCCGCCGACGCTACGCGATGGCACGCGCGAGGCAAATTTCCTGCCCCACGTGGGCACACTTGTGGGTAAAGTAGTGTCCGATCCGTTTTGTGTTTTGGAGGCAGCTATGAAGTTCACCGTCGCCCGCGATGTTCTGGCCGAAGCCGTGTCGTGGACCGCCCGCGCGCTCCCCGTGCGTCCGGCCTCGCCGATCCTGGCCGGCGTGCGCATCAAGGCTGAAGGCGACGAGCTGACCCTGTCCTCCTTCGACTACGAGGTGTCTGCGAACTCGCACATCCCCGCGACGGTCGACGAGGCTGGCGAGGTTCTGGTGTCCGGCCGTCTGCTGGCCGACATCTCCAAGTCGCTGCCCTCCAAGCCCGTCTCCGTCGAGCTTGATGGCCAGAAGGTGAACCTGGTCTGCGGCTCCTCGCACTTCACGCTCGCGGTCATGCCCCTCGACGAGTACCCGCTGCTGCCCGCGCAGCCCACGGGAGTCGGCGCGATCGATTCATCGACGCTGTCGCAGGCCGTGTCCCAGGTGTCGATTGCCGCGTCGCGTGACGACACGCTGCCCCTGCTCACGGGCGTGCGCATCGAGATCAACGGCCCGGCGATCACGCTGCTCGCCACCGACCGCTACCGCCTCGCCATGCGCGAGCTGGATTGGGAGCCCACCGATACCTCCATCGAAGAGGTCGCCCTGGTCAAGGCTCGCATCCTCCAGGACGTCGCCAAGTCGATGACCTCGGGCGCCAAGGTCGAGGTCGGCCTGTCCGGCGAATCCCAGCCCGGTGCCTCGTCCCTTATCGGCTTCACCGCCCAGGGACGCCGCACCACGTCGACGCTCATGGACGGTGACTACCCCGCCGTGCGTCGCCTTTTCCCCGACACCACGCCGATCCAGGCCGTCGTCGATCGCCACGCACTGCTCGAGGCCGTCAAGCGTATGTCGCTGGTCGCCGAGCGCAAGACTTCCGTGCGCCTGGCTTTCACCGAGGGCCAGCTGGTCCTCGAGGCCGGCCAGGGCGACAACGCCCAGGCCTCCGAGGCCATCGAGGCGACCCTGAACGGCGACGACATCTCGACCGCGTTCAACCCGCAGTTCCTCATCGACGGCCTGCAGGTCCTGGACACCGACTACGTGCGCTTCGGCTTCACTCACCCCACGAAGCCGGCCGTCATCACGGGCCAGAAGAAGGCCGACGAGGGCGAGGTCACGCAGTTCCGCTACCTGCTGATGCCCATCCGCTTCGGCATCTGACGTGCGCGTCTCCCACCTGGCCCTCGACGACTTCCGCTCCTGGAAGCACGGGGTCGTCGAGCTGCCCGCGGGACCCACGGTCCTGGTGGGCGCGAACGGCCAGGGCAAGACGAACCTCGTCGAGGCGCTCGCCTACCTGTCTACGTTTTCGTCGCACAGGATCGGCGCGGAGGGCGCGCTCGTGCGTATCCCCCTCGACGAGGACGAGGCCGCCCCGGGCGGCGCCGTCATCCGCGCGCGGGTCGTGACCTCGGGCCGCGAGCAGGTCATCGAGCTGGAGATCGTGCGCGGCAAAGCAAACCGGGCGCGCATCAACCGCGCGCAGGTGAGGCCCCGCGAGATCCTGGGCATCGTGCGCACCGTTGTGTTCGCCCCCGAGGATCTCTCGCTTGTGCGCGGCGACCCGTCGGTGCGACGCTCCTTCCTCGACGACCTCGCCACGCAGCTCTCCCCCATCCACGCGTCCGTGCGCTCCGACTTCGATCGCGTCGCCCGACAGCGCGCCGCGCTCTTGAAGGCCGCCCAGGCCTCGCTTCGCCGCGGGCACTCCCCCGACCTGTCGACGCTGGAAGTATGGGACCAGCAGTTCGCCGCGCTGTCGGCGCGCATCACGGCCACGCGCGCGTCCATCGCCTCGCGCCTGGAAGAGCCGGCCTTGCGCTCCTACGACGACGTCGCGGATTCTCCGCGCCACCTGCGCCTCGCCTTTGACGCCTCCGTCGACCGCGTCATCGGCACCGACCCGGGCAACCTGGCCAGCGCCGACCTCACCGACGTCGATGCACAGACGCAGCGCATGCTCGCCGCCTTGGGGAGCGTGCGCGAGAAGGAAACCGAGCGCGGCGTCAACCTGGTGGGCGCACACCGCGACGACCTGACCCTCAGCCTCGGCGCAATGCCCGTCAAGGGCTACGCCTCCCACGGCGAATCCTGGTCGGTCGCCCTGGCCCTGCGCCTCGGAGCCTTCGAGTTGCTCAGCGACGACGGCGACACCCCGATCCTCATCCTCGACGACGTCTTCGCCGAGCTCGACTCCTCGCGCCGGGCGGGCCTGGCCGCCCTGGCCTCCAAGGCTGAACAGATTATCGTCACCTGCGCCGTCGAGGGCGACTTGCCCGCCTCCCTCGACCACCACGCTCTGCACGTGCGACTCGACCCTCGCCGTGGCACCGTCATCGACGGACCCGACCATGAGTGAGCGCGACGACCGCGCCGACGCGGATCCGACCGGCCCCGACGCCGAGGACGCCCACTCCCCCGCCCCAGGCGAGGAAGTTGACGCCGACGAATTCGTCGTCCGAGCGCTCGAACGCGCACAGCGCGTCGCCCGCAACCACGGCTACATTCGATCCACCCTGCCCTCGTGGGGCCTCGACGAGACGCGCCCCAGGCGCAGCCTCGACGGATCCAGCGAATACGCGGCCATCGAAATCGATGGGCTCGGCGGCCTCGCCGGCGGCGACGACGACGCCCAGGCTCGCGCAGCCGCCCGAGCCGCCGCCTACGGGCGCGTGAACGGAGTGAGTGCCCCGGCCTCGTCCGCGCAGGAGGATCCCGAAGGAGACCTCGCGGCGCTGCGCAAAGCCCTCGAAGGCACGGGTGCCTCCTGGAGCCGCTCCCCCGGCATGGCCGCGATGCGGCCGCGCTACCGCAGGGCGAACTCGCTGGGTGCGATCCTCGCGCGCACCATTAGCACCCGCGCCTGGGACACTCCCACCAAAATGGGGTCCGTCATGGCGAAATGGCGGGACATCGTGGGCCCCAGCAACGCCGACCACACGCGTATCGAGACCTTCGAGGGCCACAAGCTCGTCGTGCGCGCCGACTCCACCGCCTGGGCCAAACAGCTCCAGCTCCTGCTGCCCACCATCGAGCGCCGCATCGCCGAGGAGGTCGGCTCCGGCGTCGTCGAACAGGTCATCATCCTCGGGCCCGTCGCCCCGTCGTGGAAGAAAGGCCCCTACGTGGTGCGGGGGCGTGGCCCGCGCGCCGACTACGGATAACCGGATTCAGGCGCGTTTCGAGACGCTGACGCCCATCGCTTCCTCGGTCAGATTTTGTTAGTCTGTGGTGTGTGTCCTGCTCGTGTGCAGGGTCGCGACGAGGAGTAATAATGACGAACCCCTACGGTCCTTCCGGTCCTTCGAACCACTCGAATCCGGGGCGAGGCTCGGGTCAGTCGCGCCCCGTCGGCGCATCGATGCCGGGGGGAGGACCGGTTTCTGGCGGCGAGCGCGGGCGCGTCGCACGGACCCAGAATGAGGCACCGAGGCCTCGTTCATCTCGCCTCATCGTCGGAAGCATCATCGGCGTGCTGGTCGTCGCTCTCCTCGGAATCGGGTCCTTCGTCGTGTTCCACGAGGGAGGAATTGGGCTGGGCGGATCGAACTCTCCCACGCCGACCGCACGCGCGACCGGCAACGGAGAACAGTATTCGACGCAGTACCTCGACGGAAAGTTCACCGTCAACACGACGAGAATCGAACAGGGGCCCGTCGATAAGGAGGGAGCGGATACCCTCCTCGTGACGTACACACTCGTCAACAACACCGCAATCACACAGCGCGTTCGGCTCACTCTTCCCAAATTGATACAAAAGGGAACGGAGCTGCCAAAAGCGGAGTTCGAACCGGGTCAGGAACCCGAGGGACTCACCAAATGGAACTATGACATCGCGTCAGGCGAGGCGATGACTGTCACGTATGCGTACCGGTACGCCTACCCGGGCGAGACCGTCACCTTCCGGCGGTGGAACACCCTAGACGAAGATCCGAACGCGCCCCTGTGGTCGTTCGCGCCTCAGGATCAACAATCGGACGAGACGGCCGATGATGAAGAGTGGGTTTGGCACCCGTACTGAGGAGGCAAGCCTTGGGAGGATTGAGGAAACATCGTGAGCTATCCATATAACAACGCGGGTGGGCCCTCTTGGGACGCCCGACAGGTGGTCCCCATGGGGACGTCAATGCCCGGTGCCGGCCCCCACAACCAGGGACAGCCCGCATCCTCTCAGAGCCCCGCGGGTTCCGGCGTTCCTCAGCAAGCCACCGGTGCGTCTAGGGGCATGCAGTCCGTGATCCTGGTCGCCCTCGTTATTCCGCTCTGCATTCTCCTCGTCGGCATCGGAGGGATAGCGTTCATGCGATCCCATGGCGCGTCGCTGTCAAGCGACCCGACGGAGATAAAAACGGTGACAGCAGACCATTATTCCGCGGACATCATGAATGGAAAGTTCCATATCGAGAGCACGTCGGTGACACGAGGCCCCGTCGACCAAGACGGCGCGGACACCGTGTTCGTCACCTTGACGATGACCAACAACACCGATGACGCTGAATTCATCATGTTGCACAAGCCAACCTTGAAACAGAAGGGGATCGTCCTCGGTTTCGCTGCCCTTGATCCCGACGAATACCCTGACGTCATTGTGGAGCTGAACGATGACATGGTCAGGCCGGGCGACACTGTGACGTTCACGCTTGGCTTGAAGTACATCAACGTCGGCGAACCTGTTACTTTCATGACGGATGTCCCAGTGGGGGAGGACATCTTCGATTTCCCGGAAATTGTTGTGCAGCCGTCCTGATTGGGGTGGTTGCGGTGTGTCAGGAGTTGTGATGAGTTATCCGTATGGTCGTCCTGGTGGGTCGGGTTCTGGTGGTCAGCGGGGTGTGGGTGTCCCTGGTGGTCAGTGGGTTGCGGTTCCGGGTTCTGGTGGGCCGGGTTCTGGTGGGCGTCGGTCCTCTGTTGGTGTGGTTGTTGGTTGTGTGGTGGGGTTGGTTGTTGCTGCGTTGGTTGTTGGCGTGGCGTTCGTTGTGGTGCGTTCGGGTGGTGTTGAGCCGGGCGGATCGAATACGACGGCGACGGCCAGGCCTACTGAAGAGCAGACGATCACGAGTGATCACTATTGGGCTGATGTGTTGGGTGGTGAGTTTCATATCGAGAGCACGTCGGTCGTGCAGGGTCCAACCGATCAGGATGGGGCAGCGACCCTTTTGGTGACCCTCACCATGACAAACAACACCAACAAATCTGAGTACATCATGAATCATGTTCCCTTTCTGGAACAAAATGGCGTCGATCTTAACTTCGCTAAGCTCGATCCCGATCAATACCCAGATGTGGTCGTGGAAATGAACGACGATTTGATCAGGCCAGGTGACACGAAAACACTTGTTGTAGGGTTTAAATACATCTACGTGGGCGAGCCAGTCGTTTTTCAAACCGACGTCCCTGCGAGCGACAATATATTGGATTACCCCCATATTGTTGTGCAGCCGTCCTGATTGGGGTTGGTTGGAGCTGGGGACCGCCGGGCACGCATCGTGATAGTCAAGCCGCCGCCGTGCTCCCACGACGATCGAGGCACCCCACGAACAACGCGAGGCCGTCACGACGAAAACGCTGACGATTGACGTGAAGACGGGCGTGAACCCCCTTGACAGGAGCAAGCACGCGAGAAGCACTCCCCATTTCGGTCAGATTTTGCTAGGCTTCCTCGTGTCATCCCGCACGGCAGTGCGATTTCTGTGAGGAGTCTCCATGAGTAACCCATACGCTCCCGAGGGCCAGGATTCCTGGAACAAGGGAAATGACCAGGGCGCCTACACCGGCTCGGCTCAGCCCTACGATCCGAACGGAATGCCCTACCCCCAGGGGCAGGACAACGGGTACGTGGATCAGACTCAGCAGTTCCAGCCCGGTTATGGTGATCAGGGTGGGTTTGCTGCGGATCAGACTCAGCAGTTCCAGCCTGGTTATGGTGATCAGGGTGGGTTTGCTGCGGATCAGACTCAGCAGTTCCAGCCCGGTTACGGTGATCAGGGCGGGTATGCAGACCAGACCCAGCAGTACGCCGCAGGCTACGCGGACCCCTACACCCAATACGGCTCGGACACTCCATCGCCCGACGACAAGAAGGGCTCCAAGCTCCCGATCATCGTCGCAGCAGTCGCCGGCGTCCTCGTGCTGGTCCTCATCGTCGTCGGCGCAGTCATCTTCATCAACCGTGACAGCGAACCCGAGCCCGACCCCACGACCACCAGCGCCGCGCCGACGAGCAGCCCGACGCCAACCTCGACAAGCAGCCCGACGCCAACGCCGACGAGCAGCCCGACCCCCTCGCCGAGCCCGTCCTCGAGCGGCGCCCCGACCGGCAACCCCGGCACCTATCACGCTAACGGCAACTACAGCGTCGATTTCAAGGACGGCGTGCACCTCGAGATCACGAAGATCGAAAAGGGTCCCGTCGACGAGGACGGGTCGAACACGCTGCTGGTTACCTACTCGATGACCAACAACTCCAACGTCGATCAGTCCAGCACCCTCCACAATGCTCAACTCAGCCAGAAGGGGATCGACATGAGCAACGCCTACTTTGCCCGCGGGAAGGAACCCGCAGGCTACGACGTGTGGGCAAGCATCTCCGTGACAGCCAAGCCCGGTGAGACGAAGACCTTCATGAAGGCCTACAAGCTCCCCTACGACAACGAACAGGTCACCTTCGAGACCATCGACTTCGATGACTTCCGCGCCAAGATCCCCGACTGGACCTGGCAGCCGTGATCGAACGACAACGCGCGTTGACTGTCGCAAGCGGCACACACTAGCCCGTTGCGACAACACACCGTCAGGCCGCCCTCCCCCGCCGGGAGGGCGGCCTCGTCTCGCCCCGCGGCAGCCACGTCCGCAATGCGACTGATCACAGTCACGTTTTCGTTGCAATCTCGCAGTTTGTAAAGTAACCCTCCGGGTCTGTCAATCCCGGGTACAAGCCCCACTTTTGGTAGAATCTATAAGGTTAAACATCTATTTTCGCGCAATGCGAGGGGAGCCACGTGGCTGACAACGAGAAGACCGCCGAAGGCGAGCAGTCCTACGGCGCATCGGACATCACCGTCCTCGAGGGCCTGGAAGCCGTCCGCAAGCGCCCGGGCATGTACATCGGATCCACCGGCGAACGCGGCCTGCACCACCTGGTGTACGAGGTCGTCGACAACTCCGTCGACGAGGCCCTGGCCGGCTACGCCGACCACATCGAGGTCACGATCCAGGAAGATGGCGGCATCAAGGTCGTCGACAACGGTCGAGGCATCCCCGTCGACGAGCACCCCACCGAGCATAAGCCCACCGTCGAGGTCGTCATGACGATCCTCCACGCCGGCGGCAAGTTCGGCG
>ERZ772912.1218-NODE-1218-length-10575-cov-8.211122_pt1 | contig 10575 bp, 11 predicted proteins | sample MGYA00512119_ERZ772912 | MGnify/ENA primary metagenome ERZ772912 (study PRJEB29015, sample SAMEA2738048) | human oral metagenome | biome: human oral; feature: human-associated habitat; material: saliva | place: China | collected 2230 ...
CGCTGAAGATAACCAGTGGGCCCAGGTGGTGCCGAATACTAAGGACGCCACGATGGAGGGGCTGACTCCGGTCGCCGCTTCCGGCTCGCTGAATATTCCGGTGGGGCGCATCCGCAAGTTGGCGATGGGCCCGCAGTACATTAGTGCTTTCACGGTTGGCGACCAGCTGCTGTGGGGTGCCGCTGAGCCGGTGCGCCGCATGCTCAAAATCGCGGTCGGAAAGCTCTAACACCGCAGCCGCAGAAGTCACGTCCCGCGCCCTCAAGAATGTTGAGGAGGCGGGACGTGCTGTATCTTATGGAAGTTACTTCCACCGGTTGGCCAGTTCCGACAGTAAAGTGCGCGTAAACATTGATTCGGTGGGGGTAAGAGCCTCTAAGAGTTCCTGCTCTGCGGTATCTAGTTCCTGGCGCATCCGGGTAACAACCTGCAGCCCCAAGTCGGTGACCGTCATGATGCGCACACGCTTATCTTCCGGGCTCGGCTGACGTTCCAGCAGCCCAGCCTTGACGAGGTCACCGATAATATAGGTCAAGACGGTACGGTCAATCCCCAAATACTCGGCGATCTCATGCTGCGTTTGAGGTTCTTTAAAAACTACCGTGTACAGGACCTGGTATCCGCGTGCGCCGCGAGGGACCTCCGCAAAGATATGCTCGGTGAGCGTCTCATACCGCTGCATCAGCACGGTCAGCGACCACCCTAAATCACATGGATGCGCCTGCCATTCATTCTGTTCTGCCATGTTCTTCTGCCTGCGTCCTTGTATTGGGGGTGTGTAGTTTTCCTACGCTCTATATCCTGTATACCCTGTGGTTTTCTTGTGTTTTCCAAGAGCAAAAACATGTTGCTGTGCAACATATATATTGCTAGTATACCTGGTGAAAATACGAAATTATGTTTTAAAGCAACATATAGACATATAAGGAGAGTTCCTCGTGAGCGAAGATCGCAACCCCACCCCGGATCCGGCTGAGAATAACGCTTTCTTCCCATCCCCCTACTCGCTGAGCCAATACACCGCGCCGAAGACCGATTTCGACGCCGTGATCGCCAAGGATGCTTATCAAGGCCCCAGTAAGGTGCTCGTCATTGGGACCGAAGAACGCTATATGCTCATGCAGAACGGTAAGTTTTTCTCGACCGGGAACCATCCCGTCGAATCTCTTCTGCCCATGCACCATATTCTGGAAGCAGGCTTCGACATTGAGGTGGCAACCATTACCGGTGCACCCGTAAAGTTTGAGTGGTGGGCATTTCCCCACGAGGATGAGGCGGTCACCAGTGCATGGAATAAGCTCGAACAGAAGATGAAGTCGCCCAAGCGCCTTTCCAATGTTATCGACAACGAATTGGGTGAAAATTCGGAATACGTGGGTGTTCTTATTCCCGGCGGGCACGGTGCCATGCTTGACTTGCCCGAAAGCGACAGTGTTCGTTCGGTACTCGATTGGGCGCTGGAGAACGATAAGATCATGATTTCACTCTGCCACGGTCCCGCAGCTTTCCTCGCCGCCGGTTACGGGCGCGATCACAACCCCTTCTCAGGGTACGCAATGTGCGTTTTCCCTGATGACCTGGATGCGGGCGCAAATATCGAGATCGGGTACCTGCCCGGCAAGATGCCCTGGGCTCTTGGTGAAGCGCTCAAGGCGGAGGGCATCAATATTGTGAATGATACGATGAGCGGTGCGACCTACCGCGACCGTAACCTGTTGACCGGCGACAGCCCGCTCGCTTCCAATGCGCTCGGCAAACTAAGCGTTGAGGCGCTTCTAGAGAGGGTTAACGCCTAAGTTTTTCGTGCGGCGGAATCAACGGGCTTGTGCTCGGCGTGGGCAGATAACCCGGATCCCATGAATGAAGCGTGTGTTGCACATCCTCACTCATATAAAGGATGGGCAACACACGCTTCATCTATTGCGGTAGACAGGTACGTCTTTCAGGCTATGCTTTACGCGCTGCCTTCTGGGCTTTTCGTTTTTCACGCCAAGCTAGGTAGCGGTGCCAGAGCGAAATCACCAGCTTTTTGAGTCGCTGATTCAGACGATGCGCCCACGCGAACTCGGTTCCCCAGATTCCCAAACCGATAAAGATAAACAGCCAGCCGGGGCCGGGGGTCACCAGCATGATCAGCCCCGCGATGAGGCAGAAGCCGCCCACGCCGATCACAAGCGGCTTGTAGAGATGTTTCAGCACCGGGTGAGCGTGCATCCGAGCTTTCTTTTTCTCTAGCCACAGGTGAAACTTGCTGGTTTCACTCTCTGTAACTTCATCCTCTAAGGTTTTCACACATCACCTCTTCTCAGGGCGGCTCTCACCTGTGCGTACACGATACAGCAACAGCCTAGCACCCGCGCCTGGGAACTCCCTGATAGCCTAACATCGTAAAAAATATCTTTTATGACACCCTCACTATCGCGGCGCCAAAAGATTATAGTATTGTTATCACAACACCTTAATAGCGGACAAGGTTTATAAATATTTGATAACAATATGGCAATGTCTTCTATTTTTAGACCTTTTACCTCATATTAAGGAAATGCACCTCTACACACGCAGAGAGAATCATGGAAAAACTTTCCTATACAACAGAATTTACACTCTGGCCGGTTCCCCATGCCCGACCCCTGATTGATGGAAAGCCAGAGCCGGGTGCGCATCCGGCAGAATATTTGCATCCCGGCAAACTGCATCTTGAAACGAGCGATGATAATTACGTTGATTTATACATCGTTCCTCCCCTTTTTAAACCCGGATATCCCCCGGGATACCAGTTTTATGCCGATCTTATTTTTAGCAATATTTATATTGCACAAGATTTACAGTTTTATTATCGAGCATTTCATGATGAATTACAGTTTGCAGTATCCTCTGATACTATTTGGCAAAATCGCGACCATCAATATGCTGTAGCAATTGTTGACAAAGATTTGAACCTAAGCTGGACTCTGCGCGATTCCGACCCCTTGCGCATGGAATTTATCGAAACCGTTATCAACACCATTCACGCAAGCATGTTCAAGATGCCCCCCATTCTTGCCGAGGGCGAGTATATGGAGTTTATGAATGAGAAGAATATTCTGGACTCCGCTCACCTATGCTGCGGCGATCGTGTTCTTCGCGCGATTGATGTTAAGGCACACACGAATGATCCCGTGCGAGTTCTCACGGAAACCGATTACAGCGCTGTTATACGCGGTACCGTCTATCCCAGTGCCCGCCTCATCTGGAGTGTTCCCCTAGAGGATGCACGCTACTGGCACAACGCCTACAACGTTTTGACTGTTGATCCGGTCATTGGCGCCAAGATCCCCGCCGATGTGCGTGCCATCTTAGAGCATCTACCCGCCGCGCCCGCCTATACACAGGGACACTCGTAGGTTGCTGCGGGTCTTACCCCGCATATCCAATCGGTATTAGATACGTGATGGCCTGCCCGTGGGCCGTGAGGTGCTGGCACACTGTCAGGTTTCGCAGACTGCGGTACCGCATCCTGCCTCAACCCGAGATGCAGACAATACACCCCAGGCCCCTCTGTTGGCGTGGGATATTGTCGATACAAATCACGGTCGCTGGCGTATATTCGTGCTGTTTTGAGGGTATCGCCAGGCTCTCGCGGCTAGACAGTCCTGTGCCGCCTGCGGGCGAACACTGTATTTCCCGGGACTCTCAGAGGGTTTAAGACTTTATATGACATGTTTAGGTCATTACTACCTTATGTTGATGTAAACTATAGACACGGGAACAAAATTCCCCTTTAGGTACCTAACCCTCGTAACTACCTCCGCATTATCTTAGGCTCCTCATGGCAAAGACCTCTCTGACAGCACGATTAGAAACTCTCCCCTTTACTAAGAAACACACCAAGCTCTTGGGCGTCACCGGTATCGGCTGGGCGCTCGACGCCATGGATGTTGGGCTGATCTCCTTCATCATGGCGGCACTGACCAAACAGTGGGCGCTCTCCCCCACCGAAACAAGCTGGTTAGGCTCCATCGGCTTTTTAGGTATGGCTCTGGGCGCCACCGTCGGCGGGCTTCTCGCCGACCGTTTTGGGCGACGCTACGTTTTCGCCGCAACTCTGCTCATCTACGGTTTGGCGACGGGCGCATCCGCACTCGCCGGTTCACTGGCCGTTTTAATGGTTTTCCGGTTTATCGTGGGGCTGGGGCTCGGGGCTGAGCTGCCGGTCGCATCCACACTGATGTCGGAATTTTCACCGCGCGCTATTCGCGGTCGCGTGGTCGTTATTTTAGAGGCGTTTTGGGCGCTCGGATGGATTCTTGCGGCGCTTATCGGCACCTTTGTTGTGCCGAACCCAAACGGCTGGCGGTGGGCGCTTGCCATCGGCGTGATTCCGGCACTGTATTCGCTGATTATTCGCTGGGGAACACCCGAATCCGTGCGGTTCTTAGAGTCTAAAGGGCGCACTGACGAGGCAGAACGAGTGGTTGCCGAATTTGAGAGCTCCGCGGCCCTCAGCACACGAACTCACGCGAATGAAACCGCCAGCGACAATGCACCTGAGACTCCTGCCAACGACACCCAGGAGGCAACCTCCATCTGGTCCGCTCCACTGCGTAAACGCACGCTGGCGCTGTGTACCGTATGGTTCTGCATTAACCTCTCATATTACGGGGCGTTTATCTGGATACCCTCACTGCTGAGCGCACAGGGTTTCAGCTTGGTGAAGTCCTTCGCGTTTACCCTGATTATGACCTTGGCGCAGCTGCCCGGCTATGCAGTGGCCGCCTACCTGATTGAGAAGTGGGGGCGCCGAGCCACCCTCGCCGTATTTTTGGCTGGTTCAGCAGGCGCGGCGGTATGCTACGGCCTCTCACATTCGGATTTCTTCATTATCCTCAGTGGGTGCTTCCTCTCGTTCTTCAACCTGGGCGCATGGGGCGCGCTCTACGCCATTAGCCCGGAGGTGTTCCCCACCCGACTGCGCGGCACCGGCACGGGCACGGCGGCCGGACTGGGGCGCATCGCCTCGATTCTGGCGCCGCTTATCGTTCCGCCGCTCATCTCTTTCGGCGGCACCGGGGTACTGTTCGCTGTTTTCGCGGCGGCGTTCCTTCTGGCGGCGGTTACTACCTTCGCGCTGCCCGAAAAGCGCGGGAAATCGCTCTAGCGGCTAAAACCTCCAACGCAGGAATGATGTGAAACATAGTGTGCCGAGAAGGTGGGAATCTCTCACCTTCTCGGCTTTTTCTTTGTTTATCAGGTGCTCATAGAGTCACAGAAGGCAAGGGGAAGGTGCATAATCCGCGGGGCACGCCGCAGGCACACACCATGAGGCGCTGACGTATTTCCAGGTGCCGATACGTTATGATGGCTAAACATCGCGTGTTGCCGCCTCATGATGGTGTACAGGGTGGGGCTCAGTGCGTATCTCAAGTGAGATAGAACGGTCTAGACATCAACCTCAAGGAGCGCGGCATGGCAGAAACCCCCGCAGTCACCTATATTCCCTGGCCAAATGCCCACACGCCCGCACCGCTTGAGAACGGTGAACCGGTCGCAGGCAGGCATCCTGCTGAGTATCTGGGACCCGGGGTGCTGCACTATATCGGTTCGGAATTTCACCTGATGGCGGAGCTGAACCCCTACCCTTTCGACCCCGAAAACCCGCATCGGTTTAGGGGCGATCTGGTGCATCGGTACACGTATTTCTCAGGCAATATCACGTTTAGTTTCGAAGCTGATGAGGATTATCTTTACTTCACGGCGCACGTTTTTCTGGCCTGGCAAGAGCCCTCTGACCGCACGTACGCGCGCGCCCGGGTGGATCGTAATTTCGCTTTTCACTGGGAGCAGCACGATGATGACCCGCAGCGTTCGGTCTATATTGAGGCGGTCTTCATGGCACTGTACCGCAGCCTCAGCGTTGAGCATACGGCGCTTGAGGACGGTGAGTTCCTAGACCTGAACGAAGACAAGCATTACTATTCATACCATATGCGCCAGGGTGACGATATTATTCGGCTGGTGTACGTTACCGACTACAGTTCTCGAACATACCTTGACGTGACGACCGACTACCGGGCAACGGTTTTGAGCTACTGCCGCCCTCCGGCGCAGCTGGCGTGGAGCGTTCCGACCGAGGATGCGCGCTACACTCTCGAACACACCGACCCTCTCATCTATCCCCCAGAGACTGGGGAAAATATTCCCGAGTATGTTCGCCGCATACTCCCCCATCTGCCGACAGCGCCCTACCGGCAGGCCGCCCGTTCCTACCCGCCCGCCTCAGAGTATGGTGCGGTCTTTACGCACTGGCCTATGACGGTTCAGCAGGGTGAGGATATTCGTGACGCCCAGTATCCGTGGCAGAGGCTCGTTTCCGGGGAGTTTTTAATTCAAAGCCCGCAAAGCGCCCCCTTCAGAATGTATCTGGACGCCTGCGAACCCGATTGGGATTCCATGAAGGGCGACCACGATACCTACGCCGAGCTAATGCCCATCTCGGGGATTATGCCTAACTTGAATCATGCGCGGCCCTGGTTTGGCGTAGATTTTACGCTCGTCATGCGCCGCTGGAATAACCGTTTGGTGTTTGTGGCGGAGCATCTGACCCCGTGGCGTGCCACCGACTGGGAGGTGTGCGCCGTCGCGACCCTAGATGCGGAAAGAAACCTGGTCTGGGAGCTTCGCGACGAGGTTCCCGGGCGCGGTGCCTATATTGAGGCCTTGGTGGGGCATATTGTGCAGACGCTCGGTACCGAACCTAGCACGCTCGCGCCGGGAGAAGGCAAGGTTCTCTACGACCAGGACGGCCAGGTCTCTTCGGTGCACGTCAATACGGGTGAAGCCATGCTGCGGGCGCTCATCACGCGCATCTGGTACGGGGTGGACCCGACGACCGGTGAGAGGGCACCGTACCTGTATGAGGCGCGGGTCAAAGATCAGTTTGATGAGGATTCCAGGGGCGGGTTCAGCACGATCGCCTGGAGCTCACCCGAGAAGTTCTACTACTGGAGCTGGGATCGGGTGCCCGGGTTCGTGCCTGCGGTAACCGACCCCGAGATTCTGCGCCGCGACGAGGTGGATCTGCTGATTCCGCATCTTCCGGTTGCCCCCGGCGTACCCTCACAGGAGAATGAAGACGATGCAGCAGTGCCGTGGTTTTACGAGGCTTCCACTGCTACGAAAGAGTAAGGTCAGATGTGCTAAGTGCAGCATCATGATGCGGCAGCAGGCAGAGCTTGGCGTGCATGAATTAGTTTCCACGCTAGTACAAAGGTGCGGCTCATAACCTCGCAGAGAGCCATCATGATAAGGGCGCTGGCCCATGCGTCCATAGGAATGGAGCAGTCGAGAGAAAATCGATAAATCTGTTCCGCCCCACCATGTTCTGCATATAAGCCAAAAACAAGACGTCCGCTCATCCCGACCAGCCAGAAAACGACAGCCCAGCCGCCTGCACGCGCATATATCTGGCGGTTCTGTGTATATACTGCCGTCGTCATACCGCACGCCACGCCGAGAATTAGCCCGATCGTTATGCATCCAATGATGAGCATCCACCCGTTGTTGTGCAGGGGGAAGCCCGTCATATATTCAATAACAGCCCATCCGACGAGAAGTATTGGCCAGATGAGGCTAAAAATTGTGAGTTTTCGCCCTCTAATTTGCCGTAGCACCAATATCATCAGGGCACAAGAAACCAAAATATCTATCAGCGTCATAATTATATCTCCACAGATATATCTTAGCAGATATATTCATGTCTGAACCTCACCTTTTATACTGGAATCATGACTCTGGGGGAACTGTATCAACTTGCACGCATGCTGCGCGATATTACTATCACGGCTGGATCACTTACCCATATGTCGGTACATCCAAGTGAAGCTATGGTGTTTGAGGATATTGTGCAGCACCCCAACACGACTATCAATCAGGTAGCAGAGCGCACCCATCTAGCACAGAGCCGTGTTTCAACAATGGTTAATGCCATGATCACAGAAGGTGCGGTTACGGTCAGTACCGACTCTCAAGATCAGCGCCGCAAGACGCTTCAAGCAAGCCCTCAGCTACTGCAGGACATCAAAGCCATAGACTATAATAAAGCCATTCGCCAAGCTATACATCGACTTTATCCGAGCCTATCGGAACATCAGATAGCGGATGTCGCACAACACCTCGACCACATTTTTACCCTGCTCAGCGCAGACTCAAGAAGGGAGTCATAGCATATGCAGTACATTCTTTTACTCAGGAGCGTTAACCTGGGGAAGCTGCGCAAGGTGTCAATGCCCGAGCTGAAAAAGCGGCTGGCTGCGCTGGGGTACGAGAACGTCACAAGCTATATCAACTCAGGAAACCTGCTGTTTGTGAGTTCGCGGGATAAAACCACCGTGGCACAGGAGATTACCGAGCTGCTGGCGGAGCATTACGATTTTGAGATTCCTTTCTCGCTTCTCACCGCTGACGAATACCGTGAGGATGCGCACAACCTACCCGAGTGGTGGAACGAGGACATGCCGCGCCTGGACGCCATGTTTTTCACCATTGATGCTGATCGCGATGCGCTCGCCGCTGAGCTCGAAACGCTGGATGTTCCCGACGAAGTGCTTCACATAGGAACCTGCGCCGTCTACTTCGGTAACTACAGCACGCCCGATTATAAGAAAGCGCAGTACGGCAAGTTTATGTCGAAGAAAGCCTTCGCGAACCAGCTGACCCTGCGCAACGCCAAAACCTGCAACAAGATTCTAGACCTGCTGGATTAACGCCGCCCCTGCTAAACCGCGAGCAGATAGGACTTCGATGAGCAGATAACTGAGCGCTATTTTTTCGTCAAAATCCTATCTGCTCGCGAATATAAATAAATACACTGCCAGTAACTATTCTTGGAATGGATTCAGCAGTCTCACGCCTGTGCGGGCAAAATCATCAGTATTACGCGTGACCAACACCAGATTATGTTGAATAGCAGAGGCAGCAACCCACGCATCGTTTTCGGGAGCGTGGTCAGGGATATGAAGTTTAGCGCAGATGCGGGCTGTTTGCTCATTAACAGATAGTATTTTGCTCTGGAAAGCAGGGAGCACATCTTTTTCAAACCATGTTCTAAGCATGGTTCCTTGTGCCATATCTTTGCGTTCCATAGCTAAAATGCCGCGCTCCAATTCCATGAGCACGACAGCACTAGTAAACATCAGGTTCTGAGATGTAGTTTTTACCCACTGTTCTACGCCCTGGTCACATTTTCCCTTGGGTATTTTACGGATTTCGCTGATCAAGTTGGTATCTAACAAATACATCGGTTAATCCTCAAAATCCACAGGACGGCGTTGGGCACGGCTACGGGGTTTCAGTTCCAGATCAATGTCTGCCACATTGGGATCGCTCGGGCACAGCGCATCTGCAATACTTATAAAAGGTTTATTGTGGTAAACGTTTTTCTCATACTCGGCATAGGTCATGAGCACGTATGCAGGTTCACCCCGATTGGTAATAATGACAGGGTCAGACTGTGCAGCCTTTTGGGCTTGACTGACGTGTTGATTGAATTCTCGACTGGTCATCACGGTCATAACAGCAACTCCTTATGTAGTGATATATCTACAAAGCATAGGCTAAGCCTTTGAGAATGGCAAGAAAACTTCTGAACTTACAGACCCAACAAACCGCGAGCAGATAGGATTTTGACGAGCAGATAACAATCCGCTATCTGCTCGTCAAAATCCTTATCTGTCCGCGGGAATCGCAGGGAATAAGAGGCTGAAGAGTCCTAAATCTTCCCGTTCACCACAACCGGCTCGGGCACCAGCTCAACCCCGAATTTCTCGGCAACACCGGCGCGCACCGCCCGGGCGATCGCGAAAATATCCTCAGCGGTGGCATCCCCACGGTTCGTAATCGCCAGCGTATGCTTGGTCGAGAGCGAGGCGCGACCGCCCGCAATCTCGCGCGCATCGCCTTCGAGCCCGAAGCCTTTCTCGAACCCGGCGTGCTGAATCAGCCAGGCGGCGGAGAGCTTCACGTACTCCTCGCTTTCCTGTTGCTCGGTTCCGAACACTCCGGTGCGCGTTACTACCGGGAAGCGCGGCGCATCCTCAGGCAAAGATTCCAGTGCAGACACCGGCACAATCGGGTTCGTGAAGAACGAACCGGTCGAGAAGGTATCGCGGTCTAAGGCATCCAGCACCATCCCCTTGGAGGCACGCAGCGCCAGAACCTTATCCCGCACCAGCGCGGATTCGGCACGCTTCCCCACCTGCACACCCAGGCTCTTCGCCAGCTCGCCGTATTTAATGGGTGAAGACAGGCTGCCGAGCGTGAACTGGAAGTCCACGGTCAGCACCACATAGCGCGGCGAGCCGTTCACCATGTTTTGCTTCAGAATTGAATCGCGGTAGCCGAAACGCAGATCAGCGTTCGCGAAGGTCTTGAACTTCCCCGTCTCGCGGTCCCAAGTGCGTACGGACGCGATGAACTCGCTAACCTCCACCCCGTAGGCGCCGACATTCTGCACGGGGGTTGCGCCCACGGTCCCGGGAATACCCGACAGTGCCGCCGGGCCAGACCACTCTTTTTCAATGCTAAGCTGCACGAAATCAT
>ERZ772912.1223-NODE-1223-length-10534-cov-2.522569_pt1 | contig 10534 bp, 14 predicted proteins | sample MGYA00512119_ERZ772912 | MGnify/ENA primary metagenome ERZ772912 (study PRJEB29015, sample SAMEA2738048) | human oral metagenome | biome: human oral; feature: human-associated habitat; material: saliva | place: China | collected 2230 ...
AATCTTCAATAACTTTTTTAGCGTTACGTGCCGGCTTATCCTGAGCTTTACCGGGAACTCAAAGATTACGGAATGGTTCAAAAAAGTTTTATTCCATAATGTTGAAAGGGGATCTTTTTGATCCTTTTTTTATTCTTTTGACAAATCCACTCTTTTCTGTTATTATTAAAGATAATAATAAAATCTGAAATAAATAAAGAGGATAATTCGAATGGTAATCGAGAAACAGGCAACTTGGTTGGATGATTATAAAAAAGAAGTTAAAACATTGATGTATGAATTGGATAATCTTGATCAAAAGCAGTTGAGAGGATTGTCTTTGAGATTAAAAAGTAACGCTAAAAAAGTTATTGAAGATTCGGATTATAAAATTCCGGATGATTATTTCGGCGTCGCAAAGTCAATTTTATTGGAAGATAAGAATATCAAAGACGAATATAAAGAAAAGTTTTGGGGATTTGTTTATTCAAAGTTATTAGCTGGAGAAATAGAAAGAATGTATCATAGGATTGAAGTACAGGATGATGAGTGGAAACATTGGCACCTGCCCAAAGACGAAATGAAATATGATAGTTTCAACGACTTTGTTTCTAGTTGGGATTCAATGGACTTATTTTATAAATTCGACGACGATTATAAGTCAGAACCTTTGAGCAATACCTTTAAATCGTTTTGTAAAAGAACTAGAATATTGTTTAATTTAAAATCAAAATCATTAACAGCTTATTACCAAAGTGGTAATGTTGATAGATTGACAAATGGATATCACTTAGTTGCAGCTTTTCAAGAAAATAAGCACGATGTTAGTATGTTATCACCAATAAAGCCGTTTTATTTTCCGTTAGATCTAAAAATACTTCTCTTCAAGGCATTCTGCCACGAGTGGGCTGGTGCTCCTGATTCGAGAAAATACTGGGATGATTTCGTTCTTGTAGATAGATTCGTAGAATACCTTAAAAAATATTCTAAAAACAACATCTCAGGAGTCCTTGATACAACCGATAATGAGACAATTCGTTATCAAATCGATCACGGTCGCATTCCAAATATAAAAGGTTTAACATTAACCGAATTGAAGAAAATTAGTGATAGACAAAGGAGATTAAATTGTTAGATTCTAAACGTAACAATCAATCTGAATGGCTAAAAGCATACAAAAAAGAGTGCGTTCAACTGAACGCCTCTTTAAATAATCTTACAGAAAAACAGTTAAAGAAACTCTCTAGACTCATACAAAACAGATGTCGGAAGTTAATCTCATCTTACGGTTTTAAAGACGAGAGATCCAAAGCTGGTGCAGAAATTATCTCACTCTCTGAAAATATTAAAGATGAATATAAAGATACATTTTGGAATTTGGTTTACTTGTATTTAGTAGAAAATAAAAGCTCTGATTTGTCTGATCAAAAAACTTATCTGGGTATGTTTAAATATCAGAATCACAAAGTTAAAGATAAGACGTTTGATGATTTTATTAAAAGGTTGATAAGATTTAAGATTTCTAATCCATCGATTTATAAATCTTATTATTACAATGTATATTTTGATATAGATATGGCTTTGTACGTTTTTAATAATTTGTTAAAGAGTTTGAGGGTTTTCTTCGATTTAAAAACAAGCTCTTTTGTTGTAGACTGCAAATCATCCTCAGTTGAAAAAAATCTACATCTAGTCGCTCTATTAGATGAGAACTGTATTAGAAGTCAAGACCTAAAACTAATACCGGAATTACCAACCGATTTAAACTCAGCCATCTTCAAAGCAGTAATTTATGAACTTGTATTTCCGGATCAGGCGGGTAAGGTTTGGGATGATCTGGTTAGCAGCCAATGTTTCACAAACTATTTAAAAACTTTTTCACAAAAGAATATAAATAATAATCTAACGACAACAGATGATTATGATTTTTTAGATCAAATAGACAACGGATATATTCCGATGATGAAAGAACTTCCGGTTGCTGAATTGAGACGCAAATATAAAGATAATATCTAACAACTGAAACAACAAAAAAGGACTGGAAAAAATCCAGTCCACTTTTGTTTCCTGAAACAAGTTCAGGATTTAACACGTTTGAACCACGTATCTTACCAGAGGAAGTATCTTCCAACTTTGCAAAGCCTCCAGGTATCAACACACTTCTGGTTCAGGTCTCATCTGAACGCAGACAGTTGCTGATACAACAAATCTTCAAGCAGTCAGCAGACGTACTCCCTTCGTATAACAGAAAGAAAGAAAAATCACACCCAATTAGGGCCCATAACCTTTTCGATTACGGTTACTACAACCACCTCCTACTAGGCCTGTGAGAGCCCGGATCGTCGGAGGGGGTCGAGGTTTAACCCCCGTATTGTAGTAAGCAACCTTTCCTCTAACTGTTACAGAAGAGAGCAACATCTGCCAACTAGTTGAGGAAATGTTGAATCAGTAACCTCCACGTCAGATGAGTCAACTAACCGAACGGCTAGCTGTAGTGTTAAAAGTTTATCGTAACTCGAAGAGAAAATACGATAGAACACAAAATCACATAATGTAATTCCAGTTCCTACGAATCGTAACTATACAGTTAACAACTCAGTAGATATACTGATTGTTCTATAGATTTTTATCTAAAAGTTTAAATAAATTTAACTTTGTAATAAGCTAAAACTTTTTACTTTCGTAAATTGTTTCAAACGTTATAACGAAATTTAAATTTAAACGTTACTCTAAGTAATATAAGGGTGGAAGTCAATCCAAAATTAAAATTTGAAACTCTAAGGAGGTTTCATAGTTTATATAACATAGCGTTAAAATTCAAACAGGTTCTTCTAAGGAGAGAACATAATCTAAAGTTTACCAATAACTAAAGCAAGATTTAGGAATCTTATATTGTTATAACAGCCTATTGCAGATAAAATCTGTGGTGTTTTATAGTTTACTTTTATGTGTTTGTTTTTTGATCGTATATATATTTTTTTAATTTTTTTCTCTTATAAATAAGGTATTTTTTTAAAAATTATATATTATATTTAAAAATCAAACAAAAAAAAGAGTGAAACACGAACGTTCACTCTTTTATTTTTTAGTTTTGTGGAAGGTGATACTGACCGTCACCCCCACGGTAAAATTTCTTTAGACTGATACCCTTCTTGATACAGTCTTTTTCAACAAGATCAATGATCTTGTTGTTCGTGAAGTTGATGTAAAGCTCAAGTTCACTAAAAGTATCTTCTAAAAGATAGATACTAAGTGCATTTTTAACTTCACGATCAAGGTCATAACCAGACCATTCAGGCACAAGCGCCTGTGTTACTCCTGCAACACGTGGGCGTTCGCACATAGACAATTTTAGTGTAGATTTTTTCATTGTAGTTCCTTCTTCCCGGCTTAAATAAGCCATTTTTTATATTTTAAAAATTATAATAAAAAATATTTTCTCAAAACTATTCTTGATAAGAGTGAACTCTTTTGTTATACTAACTTTATAGGTATTTTGTAGCCGATATTTTCCTTTACAAAAAAAGAACTTATAATTGGTTCGAAAAAGATTTTTTGGAGGGGTTTGAATGGTTATTACAAAATATTCAAATATTAATGAAATTAGAAGCTGGCTTGATTTTTATGGAGTTAGCTATAAGAAAAATGAAAGAAAGGCGAGTTTGGTCAAGAAAATGGAGAAAGTTCGAGAAATTTTTGAAGAAATGGGTGAAAAAGAGTACACAAATTCTCTTCTATCCCCGGAAGATATTCGTCGATCTCAACATATCAATGAATTACTACAAATGTTAGCAATTCAAAGTGGTATGGCTGGGGAATATCTTGATAGTGTTGAAAAAGAAGCTCAACAAACTAAAACAATGAAAGATGTTACAGATTCTTTTACTGTTCCAGTGACAACTTCAACTGAAGCAATTAAAGAAGAAACTTTTACTGTCATTGATGACGATAGCGTATCTGTGCCTGAAGTTATAACAGAAGATGAGTTTCACGATTCTGAAGCAAAAGAAGATGATATTGATGGAACTTTAGTTGTTGAAGAAAAGAAAGATGAAACTGAAAAAAAATTAGAAAATGAAATTTCTGCTGAGGAAGGTATGGGTAAAAAAACACTCTTTGTAGTTTTATTTGCAATTGGTGTTATTGCAGTATTGTCTTTGGCTGGTTACTTATGGGGAATTTCATTCGGGTAAGGTGATTTGAATGTCTGTTTCGAAGAAAGAACGAGAGCGATACCGAGAGATGTACTCTTGCAATTAAACTCGGTTCGTCTTGATCACCTAATAAGTAATCCGAGACTAATAAGTGATGAGCCCGGTGTCTATATTATTTTCAGGGAAGATAACGGCCATCCTTATGTAGGCGAAAGTGTAAATTTATCTAGGCGACTGATTGATCACGCAACAGTTGAACGTCCAACACAGTATGTCGATAGAGAAATACAAAAGTTGGGTGCTTTTCGTTTTTGGGTTGCAGAATTAGAGGTTGTAAAAAACTATGATAAACGTCGTGAACGTGAAGGTTACTACGTAGAATTATTCAATTCTTATTACAATGGATATAATGGAAGTAAAGACGGCGGCGCAATGACTCTTGGTCAGCGTTACTGGAGAAGTGTTTTTAATAAACTATTAAAAACTTTATTTCCGAAATTTGTGAAAAAAAGAAGGGAGAAAAACAAGTATTTACAGTCAACGAGGGCGTTGCGTAAATATGGCAAAAAGCTTAAGAAAATCAACAGGAGGACCGTTTGGTAGTTAATGACAACAAAGGTTTTATTATCTCGAATCTTCGTGAGCATACAAACCTAATTGAAACAAAGGAAGAAGAATATAGATTGGTTGAGTTAGCTCAGAAAGGCGATGAGGAAGCAAGAGAACTTCTTATAACCAGCAACCTCCGATTGGTTGCAACCATCGCCACGAACTACTCTAAATTCAACTCCATTCCTTGGGAAGATTTTTATCAAGAGGGAACTTTGGGGTTGTTTAATGCAATAGACAAATTTGATCTAAAAAAAGGATTTCGATTTAGCACATACTCCACCTATTGGATTCGAAATTATTGTCAAAAACTTTTGAAACGACAGGGTGTGGTTCGATTGCCAGACAAAGCACGAGAACTTTATAACAATTGGGTTCGTTTATCAACTGATTATATTAAAGAGTTTGGTGTTGAGCCGTCTGTTGCGGAAATTGCTGGTATTCTAGAGGTTTCAGAAGAGCGCTTGCGAATCGTAATCAATGCAGGACAGTCAGCTGTTTCTCTAGACGCAGAAGTTGATGGTGATGGTAAGGATTCGGATATCCAGACATCATTTGTCGATCTGTTAGAAGATAAGGATCAGGTAGACCCGGTAGATGTTGTTGCTTCTGGACAGATTATGGATGAAATTAATAGAGCAAAAGAAACTTTATCTGATAATGAACTTTACGTCTTTGAATCCTTATACGACGCACAAGGGTTCAGAAATAAAGTGAAGACTAAATTGATTAAGGAAGGTGTGGCTTCCAGCACGGATGAAGTTGATAAGATTTATAATAACGCAATTAAAAAATTGCAAAATTACCTTGGAGATAATCCTTTAGAATGATTTTGTGGTATCTTTTTCTAACTTTATTTCTGAATTTATCTCAGGCACAAAACTATTCTCAAATTATTCCAGTTGAACATTACACTGGTGCAGTTTTAGAAGGTAAAATGCTGAATCAATTAAAGAAGCAAGAAATACTGTTAAACAAACAGGAGGTGATATCATACGTATCACCAAAAGATGGGGATCAGGACTTACAAGATTTATTGGACAAATATCCTGATGTCGGAGTACTGATAAAAAATAAGAATGGAACAAAACATTTTGCGGGACATCAAGAGGGATCCTTTAATAAAATAACAAAGTTGAAAAACGGAGATGAAATAGACGTTTCTGATGAATTAGGGTTGATAACGAGTTATACTGTTACTCGTGTAGAAGACTTTAAGTTGACAAGTTTAGGGCGTGGTGGAGTTCCCCAAAACAAGAAAGATTCAAAAAGATTGGTAGATGTGCTAAATTCTAAAGATAGTGTAATCCTACAAACCTGCACGTATGTGACTGAAAAAGGTTATGATGTTAGGTTCGTGGTTGCAGAGAAGAACAAGAACTAAATTCTTGTTCTTTTTTTATTTTAGAAATTTTTAAAAAAAATATATTTTTTTGTTGACAAATCAAAACACTTCTGCTATACTAAAATTGTTTTAAAATTTACACAGAAAGAGATAATAATTTGAATAAGAAAATGAAGAAAATGACTAGTAAGATGACTAAAAAGAAAATTTATACCGGAATCCTGGTTGCGGGTGTCGCACTCCTCTCAGCTGTTATTGTTCTAGCTAAAACACCGACTGATACAGGAGCAGAAGTTTCTGAACTTCCAACAACAACAGAATTGGTGACAACAGCTGCCACATCTACGACAGAATCTACAACTACTGCACAAACAACAGAGGAAGTTATGGTAACGGAATCAAAAGTTGAAGACAGTGCTCAGTCTGAAGTTAACACCCGTGCTGAGGCAGCAACAGTTAAGCCACGAACTTTAACAATTAAAGGAATGGAGATTTCATACGAGGCTGAGATCGGCCAAGCCGGGATCAACGCAAATCACAATATTGCAACAACCTGGGGTGGTGATTTTAATCCTAATGGGCATACCCTTATCGCAGGTCACGATGACGGGCCAATGGGTGTTATCAAACAATTGACAGACGGGGACATTGTTACTGTTACTGATTCAGAAGGTAACGAGTACCGCTACCGATTCCAAGAGAGTCGAATCATCCGAATGATCCATAGTGGTCGTGGAACCGGGTTCGTGGAATCTCAAGCTGATGGTGATTACATCACAGCGCAATTTAACTCAAACAATCTAAACCTACAAACCTGTGTGGAAACACGTGCGGATGGTTACTCAATTGTATTTGCAACTTTAACAAAAATTTGATAAAATAAAAAGAGCGTAGGTCGATACGTTCTTTTATAATTTCCATAAATAATAGGAGGGGAATTTTAGAGATGGCAATTTCTAATAATGATTATTACAAGATCCTCGTACAAATTGCAAAGAAACAGGGAATCTCGAGACCATTCTGGAACTCAGTCCTATTTGGTGTCAAATTAGAGCTTAAGGCTCTTCCAAAGTATTTAAGCAAGGGGGAAAGAATTTACTCACTAGTTCCTTGTAAATATAAAGGTAGAAAGGCACTTGCGGTTGTAACAGATCTCAGAGTTCTTGTTCTAAATCGAGGTCTTCTTGGAGACTTTGGCAACACACAACGTGAGGATGTATATTACAATAACGTTGCTGGTGGTAACCCGCACGGAAGTTTAATCTCCAGCTACTCAATATCAGTACCAGGATCAGGTAACGACTTTGAAATCGACGGTCTGTGGTTAAATGACGCAAAAACCTTCGATCAGACCTTTAGTCAAGCTAGACGAGACTTCCTTTCTGGAACAAAAAAAGAAAAGGAAGCACCGAAGGCTGAAGTTAAAATAGAAGATGATCATTCTGAAACTATCGACCAGATCAGAACAATTCTTGAATTAAGACAGGGTGGGGATATTACTCTTGAAGAATTTCAGGAGTTGATTGAGGATGTAATAAATTAAGGAGAGATAATAGTCTCTCTTTTTTTTATTTCAGATTTGACAGGGCTGTTGGTTTATGTTATGATTAGTTGATAGTACAAATTAGAAAAGGTAATTTACAATGAAACTGCAATATATATTTCTAGCTCTATTTTTGATTACGAGTATTAAGGTAATGATTTTATCTTTCAATAAAGAGAATCTGCTGCTAATGCGAAAGTTTTTGAAGACTGGGGATCCAAAAGAATGGATGGATAGTGAGAATTTTGGTTCTAACGTTATTTGGGTGTTGGTTGCGACAATCTTTTGTTTGTTATTCTTTTGGTTTTATGCAAAAGATAATGGATTAATTTTAAAATAAAAGCAGGAGGTTTTTCTTGGAAAAAAGAAGTTTTGGTAATGTTGATATTTTGAGGTGATAAAATGATTTGGGGTTTTATAATTTTAAACATCATTCTTTTGCTTGAAATCTGTATTTCTACTTATATGATTTCTTATTGTAAAAAACAAGAATTTGATTATTCAATTTTCAAAATAGGATTAAAATCCTACCTGTTTGTAATGATTGCCGGTTTAATTACTGCTATTGTTAATATCTTTATTTTTGATTTTGGTTTCTTCAGACATCTATCGTCTTACGGTAGTAAAGATGTCCCACCGTTTGCGATTTATATTGTTATTACGGGCTTTGTAATTGGAATATTTTCCTTACTTTACACTGTTATAATTTCAGCAATGCCTAATTCTATAAATAAAACAGAAGAAAATAAAGATACCTTTAGTTCCGTACATCGTAAAATATTCTTCTTATTTTAAAGTTTTAATTAAAGAGCTCTTAAATAGGGCTCTCTTTTTTATCTCAGGCTTTACAAGTGCAAGATAAAATGATATACTGAAGTAAGATTAAAATTGAGGTGATACAATATGCTTTTTTTAGCTACTTTTTTTCTGTGTTTATCTCTTTTGGGTGGACTCAAAATGCTTTGTTTAGTTATAGGGCTTTCGTTTTTTAAATATGATTTTAAAAATATATATAAAGACCCTGAAATACGACAAATTGCAATTTGGTTATCAATTACGATCATATCTTTATTGATTTGTTTTTTTATTTCTTATCGACTAGGCATAATAGACTTTCGGTCTATTTTCGAACTAAGAATTGTGGGGTTTTAATATGGAGCAGGAATTTATTTTATTAATCATTTTTATTTTGTCGAATGTATTTATTGCTTCTCTTTCTTGGTATGGTTTTCGTATATCAAAGAATGATGGACTATCCACACAATCACAGTTATCGATATATGTGCAGTGTTGTTGGAATAATTTTTTCAATATTCTACTCTATCCTTCTAATTGCTTCAATTATTAATAGAGATTTCGATCCTGAAAATAGAATAGAAACAAAAACTAAACAAGTAACATCTGTTGAAAAGTCTGGAGATAAAATCACCATCTATAACAGTGACAGATACAAAATTGTGATTGATTTAAAGGAAAACACCGAGAGCCTTTATCATAATAGTGAAAAATTGGAAAATGTTAATATCAATGGATATTGGGATTTAAGAGATAAATATCAATATATCAAAAATAAAGATTTGCTTGTAAATACAGACTACACAATATCCAAAAAAGGTGATGTTAAATCTGTATATATTGAAGTTATTAAAAACAAAAATAAGGATGATTTTAAGGTTGAGTATTAGCTTAATAAAAAAGGAGGTCTTGTATGGAACGGTCGTATATTTTTCTAATTGTAACTATTTTTCTTCTTGTTGGTGAAGCGTATTTTTCTTTGTATTTGATTAAAAAGTCAAAGGAAGATGACCCGAATTTCGCTCTCAGTCCTGCTCGATCTAAATTTTTCGGATATCTTCAGTTATTTTTATCCGTATTATTTACAATTTTCTTAATTGTCGCTATCGCTAGTGGTGGTTATGATCCACAGAACCAAATAGAAACAAAACACCAGGCTGTTACAAGTATAGAAAAAAAAGGATGATATAATGACCATCCACAATAATGACAAAGAAACAGTGACAAAATATGTAGAATGATGAGGTATTTAATATACATTGTTCTACATATTTTGTTTGACTTTTTGATATTATTTATATATAATATATGATAAGAGATAATTATAACTTTCACCATAGAATTTTGTTTAACACGTTAATAGAATGTAAGGAGTTATCAAATAATGAATAATGTATTTACAATAACAACTGAATTAAAATTAAATAGGGAATACAATCAGTTGGTTGGAAAATACATTTCTGATTACATTGAACTGTTTAATAAAATTCAACGATTAACCTTTCATAGAATTAAAAATTATTATATAAAGAGCGGTAAAGTCACTCAAAAAGATAAAAACATCATTCACGCTCAATTAAAAGAGGAATTTAACCTGACAAGTAGAGCGGTAGACGCAATATTGAGTAATATGTTAGGTCGATATGAATCTATTAAAGGATTAAAAAAGTTCGAAAGAGAGAGCTTAGAGAGGAAGATACTCAATCTTGAAAAAGAGCTTGTTAAATTAAAAGATGAAAGAACTTTACAAAGAATTAATTTGAAAAACGATCCTAAAGTTTTTAACTACACTAAATATAAAAATCTAAAAATTAAAATTTATTGGAAACAAAATAGATTAAACACTAAAAAACAAAAACTAAAAAATCTTGTTGATGAAATTGAAAGTGGTAAATATAAAGTTTGTTTTGGAACAAAAGAGTTACTAAAAACGGATTATAAAAAGTTTGTTGAAAAACGAGATAGTGAAATTTATTTTTTAGGTAGAGCCGGTGATGGTGCTTGCAACAACAATTTTCAAGTTGAATACAGTCCGAAAACAAATCAATTCTATTTTAAAATTAGAAAAGAAATTGACTTAGAAAACGACAAATTTGTCTACGGAAAGTT
>ERZ772912.1227-NODE-1227-length-10512-cov-9.159893_pt1 | contig 10512 bp, 10 predicted proteins | sample MGYA00512119_ERZ772912 | MGnify/ENA primary metagenome ERZ772912 (study PRJEB29015, sample SAMEA2738048) | human oral metagenome | biome: human oral; feature: human-associated habitat; material: saliva | place: China | collected 2230 ...
AGGACGTCATCATCGACATGGTGTGCTACCGCCGCCGCGGCCACAACGAGGGCGACGACCCGTCGATGACCCAGCCGGTCATGTACTCCCTCATCGACCGCATCCCCTCCACGCGCGCGGTGTACATCCGTGGCCTCGTGGGTCGCGGTCAGCTCACCGAGGACGAGGCCCGCCTCTCCATCGCCCAATACGAGGCGGAACTGGGGCGCATCCTGGAGGAGACCCGCGCGGGCGGCGCCTCGTCGGTGTCCGAGATCAACCCCGGCAGCCGCACGCACGACCCGGCGCTGACCGCCGGCGTGGGCGAGGCCGGGGAGTCCCGCGACGAGGAATGGACCATGCCGGAATCGCAGATGCCCGGCATCGGCATGATGATCGGCTGGACGTCGGCGGCCCCCGCCGAGCAGCTGCGCCGCATCGGCCGCGCCCACGTGCGCTTCCCCGAGGGCTTCGAGCCCCACCCCAAGCTGCGTCAGCTGTGCGAGCGCCGCCTGGAGATGGCACTGGGCAACAAGCCCGTCGACTGGGGATTTGCGGAGCTCCTGGCCTTCGGCACGCTCCTCATGGAGGGCACCGGCGTTCGCCTATCCGGCGAGGACGTCGCGCGCGCCACCTTCGTCCAGCGCCACGCGGTCCTGCACGACGCCGACGACGGCCGTGAGTTCACGCCGCTGCGCTTCCTCACCGAGCATCAGGCGCGCTTCGACGTGTGGAACTCCCCGCTCAGTGAGTACGGCGTGCTGGCCTTCGACTACGGCTACTCGCTGGAAAGCCCCGAGACACTGACGATCTGGGAGGCTCAGTTCGGCGACTTCGCCAACGGCGCGCAGACCGTCATTGACGAGTTCGTGTGCTCGGCGGAGCAGAAGTGGGGACAGCGTTCCTCGCTGGTCATGCTCCTGCCCCACGGCTACGAGGGCCAGGGACCCGACCACTCGAGCGCCCGCATCGAGCGTTACCTGCAGCTGGCCGCGCAGGACAACATGTGGATCGTCCAGCCCTCCACCCCGGCGAACTACTTCCACACGCTGCGTACGCAGGCCTACAAGCGCCCGCGCAAGCCGCTCATCGCGTTCACTCCCAAGCAGCTGCTGCGCCTGTCGGCAGCGTCCTCGCACATCGACGAGTTCACCTCGGGCAGCTTCCAGCCCGTCATCGGCGACGCGTCGATCACGGACCCCGCAGCCGTGACCCGCGTCCTGCTGTGCTCGGGACGCCTGTACTACGACCTCGCCAAGGAACGTGAGCGTCGCGGCGACACCTCGACGGCGATCATCCGCCTGGAGCAGTTCTACCCGCTGCCCGAGGCCGAGGTGGCGGCCGCGCTCGCCCAGTACCCGAACGCGTCGGTGACGTGGGCGCAGGACGAGCCGCGTAACCAGGGCGCGCTGCCATTCCTGGCGCTCAACCTGTTCCCGTCGCTGGGACGCCCGGTCCGCATGGTCTCACGCCCCGAGTCGGCGACGACCGCAGCTGGACGTGCCTCGCTTCACAAGGAGCAAGCAGCTACCCTTATTGCGCAGGCCTTCGAAGGCTAGCGACCTCCCTGCGCGTGCCCGGTGTTCCGGGCGCGCGCAGGCACACCTGGAAAGGACCCCCAATGCGCATCTGCTTTATCGGCGACGAGCTCGTCGCGGGCGTCGGAGACCCCCGAGGCCTGGGCTGGGTTGGCCGCGTCAACGCCCACTCGACCTTCGACTTGCCCGCCACTTTCCTCACGCTGGCGGTCCCCTCTGAAACGACCAAGCAGATGGCCGCGCGTTGGGAGGCCGAGGTCCTGCCGCGCCTGGCCGACGGAGAGCCCCACGGCCTCGTCATCGGGATTGGCCCCGGCGACGTTCCCGCCGGTATTTCCACCGCGCGCTCGCGCCTGAACCTCGCCAACATCACGGACCGCGCGACCTCTCTGGGTATCCCCAGCTTCGTCGTGGGTCCTCCTCCCCTGGCCGGAGTCGATTCCGGGGCTCTCAAAGCCCTGGCTTCCTCCTGCTCCGAGGTGTGCGCGCGCCGCGGCATCCCCTTCGTCGACTGCTACACGCCGCTGGTCGCCCACGACCAGTGGTTCGAGGACATGGCCGCCTCCATGGCGCGCGGCGCCGACGGCCAGACCCTGCCCGGCCAGGCCGGTTACGCCCTGATGGCCTGGATCGTCCAGCACCAGGGCTGGTACGAGTGGACGGGCGCGACGCCAACGGACGTCTGAGCGTCGGCGGGAGAGACACGTGTATCCACGTCAATCGAGCAAGCCCCCGCCTCGTCTCGCTCCCCCACCACATAGATCGACCCCATAAACGCTTCCCCGCCCTCCCCTTCCTCCAGCTCTTCTGTCCCCACGAGTCTGGGATCGCTCTTCCTCGCGGGTTCCTCGCGGGTTCCTCGCGGGGGATGTCGACCCGCGATAAGCTCTTCGCTTTCCTCGTTCTCGGCGTCATGAGCGCGGCGGCCGTCGGCCTCGTCATTGCCGTCACCTGCGCTGCCCGTTCCGACGCCGTATCCCTCACCGTTGAGGTCTACAGCCACAGCTGGGTGATCATCGACGCGACAGTAGCCAAGGCCGTGAACGGGTAACCGCGAGCGCGCCGCCCGCGCGTTGGCCGCATGGTGTTCCACCCATAGCCTCACAGATGTCCATGCGGGCTGAATCCGTCGTTGCGCCTGTCGGCGCACCGCTAAGCGCGGTCTCCACGCCAGCACGTGCCCCGCGCGCCAGAGCAGATAGCTATAGTTGCCGTGGAGTATTCCTCCGCGCGCGCCCGCCACGGCGCGAGAACTCAATTGCCCACCCACATCGACACCAACCACGCCAGCGAGACACCATGAGCAACCAATACCCCCACGGTTATCCTCCGCAGCGCCCCTTCCCAGGCCAAGCCCCGACGCAGCCGCCGCCCGGACAATACCCGGGCGGCATGTACCCCCAGCGTCCCTTCCCGGGCCAGGGTCCCGGCGCTCCGCATGGACGCAACAACATGGGCCGTCCGGTCATGAACACGAACTACACGACGGCGCTCAACGCTCTGAAGATCCTCGCGACCATCGGTGTCATCGCCTATTTTGTGCTGAGCAATTTCTACGATATGGGCGACATCAAGCTCCAGTGGCAAAGCATCGCGAGCGCCGTAGGCACCATCAGTATGCTCATCTGTGCGGTCATCATCGTCGTGACGGCTCACCGTATGAACCGAGCGAAGCGCGCCGGCGACAGGACGAACATGCGTAAGCCGATCGTCTCGCTCGTTGTTACCTCTATCCCCGTCCTCATCGTCGGAGCGATGGCGATCATTGGTTCCGTGCAGTCGGTTGCGGACACGATCGAAGGAACAGAGACCGTCACCGTCAAGTCGTGCAGCTACAGTGAGGTCAGGACGCGCTCGCGGCGGAGCGGCACCTCTACGTCCTACAGTTTCAAACTCACCCTCACCGACGGCTCGAAGCACACGACTCGCTTAAGCGGCGCCTCCAAGGCGACCAGTGTCTACAGCGCCCTCTACGAAGCGTGCGCTGACAAGAAGGGGACCTCGTCTCTGACACTCGAGGTCTATCGCCACAGCTGGATCATCGTCGACGCACGAGTGGAATGAGCGACACGTGACTAAGCAGAAAGCCACCAGGCGCGAGGAGCTCCTCCTCTGCGCAATCATGATCGCTTTCTTGACCCTCAACATCGTCCTAGGCTCTTTCTTCTCACCTGGCTCATGGTCGCCGACAGTCGTCACCGCAGCGGCCTCCTACCTGATTATCTTCATCGTGGTCGCTACTTTTGCCGGCATCCGATTCCTGTACAGGGATTGGAAGACCCCGCCGCGGCACGCAGCCGGGCGCCCCTCCCCGGAGGTACCCGCCCACCTCGCCACGCCACCCGCAACACCCACACTCCGCCCAACCACCACAGCCACGCCTCCCACCCACCCCCAGCAGCCCAGCGACTTCGCGAGCATCGACGGAGCCATCACCTACGCTCAGCAATCCGGTTTCACCATCATCAACCTCTTCAACGAGTACGCGCCGTTGAGCGAATACAGGGACGCCGTCGGCGCGGAAATCCTCTACCTGGTTTTCTCCCACATCGCCGAACTCGACAAGAACGCGTCGCTCACCGTCACCGGCTCGGCGACGGAGGAAGCCCTCACCCTCACCATCAGCGCCCTCACGGATCGCGCCCCCGTCCTGGGTGCCCGACACATGGGTGAGATCCGCGCCCTCGCGACGAGCGTGGGCGGTAGTGTGGACACAGACACCCAGGCTGCCAGCTGGACCCTCACCACGCGCCTGCCCGCCGCGGCGGACGCACCCTCCTAGCCCAGGCCTCGCCACACACCCCTCACAGCATAGGTCCCCACATGAGCAACCCCAACCAGTTCAACTCCCCGCACAACCCCTCCGGCCCCGGACAGGTTCCCCCCGTCGGCCCCTCCCAGTACAACTACCCCTCCAACCAGGGCGCCGACTCCCAGCAGGCCCCCGGATACCAGTACCCGCAGTACGGGCAGCCCTACCAGGCGCCCGGCGCCACGTCACCCGACGGCTACGGCGGCGCGTATCAGGGCCAGCACAACCCGCACGCCGGCTACCAGTACCCGCAGAACCAGACGCCCGCGAGCGCCGCCTCCTACGGGTACGCCCAACCCGACCCCTCGCCCGACGAAGAGGCCACTGCCCCCACCCAACAGAAGAAGCGTTCCCTCGCGACGACCATCCTCACGGTCCTGGCCGTCCTCGCCATCGTCATCTACGCCGTGGTGGGAGGCTCATACGACTTCGGCACGGAACGACTCACCTGGACGGCCGCGGCCAGCGGGATCGGGCTCATCGTCGCCATCGGGTGCCTGGTCAGCATCCCCCGCTCCTTCCGCGAATTGCGGCGAGCCAAGGCCGCCGGCGACATCGCAACCAGCCGCATGCGCGTTCGCGCCCTGTTCTTCGCCATCATCATCCTCCCCCTCAGCGGCTACTTCTCCGTCACCTACGGCGTCCCGGCTGCCCAAGACCTCGTCGAAGGCCACCACACCGTCACCGTCACCTCGTGCACCTACGAGCAGGGCTCGCATCGAAAGTCACGTCGACGCGGAGGCGGGCGCACAGTGTACGACAACTACTTCACGATGATCCTCACCGACGGGACGCTGCATACGACAACCATCGAGACAAACCAGCCCACGAGCATCCAGACCATGGGCGGCACCTACGAGGTGCTCTACCAGGCCTGCAAAGTGCAATCGGGCAACGCGTCCATGACCCTGGACGTCTACGAGCACAGCTGGATCATCGTCGACGCCCGCCTGAACTGACACACGAACGAACTCGCCCCAGCCTCGTTCCCCCTCTCCTCAGGTCCACCATGAGCAACCAGAACCCGTATCCGTCTGCCTTCGACCCGTCCGCCTCCGCACGCCGCTCCCCCGCCCAGGCGCCCGACCCGTGGTCTCCGCGCGAGGACGCGCCCTCCAGCGGCGTCCCCCAACCACCGATCACGCGCAACCGGGGCGGATGGGAGGCCGACCCGAGCGCCCCGAGCGCGGGCGGGCAGCGAGGCCCCAACGGGCAAGCGCGCCTCACCCAGGCCTCGACGATGGGAAGCTCCTACCCGGGCGCATCCCCGACCGGCGTGCCGCGCGAGCCGAAGAAAGAGTCCAAGGGACACTTCTGGCTGTGGGTCATCCTGTCGACGCTGGGCATCCTCATCGCCATGTTCGTGTACATGATCGGCGAGTCCTTCACCGTCGGCCCGGAAGTGCTTCAGTGGACGCTCATCAAGAGCGGCGTGCTTCTCATCGCTGCGCTCGGGTGCATCCCCTTCGCGGTCATCGTGCTCCGCCGCATGCGTGCATCCAGGGCGCAGGGCAACGAGAATGACGCCCTCTCACGACAGCCCGGACTCGTCATGGTTGGCCTTGTGGGACTGCTGCTCGGGTACTTCGCTCTGTCCAACGGGGTGCCCGCCGCCCTCGACCTCGCCGACGGGCCACAGCCATTCACGGTGACGTCGTGCACCTTCGACCAGTACTCGATGGAGAAATCGGGCTACCGTAGCGGGGGCACGACCGTGTACGAAAACGAATTCACCATGACCTTCGACGACGGGACCGTCCACACGACGACCATCGAGATGGACAGCGCAGAGGATATCGAGCATGAGGGCGGCGCGGTCGGTGTCCTCTATCGTGCGTGTCATCTGCGGTCGGGGACCGCGTCCATGACCGTGGATTACTACACTCGCACGTGGGTCATCGCGGATGCCCGGCTCAACAACTAGGCGCCGCCAAGCCGCGCCCGCAACGCCGGAGGGAGGTTTGTCACGCGACGCCGACGCCCCGTCAACACCGGGCCGCCAGTGCGTGGACACGGTGACTACCCCGTGGGCACACGGGTCTATCCTGGCAAGGCACACGGCGATCAGGCCGACGCGAGCCCGCGTGCCCGCGCGAGCCGGCCATCGCCTCGTCGATACCTCGCCCGAAGGACACACCGGTGACTAACACGAGCGTTCCCCAGCCCAACAAGGAACCCTACTACCCGCCCACGAGGCAGGATTACCGGGATCTCATCGAGCACCACTACCTGATCCGGGCCTTCACGTTCTTTCCGCTCATCATCGTCGCCGTCTCCATGTACATGGACGCGGACTACGGGCCGCTCCACTTTCTGACGGGCGTCGCCATGAACGTCGGCGTCCTCGCCACCTGCCTGACCGTCCCCCTGGCGATCCCCGTCATGATCCGCGACGCGCGCGAGGCCCGAGAACGCGGGGTCGACAAAGCCATCCCGCGCCGTCGCCTGTGGAAGGTGGCGGGCCGCGTCGCCATCAGCCTCGCCTTCGGAGCGATCAGCATCGCCTACCTCACTCCCTTCGTGCGCGACGCCACCGACGGCTCGCGCAACGTGACCGTCACCAGCTGCACGAACACGGTCGCCCAGAGGCAGCAGCGCAGCGGCAGCCGCGGCCGGACCCGCGTCATCAACTACGAGGTCTACGAGATCACGATGCAGCTCGCCGACGGTTCCACCCGCGTGCAGGACATGCGCCTGCACCCCCGGGACAACGAATCTGCTAGCAGCCAGGCAGTCTACGACGTGCTCTACGAGGCCTGCGTGACCAATCCCGGCACCACCGGCATGACGTTGGAGATCATGCCCCACTCCCGGACCATCCTGGCCGCGCGCCTCGACTGACGACGCGCCCGCCAACACGACTGTAGCCCGTCAAAGGATCCGCATGAGTTCCCAGTATCCCTACCGCAACGTTCCCTCCCAGCCTCCCATCCCCGGCCCGCGCGCCGGTTCCCTGCCGGGCGCCAGTTCGGTGCCGGGGGCCAGTTCCGTGCCGGGCGCCGGTTCCGTGCCGGGGGCCAGTTCCGTGCCGGGGGCCGGTTCCGTGCCGGGGGCCGGTTCCGTGCCGGGGGCGCCCTCGGGGGCTCCCAAGCGCGGTGCCCTCCGGCGTCTGGCCCCCTACTCCATCATCGCGATCCCGGCGGCGTTCGTCGCCACCTACGTCATCATGTCCAACATGGACGCCTACGGCACCGGCATGCTCACAAGCATCATCCTCCTGTGCTGTGTCGGGCTCGTCATCGTGGTCGGCGGGATCGTCGCGATCGTCTCGTCCCTGGGAGAGCTGCGCACCGCGAAACAATCCGGCGACCGTCGCGCCTACAGTAAAAAACGAGACTCCATGGGCTGGACCACGATCGGCGTCCTCATGATCGCGGCGCCTACTTTCTTTTACCTGGTTCCCGCCGCCTGGGACCTATTCGAAGGGTCGCAGACGCGCACGGTCACCTCCTGCAGCTATGACCAAGACATCGTGAGCCGTAACCGGATTCCGCGCAACGACACCAGTTTCAACAATCACTTCCACATGCGTTTCGAGGACGGCACCCGCCACACCTTCTCCATCAGGACGCAAAGCCGAGACATTTCTCGGCTGTCAGGAATCATGCAGCCGCTCTACCAGGCGTGCGTCCTCAACCCGGACAAGACTCCCCTCACCATCGACGTGTACATGCACAGCATGGTCCTGGAGGACGTGCGACTGTCCTGAGGTGCGCGGGCGTGCAGGCGGGCGTTGCCCCCGCACACTGACCGATACTCCCCCTGTGCTGGCGGGCGCTGCCCCCGTGTGAGTGTGCTGGCGGGCGTTGCCCCGCGCAGGCCTCGTCCCTCATCGACGAGGCCGTGAAACGCCGCGTGAAACACAGGTCAGCCCTGGGTGAGGATCCACGAGATGAAGCGAGCGCTGCGGTCCAGGGCGGCCACGGCCTCGGGAATGATGGGAACACCCAGGACGTACACGTGGAAACCGCCCGGCTCCACACGCAGGCGCACGTCCACCCCGGCGCGGGCGGCCTTGCGCGCGAACTCGATCAGGCCGACGGCCAGCACACACCAGGATACGACGCATTCACCTTTCCCGCCGGCAGCCACGTCGCCTCCCGAGCAGAGAATCCACTGGCGTCCATACTGTTCCCAGACCCATCGGATTCGGCCATCACGCGGATAGGTAACCAGCATCCGGATAGGTAACCAGCATCCGGATAGGTAACCAGCATCCGGATAGGTTACGAGCATCCGGATAGCTTAATAACCTATCCAGATACGCGGTTCCTATCCAGATACGCCGAACCTATCCAGATACGCCGGACCTATCCAGATGCAACACCACGGGCCACAACCCGTCGCAACATCCGGATAGGTAACGAACATCCGGTTGCGCAGCCCCTATCCACAAGGGCAGTTCCAATCCACATCCTCAAGCACAGTTATCCACAGGGCAATATCCCGTGTCGGACGTATCCACAGGACTTCGCCTAGCACTTTCTTAGCCGTTGCTGATGGTAGGAAACTTCGTCTATGACACAGACTTCCATCATCATCGCCCCTCCAGCAGACCTACCTCGCAATCAGTCGCCATCAACAACGGTTCACATCATGCGTGGCGTCTGCGCAGTTTTACCCCTCGATTCAACCAATGCCGACCCCTGGGAGGTATGGGATGCCGTTACCCGCGCACGCATGCATGCCGTCAACAATTCCCACGAGCGCTCCCCGATCTTTGTCGGGCAAAGCTGCTTGAGACTCCTGGGGATCCACGGGTGGTCCCAAAACCCTCCTGTCACCATCTACCGCGAACACCGAAGGTGTACCTCTTCTCTGCCTTCATGTAGCGTCGGCTCCACGACGGTTCCGCCTACGTCTGTTTCATGCTCTCAGTTTCCACCTCTTTCGCAAGAACGAAGCAGGATCGACGGCCTGATCACGGAACATCCCTACGATGCTCTCGTCCGATGTGCGCTTCATGAGGAGCCGTTAGAGTCCTTCGTCCTTGGGTGCATGGCACTCAACGCATGGAGTCAATTCTCAATGTTCCATCAGGATGAGGGCCGCCAGCGAGCTGAACAGATCCGCGCCGAGCTGCTTGCTCGCCTCGACCGAGCTGGCCACGTTCGCGGCTACCGACGTGCTCGCGCGATCCTCAAAGCCATCGATCCAGGCTGCACCAACCCTGCTGAAGCTGCGCTTCTCTGGCTGGTACGATCCATCTGCCCGTTCGCAGCCAAAACGCAGGTGCATATTGGGGTACGCGGCCACCACTACTACATCGATATCCTCATTGAAGACCTGCACCTCATCATTGAATTCGATGGAGTTGCAAAACTCGGAGAAACTCGCATCGAGCTCGAACAAGCCAAGCGCGACTGGGTATTGCGCGATGAGAACCTGCGAGATGCGGGATGGAGGGTTCTTCGAGTCAGCTGGCCGGACTACGATGATTGGGAACAGCTGCGTATCAGGTTGAGCCGAACCCTGGGACCGATCAACCCCACGCCAGAATGTCGTCTCCTGTGGAAGCTACCTACACAACGTTGCGATGGCCCTCTGCGGCGCTTCTACTCACGGACCCGACGCATAGGACACCACCACGCGGATACGTAACCAACATCCGGATAGGTAACCAACATCTGGATAGGTTAATAACCTATCCAGATGCGCCGTTCCTATCCAGATGCGCCGTTCCTATCCAGATGCGCCGTTCCTATCCAGATGCGAGGCCACGAGTCTACCAACCGCCAGGCTCACGCCGTCTCGCATGCGGACAATCAACTGACCTCACGTCTTCTCACAGATCCCACCCATCGGACGCTATCACGCGGATAGGTAACCAACATCCGGATAGGTTACAAACACGCGGATAGGTTAATAACCTATCCGGATGCGCCGTTCCTATCCAGAAGCAACGCAACGAAACCCCACCTCGGCCCGTCATGCGCTTCACGACTTGGGCCCGCGGGTGGGCACACATCAGCCAGAGTAGCGCCCCGCGTGGAAACGCTCACCGTCCGATGCCCGGGATTCCCCTCAACGTCTCCACTGCCCCGCAAGTATTCACCCGACGCACCGGCAGAATCCCACACGCCAGGTGCGCGCCCCGCACAGCTGCGGCTGGCTGCTGCCACCGGCGGATACAAAACGCGCCCGGACCGCTCGGTCCGGGCGCGCAACGAAATCGGCTCAGGC
>ERZ772912.1228-NODE-1228-length-10505-cov-8.409569_pt1 | contig 10505 bp, 9 predicted proteins | sample MGYA00512119_ERZ772912 | MGnify/ENA primary metagenome ERZ772912 (study PRJEB29015, sample SAMEA2738048) | human oral metagenome | biome: human oral; feature: human-associated habitat; material: saliva | place: China | collected 2230 ...
TCGTCGCGGACCTGTCCCTGGCCTCGATCGAGCACGCGCGCTTCAAGCAGACGGACGCCGACGTGGGCTCCTTCGACGCCGGCTACGGCTCGGCGCTGCTGGCCCGCCAGGTGGGAGACAAACGGGCCCGCGAGATCTTCTTCCTGGCCCGCACCTACGACGCCGTCACCGCCGAGCGCTGGGGCGTCGTCAATGAGGCGGTCCCCCACGCTGAGCTCGAGGAACGGGCCCTGGAGTACGCGGCCACCGTGGCGGGCAAGTCCCCGCAGGCCATCCGCATGCTCAAGCTCGCCTTCAACCTGGCCGACGACGGCCTGGCCGGCCAGCAGGTCTTCGCCGGTGAGGCCACTCGTCTGGCCTATATGACCGACGAGGCCGTGGAGGGGCGCGATGCATTCCTCCAGCGCCGTACTCCCGATTGGTCGCCCTTCCCGTACTACTTCTGACTCGGAGCCGCCGCCACGACCATATATGAGGGATCAGGCGCGATATATCGAGGGTATTCAGAATTGTGGTGAGAACTGTGGCGAGTATCGAAATGAAGAAAACGATCTCAATGGGGATCGCACCTTTGAGATTCTCCGCTGATTCCCGCCGGAGTCGGAAATAGAAGTGCGCATTGTTGTCCGCTCATCGCGGCGATGACCGACCTCGTCGCCGGCCACATCCGCCCGACCTCAGAAAACCGCGGAATGACGGGGAATCACCCGAGAGGTACTGACGTCCGTCAGCATTGGGCTCAGTGTCTCGAGAGTGACTTTGCTGTTACATACATCACGATTCAGGTGCTCGTGTCGCCCCGGCGCACCGCGCCCCACCCCGGTCCACCGCTAGGCGGAGTCTCCGGTGGGAGCGGCCGAGGACGCGGGGCTCGGCGAGCCGGTGGCGGCGCCGGACCGGCCGGCGTCCTCACTCACTCGCAGGGTGACCAGGGGCGGCGTCGTCGGCTGGGCCGACCCTCCGGCCGGCTCCATGGTGATGACGATCTGCTGGCCGGGCTTGGGCATGACGTCCAGGAAGGAGAAGCCGGCCCCGTCCCGGGGGTCGTAGACGCCCAGTGAGGTGGTCGTCTCCCCCTCCTTGAGCCAGACCTGGAGGCTGCGCCCACTGGCGGACTCCTTCATAGCGGCCGGGAGGGTCAGCGCGGTCATGCTCATGTCCCGGGACCAGGTGAGGGTCGCGACGTGCCCGTCGGGCATCGTGTCGGTGACCCGCTGGACGTCCTGGGCCTGGTTGAGGTGGGCGTAGTGCTGGGTCGACGCCATGGTGCTCGCCATGGAGTCCATGGCCTCATCGACCGCGCCCCGCACGCTCCAGCGCCCCACACCGATGCCGACACCGAGCAGGACCACGGCCGCGGCCGCCCGCAGCAGGCCGGTGCGCCAGGCCGAGCGGCGACGGCGGTGCGCATCGAGACTGAGGACCTCAGCGCCCACCGAGTCGCCATCACCGTCGCTGTCACTGTCAGTGTTGCTGTTACTGCCACTGTTGCTGCCGCCGACAGCGTCGCGGTCGCCGGCGTCCTCCTCCGCGGTGTCCTCAGCCTGGTCGACGCGTTCCGTCTGAGGCTCGCGCGCAATGGTCTCCAGAAGGGAGGAGCGGATCGCGGCCGGCGGGTCCACGGGCTGCAGCGAGGCACCCAGCAGGGCAGCCGTCTCCGAGTCGAGCTCGTCGTCGAAGAGCTCGACCACGTCACGCTCCTGCGCGCCGTCGAGCCCCTCGACGCCCTGCGCATCGGTCTCGCCGTTGATGGCGTCCTCGTGAGTCTTATCGCGGTCGCTCATGACTGCACCCCCAGCTCTCGTCGTAACCGTGCCATTCCGTCCCTGATGCGGGTTTTGACCGTTCCCAGCGGTGTGTTCGTGCGGCGGGCGATCTCACGGTGGGTCAGGCCCGTGAAGTAGGCGAGCTCAATGGTGGAGCGGTAGGGCTCCCCCACCGCCTCGAGCGCCCGGTGCACCTGCTCGCCCACGAGTCTGTCCTCGACCTGCTGGACCGTCTGGTCGACGTCGGGCATGTAGTCATGCCATCGGCTCTCCCGGTCCCGGGAGGACTGGGAGGAGCGGACCCGGTCGATGGCCCGGCGCCTGGCCATGGTCACCAGCCAGGCCCGGACGCTGCCCCGCGCCGGGGAGTAGGAGCCGGCCGTGCGCCACACCTCGAGGAAGACCTCCTGGAGAACCTCCTCGCTCTGGGCGCGATCGACGACGATCTGGAGGATCAGCGCGAACAGCCGAGAGGACCAGGCGTCGTAGAGGCGGGCGAAGGCGTCGGCGTCACCGTCGGCCACCTGCGCGATCCACTCCCCCTCAGATCTGGCGGAACTGCTGCTTGTCACAGGGGAATGGTAGGCGAGTGCACGGGCGGAGGCGGTGCGCGTCCCGTTCCGCGCCTCCAGCGTGGCCAGGCTCATCGCACCGTCTCCTGGGTCATCCCTGCACTCACCGCCGGGTCACCCGAAAGTGAAGGAGTAGAGCTGCAGCCCGGGCGAGGCCTCCAGCTCGAGCTCACCCGAGCCCACCTCCTCGGTGTGGACCAGCTCCATGCCATTGGGAACGCCGGAGACATGGGTGGTGCGCGTCTTCCCGTTGACCGTCCAGGTCAGGTCCCCCTCGCCGGAGACAACAAGGTTGACCTGCTTGCCGCGGTAGGACAGGCGCAGGCGGCCCTTGCCCTCAACCGGGGCGATGGACTGCGGCTCCACTGTCCACGTGCCGTCCAGGGCGAAGGTGTCGGCCTGGAGGCTGGAGGGGAAGGAGAAGGTGTGCTGCCCCTTCTGGAGGGTTCCTTGGGCGAAGCCGGAGGCCCGGTCCGAGCCCAGGTAGGTCTCGGGGGTGCGGGGGCTGTTCGTGCCGGCGTCGTCCTTCGCCTCGGAGAAGACGGGGGCGGGGAGGGTCACCTTCGGGTTGGCCTGCATGAGCAGCTCGCGGACGAGCTTCTCCGTGGCCGCCTCCCCACCCTCTCCGACATGGGTCTGGCGGACGTTGCCCTGGGCATCGGCCAGGTAGTGAGCGGGCCAGTAGTGGTTGTCGAAGTTGGTCCAGGTGGTCAGGTTGGAGTCGACGGCCACGGGGTAGGTGATGCCGAGGCGCTTGACGCCGCCACGCACGTTGTCCACCTCCTTCTCGAAGGCGTACTCCGGGGAGTGGACGCCGATCACCTGCAGGCCGGAGGCGGCATAGGTCTCGTAGAGCTTCTCGATGCCGGGGACCGAGCGCTGGCAGTTGATGCACGAGTAGGCGAAGAAGTCGACCAGGGTGACCTTGCCGGCGCGACTCTGCTGGGTCAGGGGCTGGTCGCCGGGCGTGTTGATCCAGGCCACTGCGCCGTCGATGGCGGGGAGGGGGCCGCAGTCACCGAGAGTGGCGGCTCCGGGGCGGCAGGGGCCGGAGGAGGAGTCACCGTGGAGAAGGTCGTCGGTGCGGGCCTGAAGGGAGGCGGTGTAGTCGGGCAGGCGGCGCTGGAGCGCGGCCGGGGCGTCCAGGACCAGGGCCACGGCCAGCCCGAGCATGACGACGCCGGCGGTGACGCGGATGGCGCGCTGGCGGGTGCGGAAGGCCTGAATCCTCTCCGTGATACCGCGTCCGGCCAGGGCGAAGGCCAGCAGCGGGATCGCTGTGCCGACGGCGAAGGACACGGCCAGGGCGACGGTGTCGGCGCCAATCCTCCCGGTGGCTCCCGCGACAGCGACGGCCGCCAGGACCGGGCCCGCGCAGGGCACGTACGCAGCGCCCAGGACCAGGCCCAGAAGGAAGCCGTTGGAGGGGTTCTTCGAGCCGCCGAAGCGCTGGAAGCGCGCGAAGGGGCGCTCGAGGATCTCCATGACCTTCGGGACCATCATGCCCAGGCCGATCAGGGCGAGCATGACGATGCCGATCCAGCGGATGAGGTCCTGCGGCAGGTGGAGCAGGCTCAGCACGGTCGATCCGAGGAGCGTGAAGACCGTGAAACTGACCACAAGGCCGGTTACCACGAGGTAGGGGTGGAAGCGGGAGGCGAAGCCGCCGTCGCCCCCCTTCTCATCGCCGCCATCGCCGCGTGCGCCCTGTGCTCCTGCGGAGAGGAGGATGACGGGGAGCACGGGAAGAACGCACGGGGAGATACCCGTGATGAGCCCTCCCAGCAGCCCGATGACCACCAGACTCGAGACGGTTGTCACGATACTTCACCCTTTCGGTCAGTTTCTTGTTGCTAGTCTCGAAAGAGGTTCGGAGCCATCGGCAACGGGGATTGCCGAACAACCGCATAGCCGTCTATGACGATCATCACTCATGACGGGCGTCGTCGGGTTCTTTCTCGAGCTCCATGGACGACGGCGTCTCCGGATCCGCAAGAGCGGGCCATCCCGCACTGACACTGCACCAGCAACCGCATAGGAGATCTCATGCGATTCACCGCTACACGTGCCAAGACCCTCGCCACCTCGCTCCTCATCGTCACCGCCGGCCTCGGTCTGGCGGCCTGCTCGGGCTCCGGTTCGAGCGACTCGACCACTCCGGCCACCAACCAGACCGCGGGCAAGACCAGCGACGGCGGTGCTGCCACGCCCGGCGCTGACAGCAAAGCCACCGGTGGCGCCACCGGCGGAAGCGCCCAGCCCACCATCCCCCAGGGTCAGAAGCAGGGCGGTGACACCCAGCAGGGTGGTCAGCAGCCCGGTCAGCAGGGCGGTGCGGACAGCAGCGCAGGCACCCAGCAGGGAGGCCAGCAGCCCGGCGGTGACACCCAGCAGGGCGGTCAGCAGCAGGGTGGCTCCATTCAGGGCGACAACCAGCCCGGCGGTCAGCAGCCCGGTCAGCAGCAGGGTGGCGAGGGCCAGCAGCAGCCTGGCGGCCAGCAGCAGGGCGGTGCGGATAGCAGTGCCGGTACCCAGCAGGGTGGTCAGCAGGGCGGCGGCAACTGAGCCAGTAGACCTGCGTTATCCGTCTGGCGAGGGCCTCGTGGCAGCAATGGCTGCGGCGAGGCCCTCGCCGGCTTTTCTCCACGGTTCGACGTCGGCCGAACCACGGCGCAACGGGGCGAGCGAGGGGATCATGACGACGTTGCGGCCCGGCCGCTTCCCGTGCCAGGCTTCCGGGAGGCCGGGCCGGTGGACAACGGACGACTAAGACACCGTTCGATCTGCAAGCCGTCCACCGGCCCGGTCTTCGTGTTTGTTCCCTCAACCTGGAGACACCCATACTGTCCACCCTGTTGGAGAAGACCGACCCTGCGCGGCGCCGAGTCGGCACCGCGATCGTCGTCGGCATCATCGGAGGCTTCTTCTCCGCCATCGTCAAGTTCGGCTGGGAGGTCCCCTTCCCGCCCCGCACGCCGGAGCGCAATGCCACCAACCCGCCCCAGCAGCTCCTGGAGCAGCTGGGGATGACCCCGGAGCAGTCCCACACCGCCGTCACCTTCAACGGCAATGAGGGGCTGCCGATCTACTCCTTCATCATCCACTTCAGCTTCGCGATCGTCTTCGCCGTCTTCTACTGCGTCATGGCGGAGTACTACAAGTCGATCACGCTGTGGCAGGGGGCCGCCTTCGGTCTGCTCGTGTGGGTGGGGGCGCACCTGGTGCTCATGCCGCTGACGGGCACGGTGCCCTCGCCCTTCCCGTGGGTCGCCGGTGGGCAGACCTGGGCGGAGCACTTCTCCGAGGCACTGGGGCACGTCATCTGGTTGTGGTCGATTGAGCTCGTGCGTCGGGACGTGCGCAACCGCATCACCCACCAGCCCGACCCGTGGGTTCCGCTCGACGCCGAACCGGCCCGCTGAGCCCTCAAGGTCTGGCTCGTCTCTCATCGGTGCGGCGGTCGGCGTCCGCCAGTACTCCACGAGGGTCGGGGGCTACTGGAGGAGGGTCGGGTGTACTGCAGGTAGGCGGGACCTTCGTGCAGTACGCACAACCCCCGACCAGTGGATCCCGACCCTCATGCAGTGCATGTCACGGGGAGGTCGCCGGCTCCATACGCAGGTCCCGTGGGTCGTGAGGTCCGATCTACCAGGGAAGAAAGCCCGGGTAGGACTCGAAGGGGTAGAGCCGCCTGGGCAGGTACTGCTTCTGCTCCGCCCACTCGATGAGGGCGCGCCAGTCGCGGGCGATGCGCTCCTGAGCCTCCTGACGCCGCCCATCGGGGTGAGACTGGCGCACGAATCCGGGAACGATCGTCGATGCGTCGTCCAGCGGCCAGGAGTAGTGCTGCGCTTCGAAGGCCTCGGCCAGCGCCAGACGGTCCCTCCGCGGGAGGCCCGCCACCGGAACAGAGCGACCGCCCTGAACCACCCCGGCCTCGACGAACCCGGCCCACTCCTCCATGGTCGTCAGATGCAGCGCCAGGTTGTGCGTATCGGGAGGCGTCAAGCCGTTACTCGTGCGGAGCCCCATGTCAAGGTTCACACGTGCCGTCTCGCGAAAGGCCACCCAGGGGATATCGGTCTGCCACCACCAGCATCCGATGAACCGGAAGATGTGCACGCCCGAGGCGTTGAACACGGTGAAGCTCAGCAGTCGGTAGGCGATGAAAGCGGCCACGACCAGGCCACCGAGGACATAAGCGCCCGTCATGGTCTGGTTGGACGCCCCCGTAGCCGCCAGAAGAAATTCGGCGGCGAATCCTGCGGTCATGGTCAGGAACGGGAACAAGAAGAGATGGAGGAGGATGTATCCCGGGTTGCGCAGCGCGGTGAAGATGAGGAAGCGTCGCTCGATCCAGCGCGCCGGAGCGGGTACCCACTCGATGTACTTCGTTGACCGCTCGAGGTCTCGACTCGTGTGGTCCACGTTCGCCCCGCCCCGGGCTCACAGGGTGATGATGACGGTGGCGGCGGCGAAGACGACGCCGTAGGCCAGCTCCAGCAGGCCGGCGTCACGCAGGGAGGCGATGAGATCGCGCCCCCGGGCGCCGGAGCGGACCGGTGCGGTGGCCCGCAGCACCAGTGGCAGGAGCAGGAGCGGCGCCGCCAGCGCGATGACCAGGGTCAGCAGCGGGCTGATGTGCCCGCCGCCGTCGACGGGGCTGGCCGAACCGGTCTCGCGCGCCCACACCAGGGCGACGGCCCCCAGCAGCAGAGGCACGTGAAGCATGAGGGAGAAGGCGTGCCGGGCACCCGTCTCCCCCAGGCGGACCGCCAGGGTCATCTTGCCGTGGGCGGGATCGGTGTCGATGTCGCGCAGGTTGTTGACCATGAGCAGGGAGCAGGCGAGCAGTCCGATCCCGCAGGCCGAGGGCCACAGCCACCCCGGGACCGTGCCGGCCTGGACGTAGGTGGTGCCCACCGTGGCCACCAGGCCGAAGAAGACGAAGACGAAGACCTCCCCCAGGCCGGCGTAGCCGTAGGGGTGGGAGCCTCCGGTGTAGAACCAGGCGGCCGCGATCGCTGCGGCGCCGACGGCGAGCAGCCACCACTGGCCGCTGAGGACCACGAGTGCCAGGCCCAGGAGGGCTCCGATCCCGAAGCAGCCGAAGGCGGCGAGCTTGACGGTGCGGGGGGCGACCTGCCCGGAGGCGGTCAGGCGCGGCGGCCCGGTGCGATCGTCGTCGGTGCCGCGCACGCCGTCGGAGTAGTCATTGGCCAGGTTGCAGCCGATCTGCAGCGCCAGGGCCACGCCCGCGGCCAGCAGGCTCCGCAGCACTGAGAGCTCCCCCATCGCGGCGGCTGCCCCGGCGCCCAGGATGACGGGGGCGACGGCGGCCGGCAGGGTGCGCAGTCGCACCACCTCCCCCCAGCTGGTGGCGCGGGGGCCGCTGTCCTGCGGGTGCTCGCCGTTCTCGCCGCTCACGGCTTCCTCCGATCCTCTCGCAGTCCTCTAGGGTAGGCGGCAGTGACCCTACCAGCGCCGTGGCCCTCACCGGTGCGGCGCCTGAGCCACACCTCGGCCGGTGAGGCAGCCGGCACCGCGATCGCCAGAAGGACCTCCGTGAGACACCCCGATCCCCGCCCTCGCACTCCTTCACCCATGCCTGCGCCCGTGGCGGCTGAGCCCCTGGCACGCGAACGCGCCCTGGGAGCGCTGACCGGGCTGGCCCTGGGCGACGCACTGGGGATGCCCACCCAGTCGATGAGCCCGGCACAGATCCGCCGGTGCTACGGCGAGATCACCGGGCTGCGAGACGCCGTCGCCGAGCAGCCCATCGCCCCCTCAGTACCTGCCGGCACCGTCACGGATGACACCGAGCAGGCTCTCATCCTGGCCGGTCTCCTCATCGACGGTGGCGGCCGCATCGACCCCCACCAGCTCGCCGATGCCCTCCTGCGCTGGGAGGACGATATGCGCGCCCGTGGGTCCCTGGACCTGCTGGGGCCCTCCACCAAGCTCGCTCTGGAGCGGGTGCGCGCCGGGGCGGACCCGCACTGCACCGGCAGACAGGGCACCACCAACGGCGCCGCGATGCGAGTGGCCCCGGTGGGCATCGCCTTCTCCGTGAGTGCCGACGGCGACGCGCTGGCCCGGGCCGTTCAGGCCTCCTGCCTGGTCACCCACGACACCCGGCAGGGCTTCGAGGCCGCGGGTCTCCTCGCCGCAGCGGTCAGCGCGGCCATCGACGGCGTCGACGCGGCGGGTGCGTTGGGGGCGGCGTTGGACTTCGTGGCCGCCCACCCCGAGGCGGGCCACTGGACGGAGAAGGCCTCCGTTGCCGCCCGCACCCGGCTGGCCCTGGAGACGAGTCGCGGCCTGCACGGGGAGGCCCTGGCCGAGCATCTGCGCACCTACGTCGGAACCTCGGTGGAGTCGGCCGAGTCGGTCCCCTGCGCGCTGGTGATCGTGCGGGAGTTCGCGCAGCGGCCCCTGGACGGGCTGTGCTTCGCCGCTGAGCTCGGGGGAGATACTGACACCATTGCCGCGATGGCCGGCGCGGTCCTGGGGGCGAGCGCGCCCCATCTTCTCCCCGTCGAGCTGGTCGATCGGGTGCTGGAGCGCTCCGGCCTGCAGCTCGAGCCGGTCTGTGAGGCGCTGCTGGCGCTGCGCGGCGGCGGGCGCTGTCAGCAAGACGCTTCGGAGCAGAGGCGGCCATGACGGGACGGGTCATTCACACCGGCCAGGTCGTCATTGACCTGACCTTGCGCATCGAGGCGATTCCCGAGCCCGGCGGGGACGTGTTCGCCAATGAGTCCTCCATGGCGGTCGGCGGCGGCTTCAACGTGCTGGCCGCCGCCCGCCGGATGGGTGTCGAGACCCTGTATGCGGGGCCGCTGGGCGAGGGGCCCTTCGCCGAGGCGGCCCGGCGGGCCCTGGAGGAGATCGGGGTGGATCATGTCGGCCCGGTCGCAGCCGGCGACCAGGGCTACTGCGTGGCCATGACCGATGCGAGGGCCGAGCGCACCTTCATCTCCACCTGCGGGGCCGAGACTCGTGGCCCGGTGGATGCCTTCGACCATCTGGAGGTGAGCGGCGACGACGTCGTCTATCTCTCCGGCTACTCCCTGGCCGATGAGGCCTCTAGGACGGCGCTGGAGCGGTTGGCCGGGAGACTGACCAAGGCCCGAGCGGGGTGCACGGCACTGTTCGACGTCTCCCCCATGGTTGGTTCGGTCCCCATGAGCTCGCTGGAGCACCTCGGTGCGCTGGGGCCCGTCTGGTCGCTCAATGAGCGTGAGGCCGGGCTGCTCGCCGACCGCCTGGGGCTGCGGGCGGAGGCCGGTGACCACGCCGGCGTCTGCGAGGCACTATCGGGTCGGCTCGGCACGGTGCTGGTGCGGGTCGGGGAGCAGGGCTCCTGGTTCTCCGACGGCGGCGCGGCGCGCCATACCCCAAGCATCCCGGTGACGCCGGTGGACACCAACGGGGCCGGTGACGCGCACTCCGGTGTCCTGGCCGCGGCCCTGGCCCGGGGCATCGACCTGACGACGGCGCTGCGCTGGGCGAATGTGGCCGGTGCCTTGACCACGACGCACTTCGGCCCGGCCACCTGCCCAAGTGAGGCGGAGATCAGAGCTCTGGTGTAGAAGGCTCCGGGGTCACATCCGTCGTGGTCGCGGCGAGGAGCCGGGCGACCTCACGCCGGTCGACCTTCCCGCTGGGGCGCAACGGCAGGGCCTCCAGGACGACGACCCGTTTGGGGGCGTGGGCGCCGTCCAGCCGGGCACGGGCGGCCTCGCGCAGGGCGGCGCCGTCCAGCTGCTTCAGGCCGCCCGGCTGCCGGTCCGGTTCAAGCACGACGGCGGCGACGACGGTGCTTCCCCACTGCTCGTCGGGCAGGCCGACGACGCAGGCTTCGGCCACGCCGTCGATACAGGTGAGGGCCTCCTCCACGTGGCGGGGCTCGACCTTGACGCCCCCGGTGATGATGACGTCGTCCAGGCGGCCCAGGACCTCCAGGCGCCCGTCGGGGTGCAGCCGGCCGCGGTCGGAGGTGGCCAGGACGCGCGTGCTGCCGTTGCGGTGGAAGCCCTCGCCGGCGTTGGGCCTGCCTGCGGGGCTGTGGTTGGGGGTGTCGAGGTAGTCCTCGGCCAGGATCGGACCGGAGATGAGGATGCGGCCGGCGCCCTCGGCGTCGGGGGCCTGGATGGCGATCTCGACC
>ERZ772912.1237-NODE-1237-length-10447-cov-6.479119_pt1 | contig 10447 bp, 10 predicted proteins | sample MGYA00512119_ERZ772912 | MGnify/ENA primary metagenome ERZ772912 (study PRJEB29015, sample SAMEA2738048) | human oral metagenome | biome: human oral; feature: human-associated habitat; material: saliva | place: China | collected 2230 ...
TGATGACGGAGACATAGCGGTCGCCCTGCCTGGTGTGGCGCCAGACAGAGGGGGCATCTCCCGCATGGGAGCGAAGCGCTTGAGCGAATCGTCGACGCCGAGGACCTCCACCCCCTTGAATCGTTCGGGCACCTCGTTGAGGATATGCTCGGGTCAGGATTGCATTGTTGGCAATATGCCAGGAGATCACCAGGGCGGCTGTTACCCGGGAAACCGACATGCACTCCAGGGCAAGGGCACGCAGCCCCCACTCCACTGTTGAGCGGTCAGCCGGTTCCTGTGCTCAGCCAGGCCGCTCATGTCCTGCCTCCACACTCGACAGCAGTGGGTGCAGGCGAAGCGCCGCAGGCGTGCCACCGACTGCGTGGGTCTCCACCCCACCGGCACGTGGGCCAGGCGCCGAGCCACCGTCTCACGAGATACCCCCTGGGCGCCACCGGCCTTGCAGAACGGATGCTCAAACCCAATCAGCATGCGGCATTCCACAATGACCCTCCTTGCGCTGAGGTGCCGCCCCACCGCGGTCAGTCCCAGGGTGCTCAGACCCAGGAAGGTCGTCAGATCAAGGTCGATGAAGGTAGTCTCAGGCACGTCGAGGTCTCTCTGATGGAGTGTGTAGCAACTCCCATCATCGGGGGACCTACCCCTACGCAGGCAACGACGCACCCACCCAAACCATCAATTAGCCGAACTTACGACACCCGCAAACATGAGGAGCCAGAAAACCTCACTATACCGTGATGAAAAACTTCACCGATCACGCATCTACGTAGACCGTTAGAGAGTCAGTCCAACGAGACCGAGGATCTGATGTTGCAATGATTGCCACTCCCCCCGAAGCATTAACGTCAAGCAGTACTTTCTGCCCAGGATGGCCGTAACTACCATCAGCACCGAACACACAAGTAGGCGCATCGTCTCCATATGGCCCATACCCCTCAAGAAGATCCGGACTCCACTCGCGAGGCGATCCATGATGAGGAGGAGCCATGATATAAGTCCGCAGCCTATATGCTTCAAAAGCACTAATCGCATCATTGAGACGCTTTTTTGTACCTAGGGACGCATCACCATAACCAATCCACCCCGCTACAGTTGGCCACGCCCCAATTTCCGGCCTATCATAAAATGTCGCCTTCGAACGAAAACAGCGAATTTTTTGATCCAAAACAGTACCGGAGTAGAGCATGAGCGACGTTATATTGAGCGTATGAGACGACCCAATATTTTTAACAACATTGTTATAGGCCTCCTTGAGTTCGGAGGTATAGTTCAACACAAGCTTTTTCACGATACTGGCATTTTCAAGATCTCTCTCATGCTTAACAATCGGAGTCAATCTCTTCAGTTCTTGAAAAAATGCAGAGCACTGCTTTTGCGCATCTTTCAAAACATGAGTTTTAAATTCCCAAACCGGAATCCCTGAAGGGCCCACAATGTTCCACACATTTCGCTGCGCAAAAGATCTTGATATATTCAGATCGGAGGCGTTCATCCAGTTCCTAATGTCGAAATTGGTTAAAAATGCATCCTCTTCTACCTCGCCCAGATAAGGTGTTCCCTCTTCAGTCATAGGACCGATCTGTTGAATATCGGCGGAGTTGTTAGTTATTTCCCGTAACGCCGCCACTGGGTCGGCGATAAAGTCCCAGTACCACTCATCAAAATCCTCCACACTTACGTCGTTACTACGCGAACTGCTAGTTCCTAGGTGATAAACAGAAGGAAATAACGAGCTAGCGAGACAGAAAAGCCGACAAGACACAGGAACTAATGGAATTACAAACCGATCAATTTGGACTTTCCCCGCTAGCTTCGGAATTCCACTAACGTGATCGTAATCAAAGTGAGAGATGTACATTATATCAACAAGGCTGCTGTAACGCCGACTACACCGCCAGTTATGCCTCTGACGATACCACTGAGGGTAGCGCAGAGGATAGCATAGTGGGCAACGGTAGTTTTTCCAACATGAACACAACTGACGAATAAACTCATCAATCTCTCTGTCTAGATTATTTGAGTTCGCTAGCGTCGCTCCACAGTCATATACATATGTTACAGGCTTGCCTCCAGATTCTATTACACCACTGTGGAAGAAACCGTGTCCGACAGCCCATTGGGTACGAGATACGCGCATTTTAAATATTGTCATCTGTCTATCCCCTCTGTGTGCTTGTCCGCAGTTGAGTCGATCTATTTTAACTCATAGCAGAGTGGATCGCGTTAGAGATTTAATATTTAACGCGATTATGAAATAAGAATTCTTCTACCCGACAAAAAGAATGGCGCCCGGAAATTTGGTTTGGGCTCACCCCCACCCCTAGATCCACAATCTTGCCAACAGCAAGCTTTTCGTGCTACAAGGCAGTTCGTAAATTACTTCTGGCTTTGAATGCTGGTATTGACTTTCCTTGCCCAAACCAGCGCCTCACGACATTCTAGTGGTTCCCGCCTTCGGTCCTCTCGAATCAAACTTGCCTATCGGATTAGCCTTACATATTACTCTTTCCGTATTCTTTGCTATTTTAATAGGTGTGTCCACCAGCTCCTTTCTCATGTGTTGACATATCGTCAGCCAACACATTGCTTTCGGCCCCCATTAATTGACGGCATGTCGGAAAATATCTTGCAATTAATTCTAGTCTTTCATTTCCGCCTACTTGCCTCCATTAGCTGCACTCAAGTATATCGGCACATTTCGGCAAAAAACGCGTTTGTGCTGACTTCCAGTTTTCATCGTTTCCCAAGTTCGATTCACTCTCTCCCTCAACCTTGCAGCCTACATGTTCACTTACTTTTAGTAAGACTCGAATGTCACCCCAATAGTGAGAAAGAAATTAGACTCGGATCTCCATCATTCCGAATGACCATCTTTGAAGGATTTGTTTCAGCGCTCACACATTCGATTAGACATTAAACCTAAACTCCACGACATCACCATCTGCCATGACGTAGTCCTTTCCTTCCATGCGCACTCGGCCGTGAGCGCGGGCTTCGGCAACGCTGCCGTACTGGACCAGGTCATCGTAACTCACGATTTCGGCCTTGATAAAGCCTCGCTCGAAGTCCGTGTGAATAACACCGGCCGCCTGGGGCGCCGTCGCGCCCTTGCGGATCGTCCACGCGCGGGACTCCTTCTCCCCCGCCGTCAGGTACGTCTGCAGCCCCAGGGTGTCGAAACCAACCCGGGCCAGCTTGTCCAGGCCGGACTCCTCCTGCCCGTTGTCGTGCAGCATCTCCGCCGCCTCCTCGGGCTCCAGCTCCACGAGCTCGGCCTCGAACTGGGCGTCCAGGAAGATCGCCTCCGCCGGCGCCACCAGCTCGCGCAGCTCGGCCTGGCGGGCCTCGTCGCTCATCCCGGCGTCGTCCATGTTGAACACGTAGATGAACGGCTTGGTGGTCATGAGCTGGAAGGTCTTGAGCACCTCCGCATCGATCCCAGCAGCCTCTGCCCCAGCTGACAGCAGCGTCCCCTCCTCCAGGACCTTGAGGGCCGCCTGCGCCGTCTCCAGCACCACGGGCTCCGTCTTCTTGCCCCGCACCTCCTTCTCCAGGCGCGGGATCGCCTTCTCCAGGGTCTGCATGTCCGCCAGCACCAGCTCGGTGCTGATCGTCTCGATGTCCCCGGCCGGCTCCACCTTCCCATCCACGTGGACCACGTCCGGGTCCTCGAAGGCGCGCGTCACCATGCAGATGGCGTCCGCCTCGCGGATGTTGGCCAGGAACTGGTTGCCCAGCCCCTCGCCCTCGCTGGCGCCGCGCACGATCCCGGCGATGTCCACGAAGGAGACCGTCGCCGGCACCACCCTCGCGGAGTGGAACAGCTCGGCGAGCTTGTCCAGGCGCGCATCCGGCAGGGGCACAACCCCCACGTTCGGCTCAATGGTCGCGAACGGGTAGTTGGCGGCCAGGACGGTCGCGCGGGTCAGAGCATTGAACAGGGTGGACTTGCCGACGTTGGGCAGTCCGACGATTCCGATGGTAAGTGCCACGCAGCAGAGTTTAGACGGCCCCTGTGACACTGTGCGCCCCGACGGCGTCCCCCGGCCGGATCACGCCATCGGCCGCTCCATTCACTTCCCGGGGAGCTCGCTCGTCCGGACCGATGCCCACAGATCACCCCACGAGGTGTAGAAGCCCCCACTGGCATTGGCCCCGATCCCCACCGTCACCGCAACCAGGCCCGCCGCCACCACGATCACCAGGGCGCGCCCCAGGATCGCGCCGCCCAGGCGCGCCACCGACGGCCTGCCGCCGTCGCGCCGTCGGCCCCAGCGGGGCGACCAGAACAAGAGGACGCCCAGCGCCCCCAGCGAGACGACCACGGCCACGATCATCGTGCCCAGACCGTTGATCTCGAAGGGCTTGGCACGCACCGAGGAGACCGACTTCGCCGCGCGCTGGTCCTTGGACGTCTCCGACAGGGGCTTCACACCATCGGTGGTGGCCTTGGCCCTCGTATCGCCCTGAGGCGCAGGAAGGCCGGCCGCCGTGAACACGGCCGGGTCCGAGCCCCACCACGTCAGCAGCGACGGGAAGTGACCGCTCCACAGGGTCCAGGAATGCCCGCCGGTACTCGGGGTATCAACCGTCACCGAGTCCGGTTTCCGCACCACCTCATCCATGCTCCAGGCGGTTCGGGCCGTGCCGTAGGGGTCGTCCTGGGCCCCCAGGACGTAGAAGCGCATGCCGTCGGGCTTGCGCTTTCCCAGCATGGTGGACAGCCCGTTCTGCGCCTGGAGCTCCCGGCCGCTGTGCGCCAGCGAGCCCTCACCGGGCAGGTCGTAGGAGGACATGACGCCCACCGCCCCGAAGCGCTGCGGGACGTCGTAGGCGGTCCGTGCCGCGCAGTAGGCGCCCGCCGAGATCCCCATGATCATCCAGCCGGCCCGCTGCGTGGTGACGTTGGGGAAGGTCGCCTGGATCATGCGGGGAATCTCCTCCGCGGTCCAGGTCCCCACCGGCGGGCGGCCGTTGATGTTGACGCAGTCGGGCTGGCTGGCGCCGTCCGCGTTGAGCGAGGGGAAGACCAGGATCGACGGCGGGATACGGCCGGCGTCGATCGCCTCCTGGAGCCGCTGGGGTGAGGCGATGCCCGTCACCAGGGACTGCGGGTCGCCGACCCAGCCGTGCAGGCCCACCAGGACGTTGTAGGTGCGGCCGTCATCGGGCCGGTAGCCCGCCGGCAGGACGACGCGCACCGGCAGGGTGATGCCGCTGACCGGACCGGTCCAGGTGGCCTCCTGCGAGCCGTCGCCGACGGCGTGGAAGGATGCCTTCCAGGCCGAGGCCGGGACGGCACCGTAGGCGGATGCCTGCGGCAGGGGCGCGATGCGCGAGGTGGCCTGGGTGCGAGGGGTCAGGGCTTTGACGACGTCGCCGACGTTGCGCACGTAGTGCATGGGCCGGTTGATGAGCAGGCCCCCAAGCACGATGACGAGCACCACCGGCACGCCCACCATGACGGTGCGCGCCGTGTAGCGGCCCACGGCCCGCAGTACCGCGCGCAGCGTGGGGCGGGCGAGTCGGGTGGGACTGTCCGCGCCGCTGGCACGCGTGGTGGCCGGAACAGTTCGCGGCAGAAGGACCGCGGCGACGATGGTGGTCAGAACGGCAAGGACCAGCACGACTGCAATCGTTCGGAGGCTGGTCAGCGGGATGCTGCGCAAGAGGCTCACGTCCGATAAGCATGGCACCACCTGCCCAAATACCCATCATCCAGGAGTCGCAGAAGGACCGTGCTCTTGGTCTCCTCCCCTCCGCCGTAGGCAGGATCGGGCAGGACCCAGGACTGTTGCCCCAGGTCCGAACGGTCGGTTGGTACGTAGCCGGGAGAAATATGCCCGACGACGCCGCAGGAACGGGCCGGTGGGCCGGATCGGCGGGTCAGGGCGGAGCCGGATCGGCGAGCGGGCGGGTGGGCCGGATCGGCGAGGCGGGGTCGTGCCGGTCCGTTCGACGGACGGACGGCCGACCGAACCAGCCAGGCGGGGCGATCTGCGCAGGCGGGGCTCCGTGGGGCTTAAGGGCGCCGAATAGATGTCGCACCTCTGGGGCACCATCGGTTCATGAGCTCCTCAGCGGTCCTGCTTCCCATCCTGCTGCTCCTCGTCGGCCTGGTGATCGGGGTGGTCATCGGCTACCTCGGCGCGCTCGCCCGGCGCACCACCGCGCACCAGTCGGCCGGCGAGCAGGTGGCCGAGCTGCGGGCGCAGGCCGCCCAGTGGCAGGCCCGGGCCGAGGAGCTGTCCTCGCGCACCCAGGTGGCCGAGGAGCGCGCCGAGCGGGACGGCTCCGTGCTGCGGGCGCTCGCACCCGTGCGCAGCCAGCTGGAGCAGGTGGGGGCCCGGGTGGAGTCCTTGGAGAAGCAGCGGGCGGAGCAGCACGCGGCCCTGGCCGAGCAGCTGCGGGCCACCGCCCTGCGCGAGCAGGACCTAGCCCGCTCCACGTCCTCCCTGGAGGGGGCGCTGCGCTCACGCTCGGCGCGCGGCATGTGGGGTGAGGTCGAGCTGGCCCGGGTCCTGGAGGCCTCCGGGATGATGCGGCACGTGGACTTCTCCGAGCAGCGCACCATCGGGGCGCTGGTCCAGCGGCGCGGCAGGCCGGCGGGCCCACCGGGCTCAGCGGGATCAGAGGGCTCAGTGGGCTCGGCCGCCGGTGAGGGGGCGGCCGGGCGCTCCCGGCCCGACGTCGTCGTCCACCTGCCCGGGGAGGGCTACCTGGCCGTGGACGCCAAGGCGCCCATGGACTCCTACCTGGCGGCCACCGCCGTCCGGGGTGCGGGTCCCGAGGACGAGGAGCGGCGCCGAGAGCTCCTGGAGGCTCACGCCAGGGCGCTGCGCGGGCACGTCGACCAGCTCGCCGCGCGCCGCTACGACCGGGCCCTGGGGGACTCCCCCGAGCTCGTGGTCCTCTTCGTCCCGGCGGAGGCGGTGCTCTCGGCCGCCCTGGAGGCGGACCCCGCGCTCCTGGAGCACGCGCTGGGGCGCGGCGTCGCCCTGGCCTCACCCGTGTCGCTGCTGACCCTGCTGCGCACCTGCGCCACGGCCTGGGCCCGCACCGCCGTCAACGACGACGCCCGCGAGCTGCTGGAGCTCGGCCGCACCCTCTACGAGCGGCTGGGGACCGTCGCCGGTCACCTCGACACCCTCGGTGGGGCACTGCGGCGCAGCGTCACCGCCTACAACAAGGCGGTCGGCTCCATGGAGAACCGCCTCCTGGTAACCGCCCGCTCCCTGGAGACCCTCGGGGAGCAGGTGGACTCCCCCACGCTCATCAGTGCCGACGCCGCCCAGGTGCGCACCTTCACCGCACCCGAGCTCACCGCCGACGGGCACCCCATCTCCATGTCGTAACGCATGCCACACTCCCGGCCCGTGACGATTGACGCTTCCATGGCGTCTATCAGGCAGCGTTGTCTCCCGTCTCATAACTGGCTGACACGCTGCCAGAACGTTTCCAAACCCGATGGGGCGGACACTTTCGCCCCATCGGACCTTCTCGGAGGAAGACACCATGCTGTCATTCATCGGAATGATCATCGCCGGCGCCGTGCTCGGCGCCCTCGCCCGCCTCGTCATGCGGGGCGAGCAGAACATCTCGATCCTGTGGACCATCGTGCTGGGCGCCGTGGGCGCACTCGTCGGAGGCGCGGTCGCCAGCTTCTTCGGCGTCGCCCACACCAACGGCATCGACTGGATCCGTTGGGCCCTGTCCCTCGTCGCCGCCATCGTGGCGATCTCCGTCTACCTGGGCGTCACCGGCCGCAAGTAGCCCTTCAGCGCCCTGAAGCGGGTTCCGCAGAGGCACTCACCGCCTCCACGGAACCCGCTTCAATTTTTGTGACGCAAGCCATGACGCAAGGTCGTGAGGATTCCCCGGCCAACGGCGTCCTATCTACAGCGCGGCAATCATGACGGGTAGCAACACCAGTCAGTCACGTCGGCCACTCACACGAGCCGGCCTGGCAGCCACCAAGGCGCCGTGACGAACCAGCTGCTGGGCCGCGCACCACACATCCCGTCACCATCCATTCACGGATCAACGAAAGAGGCTCCAATGAGCAACAACGCCATCCCCCAGACCGGTCAGCAGCGCGAGCGCAACGAGCAGGCCGAGGAGGACAAGACCCCCCGCGGCCCCCTCCAGACCTCGCACGGCGTGACCACCATCGAGGAGAACGTCGTCGCCAAGATCGCCGGTATGGCCGCTCGTGAGGTGCCCGGCGTCTACGACATGGGCAACGCCGTGCGCCGCGCCTTCAGCGCCGTGACCGACCGCATCCCCAACGCCCAGACCAACGTCGCCGGCGGCATCAGCGTCCAGAAGGGCGAGACCCAGGCCGCCGTCGAGGTCACCGTGGTCGTTGAGTACGGTGTCTCCATCGTCGAGGTCTCTAACGCCATCCGCCGCAACATCATCGAGCAGATCGAGGGCACCACCGGCCTGGAGGTCGTCGAGGTCAACATCAACGTCACCGACGTCCACCTGCCCGACGACGACTCCGGCAGCTCCGAGGCCGCCGACCTTAAGTGACCCATCCTGACGCCCTGATCTGAGGAGCTCTCAATGAAGACAACGTACCTGGCCCTCCTGGTGGGCCTGTTCCTTGGCACCATTCTCGCCTTCGGCTCTTTCGCCGACTTCGTCCTGGTGGCCCTGTGCGGCGCGGCCGGACTGGGGGTGGGTCTCTACCTGGAGGGCCGGGTCGATGTCCACAGCATCCTGGATCGGCGAAAGAAGTGACGATGGCGACCGCTACCCAGCCCGCCATCACGCAGCCGGGACCCTCCCAGGACGAGGTCTCCTCCTGGGAGCAGCGCGGCACCACCACCATTCCGGCCAAGGTCGTCGCCCAGATCGCCGCCCAGGCCGCCTATGAGACCGGCAACGTCGGCTCCAACGCCGGGGGGCTTCTGGGAATCGGCGCCCGCCGCAACTTCGCCTCCCGGCCCGAGGCCCAGTGCGAGCTCTACGGGCGGGTCGCCGTCCTCCACCTGGACCTCGGCCTGGTCTTTCCCACGCCACTGTCCTCCACCGTCGAAGATCTGCGCGCCCACGTGCGCGGCCGCGTCGAGCACCTCACCGGGCTGAGCGTCGGCAAGATCACCATCGAGATCTCCTGGCTCAATCCGAGCAGCCACGTCAGGAAGAGCCTGAAATGAGAACACCCGTCCCGAAACTCATTCGTCGCCCCTCTCGCAGCACCCCCAGTGTCATCCTGGCACTGCTGCTGCTCACGGCCGGAGGCCTGGGGGCCTGGCTGGCGGGGCACCGGATCATCACCGGCACCTGGCCGGACCGCACCGTCACCACGCTCGACGCCATCGGCTCTGCCACCCTCGGCTCCGTCGCGGTGCTTGCCGCCGCCGGGATCGCTGCCGCCTGCGCCCTGGCCATGATCCTCGCGGCCCTGTGGCCGGGGTTTCCCGAGCGCGTCACGCTCCTGCCCGACACCGTCCCAGGCCAGACCGCGGTGAGGCGCCGTGACCTGGCCAGCCTGGTGAGGACCCAGGTCGAGCAGATCGGCGGGGTCCACTCCGCCACCGTCACCACCCGTCGCTCCCGGGTCGACGTCGTCGTCCTCAGTGTCCTGGACGACCTCGAGCCGGTGCAGGAAGCCGCCCGTAAGACGACCGACGAGGCCCTGGAGACACTCCAGCCCGCGGGCATCACACGCAGCCGCGTGCGGATCAAGCGCACGAGCTGAAGGAGATACGACCATGCGTTCAGTTTCTGGTGTCCTCAACCGGACGGCCCTGGCCGGCTGCGGGCTTCTCATCGCGGCAGCCTCATCCTGGCTCCTGGCCTCCGGCCTCGATGCCGGTCGGTCCTGGCCCGACGCCGCCCCCTACCTGGCCACGGCGCAGGACCGAGTCGGCAGCCTCATCGCAGCCCAGGCGCACTGGCTCCTGCCGGTGGCCGCGCTGGTCTCCGTGCTCGCCGTCATCGCCGGGTTGGTCCTGCTCGCCATGCAGATCCCCCGCAAGGCGGCCGCCTCTCCCCTGAGGTTCAGCGACTCCGAGGGCGTCCTCATGGCCACCGTTGCCCCCGAGGTCCTGTCACAGGCCCTGTCCGAGCGGGCGGAGGACGTTCCCGGGGTGGAGCAGTGCGCCGTGTGGGTCACCGGTTCCCCCAGCAGCCTGTGGGTCCAGGCGGACGCCACCGTGTCCCAGGACTGCGAGGTCGCATGGGCTGTGGCGGAGCTCAGGGGCCGGCTCGAGGATGACGTGACCACGTCCCTGGGCACGCGCCCCCGGCAGGTCGACGTCCTGGTGGGGCTGGAGCGCTCCACGAGCAAGCGCAGCGTCTCACAGACCGTCACAGGTCAGCACTCGCCCGAGATCACCGGGAACGGCGATGGTGCGTGAGACGCAGGACGAGGCCGCAGCGGCGCCTGTCCCACGTCCAGACCACGCCGCACAACCGAGCGCCTCGCCCGCCA
>ERZ772912.1238-NODE-1238-length-10441-cov-3.357597_pt1 | contig 10441 bp, 5 predicted proteins | sample MGYA00512119_ERZ772912 | MGnify/ENA primary metagenome ERZ772912 (study PRJEB29015, sample SAMEA2738048) | human oral metagenome | biome: human oral; feature: human-associated habitat; material: saliva | place: China | collected 2230 ...
AGTGGCCGTCCCGGTGGTTCTCGTGGCGGTAATGGCGGCGGTGGCCGTGGTAACGGTGGCGGCGGCGCTCGTCCCGGCGGCGGCTTCGGCGGCCCGCGCGGCGGACGTGGCGGTAACGGCTCCACCCAGGGTGCTTTCGGTCGCGGCGGTGGTAACGCCCCGCGTCGTCGTAAGTCCAAGCGCGCTAAGCGCCAGGAATTCGAACAGCAGAGCGCACCCATTATTGGCGGCGTCGCTATTCCGCGCGGTAACGGTGCGGCAATTCGCGTCCGTCAGGGTGCCACGCTAACCGACCTGGCTGAGAAGATTAACGTCAACCCCGCAGCCCTGGTTACGGCTCTGTTCAGCCTCGGCGAGATGGTTACCGCCACCCAGTCGGTGGATGAGGACACCTTCAAGCTGCTAGGTGAGGAGCTGGGCTACGATGTCCAGGTAGTCTCGCCTGAGGATGAAGACCGTGAGCTGCTAGAGTCCTTCGACATCGACCTTGAAGCTGAAGAAGCTGACGACGATGAATCTGAGCTGGTTGTACGTCCTCCGGTGGTAACCGTTATGGGTCACGTCGACCACGGTAAGACCAAGCTGCTGGACGCCATCCGTTCCACTGACGTGGTGGACTCTGAGGCTGGCGGTATTACCCAGAACATTGGTGCCTACCAGGTGCGAGTTGAGCACGACGGCCAGATGCGTGCCATCACCTTCATTGATACGCCTGGTCACGAGGCATTCACCGCTATGCGTGCGCGTGGTGCTCGGGTAACTGACATCGCTATCTTGGTGGTTGCCGCCGACGACGGTGTGATGCCCCAGACCGTTGAGGCCCTTAACCACGCCCAGAGCGCTAACGTGCCGATCGTGGTAGCGGTTAACAAGATCGATAAGGAAGGCGCTAACCCGGAGAAGATCCGTGGCCAGCTCACCGAATATGGTTTGGTGCCTGAGGAATACGGTGGCGACACCATGTTCGTCGACATTTCCGCTAAGCAGCACATAAACATTGATGAGCTGCTTGAAGCCGTACTGTTGCAGGCAGATGCGGGTATGGACCTGCGTGCTAACCCCAATGCTGCTGCTCGTGGTGTGGCTATTGAAGCCAAGCTTGAGCGTGGTCGCGGTGCGGTGGCAACTGTACTGGTTGAGCGTGGAACCTTGCGCGTGGGTGACCCCATCGTGGCTGGTTCTGCCTATGGCCGCGTGCGTGCCATGTTCGACGAATACGGCAAGTCTTTGGAAGAGGCCGGCCCGGCTCGCCCGGCTCAGGTATTGGGTCTGACCAGCATTCCTAGCGCTGGTGACTCCTTCCTGGTGGCCTCTGAAGACCGTACTGCCCGCCAGATCGCTGACAAGCGTGCAGCTGCTGCCCGTAACGCTCTGCTGGCCAAGCGCCGTAAGCGTGTTTCGCTGGAAAACCTCGCCGATGTGCTTAAGGAAGGTAAGGTCGACACCCTTAACCTCATCCTTAAGGGTGACGCCTCCGGTGCCGTTGAGGCCCTGGAAGAGTCGCTGCTCAAGATCGATGTTGGCGAAGAAGTACAGCTGCGCGTCATCCACCGCGGTGTGGGTGCTATTACCCAGAACGACGTCAACCTGGCTACCGTCGACAACGCGGTTATCATCGGCTTCAACGTACGCCCGGCTGAGCGTGTACAGGAGCTGGCTGACCGCGAGGGTGTAGAGATGAAGTTCTACTCCGTCATCTACAGCGCCATTGAGGATGTTGAAGCCTCGATGAAGGGCATGCTCAAGCCGATCTATGAAGAGGTCGCCCTGGGTAGCGCCGAGATTCGCCAGGTCTTCCGTTCCTCCCGGTTCGGTAACATCGCCGGTTCGATTGTTCGCAGCGGTATTATCAAGCGTGGCACTAAGGCCCGTTTGGTGCGCGACGGCGTGGTGGTTGCTAACGAGCTTTCCATCGAGTCTTTGCGCCGCGAGAAGGACGACGTCACCGAAGTACGCGAAGGCTACGAATGCGGTATTAACCTAGGTTTCAAGGACATTGCTGAAGGCGATGTCATTGAGACTTGGGAGATGCGCGAGAAGCCGCGAGACTGAATGTCTTAGGCTAAACAGTGGCCGCCACTTAAGGCGGTAGGTGGCGGGTCAGCAATGGCCCGCCACTTTACTAGCATTAAATTAAGTACATAGATCACCTAAAACTTTTACAGGAAAAGGAGCCATCATGGCTGACCCCGCCCGCGCTCGTCGAGTTGCTGACCGAATCCACAAGACTGTGGCCCAGGTGCTTGAGCGCCGCATTAAAGACCCGCGTCTAGGTTTCGTAACTATCACCGATGTGCGTGTTACCGGTGACTTGCAGCAGGCTACCGTGTTCTACACGGTTTACGGCACTGAAGGTGAGCGCCGTCGTAGCGCCAGCGCCCTAAAGTCCGCCACCGGCCTAATCCGCTCTGAGGTAGGCAAAGCCCTGGGGATCCGCCTTACCCCCACCATCAGCTTCCAGCTAGACTCGCTGCCCACCACAGCCCGCAGCATTGAGGATGCTTTGGCTCAGGCTCAGGCGCGCGACGCCGCCATTGCCCGCGCCGCTGAGGGGGCCAGTTACGCTGGGGACGCTAACCCCTACCGCACTAAGGATGAGGATGAGCAGGGCGCTAGCGGCGAAAGTGCCGAAAGTAGCGCCAGCGCTGAAAGCAGCGAGAGCGCTGACAGTGCCGAAAGTAGCGCCAGTGCTGCTAGTGCTGCTAGCCCTGAGGAGGCTGAGCACGAGCAGGACGTTTTTGCTGACGAGCAGGATGGCGGCGTCGACAACCGCCAGATTGCCGCCCTGCAGGCACAGGCCATGGCTGAGGCTGCTCAGGCTGACGCCCAGGGCCGCTCTAGTCACGACCAGCTCTGATAAGTGAGCGAAAAGCAAACTGCGCTCGGTCAAGACAGGCCCAGCCAAGGCGAGCCCAGACAGGGCCCAGGTGCAACTGAGCGCGTGCGGCCAGTAGATGTAGCCCGGGGGGCTGTAACCGCCCCCGACGGGCTGCTACTGGTTGATAAAGACCCCGGCATCACCAGCCACGATGTGGTTTCCCGGGTGCGGCGCCTAGCGGCCACGCGCAAAGTTGGCCATGCGGGCACACTCGACCCCATGGCTACCGGATTGCTTACGGTGGGCGTTGGTAAAGCTACCCGGCTGCTGAACTACCTGGTGGGGGCTGATAAAACCTATGAGGCCACCATCCGCCTGGGGGTGGGCACAGACACTGAGGATGCTCACGGCCAAGTCACCCAGGTGGTAGCGCCCGGGCAGGTTGATTTGGCGCGTTTGCAGGCTGCCGCCGCCCAGCTAACCGGCCCGATTAGCCAGGTGCCCAGCAGTTTTAGTGCCATTAAGGTTAACGGCGTACGCGCCTATGACCTGGCCCGCAGCGGTCAGGAGGTGGAGCTGGAAGCTAGGCAAGTCACCATTCATAGCTTTGATCTGGGCCAAGTTAACTCCACTAGCGCCACTTACCCAGGCTGGGGCCAAGTGCCGGTGGTGGATGTGAAAGTGCAAGTTAGCTGCTCGTCAGGCACCTATATTCGGGCTTTGGCCCGCGATTTTGGTCTGTCGCTGCAAACAGTTGCGCATTTGACTACGCTGCGACGCACCCTGGTGGGTCCGTTTAAAGTCAGCGACGCACGCACTCTTAGCGGCTGGTCAGCGCAGGTAGCTGAGGATGCTGACAGCGCTGACCCTAAGGGTTTGGCCCTAACGCCCCTGCCGCTGGTGCTCAGGCAGGCTTTCAACTGGCTGGTTTTGGATCCTGGCCAGGTTAAAGACGTGCGTCAAGGTAAGTTTTTGCCGCGTCAGTTGGAAGAAAATGTGCAAGTGGCCCAGGCCCCTGTTAACGCTAAGCAAAAGGTGCTAGCCGCGTTAGACATGCAGGGTGAGGCCGTGGCATTGTTGAAGCATCAAGGTAAACATTTGCGACCGGTGCTAGTTTTTGCGGGCGCGTGAAATAGGAGAAAAGTTTGACTCAGCAGGTTTCGCAGCCGCAGGATCCTAAAACTCAGGTCCCTCAGGCCCCCATGGTGCCGTCTGGCCCAGTTCCAGGACGTAAACCTGGCAATATTTTGGGGTTGCGTGCAGTGGATGCTAAGCCCAGTTCTGGTGGTTGTGGTTGCGCTGGTGGCTGCGGCTGCAATGGCGGCGCACACGCGTGAAAGTTTTACGTTCGCAGCAGGTGGCGCAGCTTGATTTAGCTGCTGGCTGCGTGCTCACTATCGGTATTTTCGACGGCGTCCATCGCGGTCACCAGGCAATTTTGGCTCATGCTGTGCGGCGCGCTAGGCAACTGGGCGTGCCCTGCGTGGTGCTGACTTTTGATCCCCACCCGCGCCTGGTGCATGATTCTGACACCCACCTGCACTTGATTACGTCTTTAGCTGATCGCTTTGAGGCGCTGGGGCAGCAGGGGGTGGATGCCACTTTGGTGGTTAACTACACCTTGGAGTTTGCTGCTCAAAGCGCCGAGGATTTTGTGCGCACCTGGCTGGTGGATCTGCTTAAGGTGCGCCTGGTGGTGGTGGGCTCTGACGTGCGTTTTGGGGCCGGCAATGCGGGTGACAGGCATACCCTGGAGCAACTGGGCCAAAAGCTTGGTTTTGAGGTTGAAATCGTAGATAACGTGTGCGCTCACGGCGGTAAACGCTGGTCGTCAACCTGGGTGCGTCAAGCCCTGGAAAAGGGTGACGTGGCTGAGGCGGCGCGGATTTTGGGCCGACCGCATCGCTTGCGTGGCACGGTGGTGCATGGTTTGCAGCGTGGACGCCAGTTAGGTTTCCCTACCGCTAATTTGGATGCGGAAACTGCCGGGGTAGTGCCACCTGACGGTGTCTATGCCGGTTGGCTTTGGGCCTGCGACGGCGCCAGTGGGCTACGTAAAATGCCTGCGGCTATCTCGATCGGCACTAACCCAACTTTTAAGGATGTACCCAAACGCACGGTTGAGGCCCACGTGCTTGGCCGCGCCGACTTGAACCTGTATGGCCAAGAAGTGGCGGTTGATCTGGTCAGCTATCTGCGCCCAATGATCAGTTTTGCCGGCTTGGATGAGCTGTTAAAGCAGATGCACAAAGATATTGCTGACAGTGCGGCGGTGCTGAACGTGCCGGTGCCAGAGCCGATCGATCCAGCGCAAGTTACTGCCTGCTAAAAGCTTAGATGCTGTCTAAACACTGTGCCCCCTGGTTTAAAAAACCAGGGGGCATGAGCGTTAGTTGGCGCAGAGCTCATTAGTTGGCGCGGCGCTGTCGCCTAAAACCTAGCGAGGCCAGGCACAGGCCAGCTCCTAGCATTGCCAGTATTGGTTCGAAGCCGGTTTTGGCTAGCGAGCCGCCAGCTCCACTAGCACTGGCGCCACCCGCGCCGCCCGCGCTGCCTAAGGTGCCGGTCGAACCAGAACCGCCCAGTTTCGCGCCGCTGCTAGAGCTGCCTAAGGCGCCGCTTAGAGAGCCAGAACTCTTAGCGCCCTGGGAGCCAGACGCCGTCGGCTTAGAAGCACTGGCGCCAGCCGGGCTAGTGGGGTTAGAGCCAACCACATTACTGATAGGGGTGGTGGGGCTTGGACTAGTGGGCGTTGGGTTAGTGGGGCTGGCCCCCGGCCCTGGGGAGTTGCCATCTAGCTTGCAGCCGCTAACCTTACCAGCGCGATAGTCGGCAATAGCCTGGTTACCCACTAAGAAAGTCAGGCATTTAGTCGGTGAGGCCAGAGCCTGGCCCTTTACTGTGGCCGTGAAGCTAACCTCGAACAGATACACGCCGGGCTTGGTGAAAGCCCAGTTGGCGTGAGCGTGGGTGTGCTCAGGAATAGACAGCTCGCTAAGCGAGGTGGAGGTGTTAAAAATATGCTCCACTTTGCCGGTTAAAGCGTCACTGTTAAACACGTGCGCACTAGCACCCTCGGGCAGTGAGTGGGGTTTAACAATGAATTTGACGCTACCTTGGGCTAGCGAGTCACTGATGCCATTGGTGGACCAGCCAGGCCAAATGTGTACGCCGTCATTAATCGCGTCAGTGTAGTAGAACTGGCTGCCAGATTTACCCAGGAAGTCATACTGGCTACCAGCTAGGCGGCCGCTAGAGGGGCGGGTGTGGCGAGCTGAGTCATCCAAAGCTAAAGCTACCGAGTTGATATCGCGGTCAACTGAGGTTTTAGCGTTAGTGAGGGTGTCATCATGCAAACTGGCGCTTAATGCGGTGCCATCGGCGTTTAGTGAGCCGGCAATATCGACGTGACCGCGCTGCAAAATCACCTTTTCACTCACCGGCCCGCTGGGCTTAGTGGGGGTGGGGGCCGGGCTGCTCCCAGGGGGTGTGGGCTTGCCCGGTGCTGGTGTGGTAGTTGGCTGCGTGGTAGGTGCGGGCGTGGGCCCAGCTGTGGGCTTGGGTTGGGCCGACGCCGTCGGGTTGGGCGCAGGGGTAGCCGTAGGGGCCGCGCTAGCTGTGGGGGAGGGGGCCGGCGTGGCAGTAGGAGCGGTGGTGGGGGCCGGCTCAGGCTCTGGGGCCGGCTGTGGGCTGGGCTCAGAAGAGCCGTTGGCGCCATCTACCGCCAAAGCACCCGAGTAGCTCAGACCTGCGCGAGTATCAACCGGGCCGGGAGAATCAGCCCTACCACCAGCAGAGCCAATTAGGGCATGGGGGATAACGTTAATACGCAGATATTTACCGGAGCAGTCAGAGTGAGAGTCATTAATACTCAACTGCCCATTTACATCCGTCACCCCCTCAAAAATGCAGGTGGGGTACTGCTCGGTAGGCGAGTCATAGTAACCACCATTGATATAGGCCTTAACTTTGCTGTCTGACAGCGTGATGGTGGTGTTTAGACGGGTGTCGCTAATGGATTTAACATCCACGGTGTAGCTAAGTGCCTTAGGAGTGTAAATCTGGGTGTCAAAAGCCGGGGCCGGGTCGCTGGAGGCCGGCTCAGGCAGACGCGAAACCGCCTGGGTGGAATCGGTGGAGGCAGGGGATTCCTCGCCGGTGGTGTATTCCACCGAAGCTGAAACCCAACGCGGCAGACCACTAGCGGCGTCGGGAATATAGACAGCCTGGAAAGCACTGGTGGTAGAACCAATCATTTCTTTCCAAGTGGCTTTACCGTTAACCACCGGCACCTGAGCCAGGTAGTAGCCGTCAATGAAGAAGGTTACGGTTCCACCAGCTTTAGCATCTCCCGCATCAAAAGTCAGGTCCGTGAGCTTGTCGTCGCCATCTTTTTGGCGTCCCTCATGGGCTGAGAGCGTGAAGGTGTAAGGCGTGGCCGGAGCGCCAGAAGGAGCAGCAGCAAACTGCTGGCTCAGCGGGGTAGAGGCGCTGTCAGAGGGACGTGTGCCGCCAACTTGCCACACAAAAGGCACAGTTTTAGAGGCAATCAGTGAGCCATCTTTAGCGCGCGCAGTAGCCCGGTAGGTCAGCACATAGCGACCAGGCTTAGAGAAAATCGTGTCATTGTGGGTGTGGTTGCCCGGGGTTAGGAAGATCGAGCGCCGCCCCTCATCGTGGGAGGACAGGTAGCGCCGCACGCCGTCGTCGTCAGCGTAATAAACCAGCGCCTCCATGCGGCCCGGACCATCAAAACCAACCAGGTCTAGGCTGAAGGAAGCGTTCCTGAACTGCTCGGTGGGGATCTCGCTATCAGCCCCGAAACCAGCCCACAGGGGTTCCTTATTAACCCCGGGAATAGCTGGGGCGCGATACCACAGGTCACCAACAGAGCGAATAAAGTCAATGCCGGGGTTAGGTGAGCCCTCAAAGTTGAAGAAATACAGCTGCTCACCGCTGCGTTTATAGCCGGTGCCCACCCAGTTAACCGTGTCTTCTAGCGCATAGGTTTGCCCATTGGCTTCATTTAGCAGGGCAAAGTTGTTATCGCGCCAATACACCTTAGGGGCGTCAATGTGGTGGGCGGTGGTTACGATCTTGCCGTCGTCAGGACTGGCCAGGGAAGGTGCAGCCAGCGGGGAGAGGGCTAAAGCGGCAGTTAAGGCCATAGCTGCGATACGCGAACGTATTTTCATAGCGGGTCTTTCCAAATGTGCAGAGAAATGCCGCTAAAAGCTTAACTATAATGATACTGATTATCAAATAGGGGTGATTTGTGCTCCCGCTTGCTGGCTTGTGGTTGGCGCTCGCGGCTAGGCCGACGGCGGCTGCGGTGTCTTGTGTGTCTTGCGCAGCTAAGGGTGGTGCGTCAGTGGCACTCAGTAGCGACGGCGCCCGTAGCGGTCAGCTCAGCTGTAGTGGCGGCGTCGGCACGTGATTTGTGGCAAAAGCGCGCTTTAAGGGTGGTTGCTAGCTCTTGAGGCTGCTAAGCTTGCAGGGCCGTCAAAGCCGGCCACGGCGCGTCATGCTTGGGAGAACCTGCCCCAGGCTCCGTGTAACGACCATGAGGAGTAAATTATGTCGATCTCCGCTGAGCGCAAGCAGCAGCTAATCGCCGAGTACGCTACCCACGAGGGCGACACCGGTTCCCCCGAGGTTCAGGTCGCTGTCCTCACCGAGCGTATCTCTAACCTGACCGAGCACTTCAAGTCCCACAAGCACGACCACCACTCCCGTCGTGGTCTTTACCTGCTAATTGGTAAGCGTCGTCGCCTGCTGGACTACCTCTACGAAGAGGACATTGAGCGCTACCGTAGCCTTATCGCTCGTCTGGGTATCCGCCGCTGATCACTGGCGCATAAGCATACAAACGGCAATCTCTAAACGAGATTGCCGTTTTTGCTTACATTGCCTAGTTCACGCGCGGCCAAACCCACAAATGGCCTAAATGCCGCTAAGCTAGAAGGGATATATAAGAGAAAACGAAAGTGAATCTAGATGTTCATTGATGACCCTGAGGTCACTGCGGCTGAAGCCGTAATCGACAATGGCGCTTTTGGTAAGCGCGTAGTCCGTTTTGAAACCGGACGACTAGCCAAGCAGGCCGCTGGCTCCGCTATGGCTTACCTGGATGGTCAGACCGCCATCCTGTCTGCCACCACTGTTGGCAAGCACCCCAAAGACCAGTTCGACTTCTTCCCCCTCACTGTAGATGTGGAAGAGCGTCAGTACGCCGCCGGCCGTATTCCCGGTTCTTTCTTCCGTCGTGAAGGCCGCGCCGGCACCGAAGCTATCCTGGCTTGCCGTCTGATTGACCGCCCGCTGCGCCCCTCCTTTGTTAAGGGCCTGCGTAACGAGGTTCAGGTAGTTGAGACTGTACTGTCTATCGCTCCCGACGACGCCTACGACGTTCTAGCTATTAACGCCGCCTCCATGTCCACCCAGATTGCTGGGCTGCCCTTCGCGGGCCCGGTGGCTGGTACCCGCATCGCCCTGATTGACGGCCAGTGGGTAGCTTTCCCCCGTTACAGCGAGATTGAGCGCGCCACCTTCCAGATGGTTGTGGCCGGTCGTGTGCTTGAAGACGGCGACGTGGCCATCATGATGGTTGAGGCTGGCGCCACCGAGCACGCCTGGAACCTGATCAAGGCCGGTGCTGTGGCCCCCACCGAGGCTGTAGTAGCCGAGGGCCTAGAGGCTGCCAAGCCCTTCATCAAGGTTTTGTGTGAAGCCCAGATGGAAGTTGCTGCCCACGCCTCCAAGCCCACCGCCGAGTTCCCGCTCTACCTGGACTACACCGATGAGCAGTACGACGCCGTCGAGACCGCTGCTAAGGAGGCCGGCCTAGCCCAGGCTCTAAGCACCGAAGGCAAGCAGGCCCGCGACGAGGCCGTGGACGCTATCCGCGACCAGGTCCTGGCCCAGCTAGCTGAGCGTTTCCCTGAGGAAGACGACGAGAAGGCCCTCAAGGCCGCCTTCAAGTCCGTCACCAAGAAGCTAGTGCGTCACCGCACCCTGACCGAGGGTATCCGTATGGATGGCCGTGGCACCAAGGACATCCGTACCCTGGCTGCTGAGGTTGAGGTACTTCCGCGCGTACACGGCTCGGCCCTGTTCGAGCGTGGCGAAACCCAGATCCTGGGCGTGACCACCTTGAACATGCTGCGCATGGAACAGCAGCTGGACAACCTTTCGCCCGTCACCGCCAAGCGCTACATGCACCACTACAACTTCCCGCCCTTCTCCACCGGTGAGACCGGGCGTGTGGGTGCCCCCAAGCGCCGCGAAATCGGTCACGGTAACCTGGCCGAGCGCGCCCTGGTGCCGGTGCTGCCCAGCCGCGAAGAGTTCCCCTACGCTATCCGTCAGGTCTCTGAGGCTCTAGGCTCCAACGGCTCCACCTCCATGGGTAGCGTGTGTGCCTCCACCCTGAGCCTGCTGCAGGCCGGCGTGCCGCTGCGCGCCCCTGTCGCCGGTATTGCCATGGGTCTAATGCACGAGGAAATCGACGGCGAAACCAAGTGGGCTACCCTGACCGATATTCTCGGCTCTGAGGACGCCTTCGGCGACATGGACTTCAAGGTTGCCGGTACTGCTGACTTCATCACCGCCCTGCAGCTGGAC
>ERZ772912.1245-NODE-1245-length-10425-cov-4.190260_pt1 | contig 10425 bp, 9 predicted proteins | sample MGYA00512119_ERZ772912 | MGnify/ENA primary metagenome ERZ772912 (study PRJEB29015, sample SAMEA2738048) | human oral metagenome | biome: human oral; feature: human-associated habitat; material: saliva | place: China | collected 2230 ...
CAACGACAAGCTCTATGGCGGCGACAGTGATCTGGGCATCTGGATCGAGACCGACCGCAAGGCGCGCACCATCAGCGTGCGTGACAACGGCGTCGGCATGAACCGTGACGAGGCCGTGAAGAACCTGGGCACCATCGCCCGCTCTGGCACGCGCGAGTTCTTCAGCCAGCTCACCGGCGACCGAGCCCGTGATTCCAACCTCATTGGCCAGTTCGGCGTGGGCTTCTATTCCTCGTTCATCGTGGCCAAGAAGGTCACGGTGGAAAGCCGCCGTGCCGGCGCTGCCGAGGACCAGGCCATCCGCTGGGTGTCCACCGGCGACGGCGAATTCACTATCGAGACCATCACCCGCGCCGATCGCGGCACCACCGTCACGCTGCACCTGCGTGACAACGATGCCGACCCCGAAGAGGGCCATGAATACGACTCGCTGCTGGAGCCCTACAAGCTTCGCCAGCTGGTGCGCAGCTATTCCGACCACATCGCGCTGCCGGTGCGCATGAAGGCCGAGAAGTGGGATGCCGAGAAGCAGGAAATGGTCGAGACCGGTGAGTGGGAGGTCATCAACCAGGCCAAGGCCCTGTGGCAGCGTCCGCGCAACGAGATCACCGAGAAGGAATACGACGAGTTCTATCGTCACATCACCCATGACTTCGAGGGGCCGCTGGCCTACACCCACAACCGGGTGGAAGGGCGTGCCGAGTACACGCAGCTGCTCTACATCCCCAGGCACGCTCCCTTCGACCTGTGGGATCGCCAACAGCGCCACGGCGTGCGCCTGTACGTGCGGCGCGTCTTCATCATGGACGATGCCGAGCAGCTGATCCCTGCCTACCTGCGCTTCGTGCGCGGCGTGGTCGATTCCAGCGACCTGCCGCTCAACGTCTCGCGCGAGATCCTGCAGGAAAGCCGTGACATCCGCCTGATCCGCGAGGGCAACGTCCGGCGCGTGCTGACGCTCCTGGAGGATCTGGCCGAGAACCGTCAGGCCGACTACGTCCGCTTCTGGCGCGCCTTCGGGCAGGTGCTGAAGGAGGGCGTGGGCGAGGACGCGAAGAACCGCGAGAAGATCGCCGCGCTGCTGCGCTTCCGCACCACCGGTGAGCCGATCGCCATCACGGTGCCGGCTGCCGAGGCCAAGGCGTCTGAACCCGCCGGCACCGAGGTCGAGGACGCCGTCATCAAGGGCGAGGGCAACGCCGAACAGGGCGCCGATGCGCTGGATGACGACATCCGCAACGCGGACGGCATGGTCTCGCTGGCCCAGTACAAGGCACGGATGAAGGAAGGCCAGAAGGCCATCTACTACATCACCTCCGACACCGAGGCCGGTGCACGCCAGAGCCCGCATCTGGAGATCTTCCGCAAGAAGGGCATCGAGGTGCTGCTGCTGTCGGACCGGGTGGACGAGTGGATGCTCAGCTACCTGCAGGAATTCGACGGCACGCCGCTGCAGTCGGTGGCGCGTGGCGGGCTGGATCTGGGCGATCTGGAGGACGAGGCCGAGCGCAAGGCCAGCGAGGAAACGGCTGCCGACTTCAAGGACCTGATCGAGCGCCTGAAAGGTACGCTGGGCGAGCGCGTCAAGGACGTGCAGGTCAGCCATCGCCTGACCGATTCGGCCGCCTGCCTGGTGTCCGACAAGGGCGACATGAGTGCCACGCTGGAGCGGATGCTGAAGCAGGCCGGTCAGGACGTGCCCAGCCGCCGTCCCATCCTGGAGATCAACCCCGAGCACCCGCTGGTCAAGCGGCTCAAGCAGGAAGATGGTCGCTTCGACGACTGGTCCAGCCTGCTGTTCGACCAGGCCACACTGGCTGACGGCGGCAAGCTGGAAGATCCGGTCGGCTTCGTGCGCCGCATGAACGACCTGCTGCTGGCCTCCAGCCACTGATCGCGGCTGCCGGCTCCGAGATCGGGGCCGGTGCACGCAAGTCGTAGTAACCTTGCGCCTTCCTGGAGCCATGCTTCGGGGGGCGCATTGTGCATTTTGAAGGAGAGTCCTCGTGGCCGTGAAACGCATCATTACCAACATCAAGGCAGATCGGCTGGAAGACGCTCGGCGTTTCTATGCCGACATCCTGGACATGGACGTGGTGATGGACCACGGCTGGATCGTCACGTACGCCTCGGACGGCCAAATGACGCCGCAGATCAGTATCGCCTGCGAGGGAGGGGCAGGAACACCGGTTCCGGACCTCTCCATCGAAGTCGACAATCTTGACGAGGTCCATCGTCGTGCATTGGTGTCGGGCCTGGCGATTGAGCATGGCCCCGTCACCGAGGCCTGGGGCGTCCGCCGCTTCTTCCTGCGAGATCCTTTCGGACGTCTGGTCAATGTGCTCTGCCACGAATGATGGATCAGGTTCCCTTTACGACCCCGAACAAGCACCCCCATGAGCATCGCTAGTCAGAAGACCGACGGCATCCGGATCAGCACCCGCAGTCCGCGCAAACGTAGCCAGGTGCGGCGGGTGCCTGAGCCCGTCATCAGCTTCTCCGAGCTGGACGGCATCCGCTACCTGCACTTCGGCTCACCCTGGGTGCAGGGCGCCATGGACATCGAGCATCCTGATGAGCTGGTGCTGTCCTACATCCAGGACATGATGGCCTGGCTGTTGTTCCTGGAGCCGCCGGCCCGGGTGCTGCAGCTGGGGCTGGGGGCGGCCGCGCTCACCAAGTTCACCCATCGCCATTGCCGGGACACGGCCACCACGGTGGTGGAGATCAGCCAGCAGCTGCCGTGGGTGGCGCGCCAGTGGTTCGGCCTGCCCCCGGAAGACGACCGGCTGATGCTGGTGCAGGGCGATGCGGCCGACTTTGTCGGTGATCCGGCCAACCGGGAGGGCTTCGGCGTCATCCAGGTGGACCTGTACGACGAGGAGGCGGCCGGCCCCGTGCATGACGGCAGCCGCTTCTATCGAAGCTGCTACCGAAGCCTGGCCGAGCCGGGCATCATGGTGGTCAACCTGTTTGGCCGCCATGCCTCCTTCGCTCGCAGCGAGGAGCGCATCCGTGCCATCTTCCCGCAGGTGCTGCTGCTGGATCCGCAGGACGAGGGCAACCTGGTGCTGCTGGCGCTGAAGGGGCCGCCCCTGCAGGTCAGCCGCCGGCAGCTGATGGCGCGCGCCCGCGTGCTGGAAGAGGATTACGGCCTGCCGGCACGTAAGTGGGCCCGGGCCGTGGCCGATCAGCTGGGGCTCGGTCGATAGCAGCGCCGGGAGAAGGGCGCGGCGGCACCCTTCCCTCGTGTTGTTCGTTCATCCCCGCACGAGGAACCGGCCCCGCACGATGCTCAGCAGCGTGTACAGCCACAGCAGTCCCACCAGTGCGGTGCCGATGCCCCAGAGCCCATGACCCAGCAGCGCCAGTCGCGGATTCAGCACCACCAGGTGCATGCCGCAACCCGCCATGGCGGCCAGACCGAACGAGAAGCCCCACAGGCTCATGGTGAAGCCGCCTTCCAGCACCCAGGGCAGCAACCGCAGCAGGAAGAGCAGCTGAAGCGTTCCGTAGCCGATCAGCATCAGCGCCACCATGTCCACCTGTCCGCCGTTGATGCCGAAATAGGCGCTGCAGCCCACGAAGGCGGGCGCCAGCTGGATGCCGATGATGCCCCGCACCTTCGGGTCGATGGCTGTTTCCGTGCGCAGTCGTCCCAGGATGGCCGCCTCCAGGCTCATCCATGACAGCACGCCGGCGCCGAAGAACAGGGTGGCGATCTCCGGCTGCCGCATCGCGCTCATGGCCATGGCACTGACGAAGCTGGTGGCCACTGTCGGCAGATAGATGATGGGCGTGGTGGCCTTGGAGGTATGCAGCCCGCGCCACAGGCCGGCCGCGCGGTACATGGCAAAGACCAGCTGGCCGACGATGCCCAGATAGATCAGCACTTCGGCCGGAGCTGCGGCATAAGGGCGCAGCGACAGGCCACTCATGATGGTGGTGATGGGGATCAGGCTGATGAAGCAGCACTGCACGAGATCCTGGAAGTCAGCCCGGAAGGCCTGTCGGAAGGCCAGGAACTTGGTGAACCAGGCCAGCATCAGCAGCAGCCAGACCACACCGGCCAGGGCCAGCAGGCTCTCGCCGGGCCAGGCGGGCGCCTGACCGACCGTGGCAGCGTAGCGCCATGACATGCCCAGCCCCGCCGTGCCCAGGGCAATGCCGAAGTAGCTCAATGGAATGGGAAAGGGTTTGGCAGCGGGCGTGTCGGCCATGGTGTCGGTTGGAAAGAGGAAAAAGGAGAGGGGCCATTTTCCGTCTTCCGGGCAGGCAGGTCCATGACCGCGGTGACTTGTGGTCAATAGAGCGTCTTCAGCGCATTCCAGCCTGTCTTCAATATCAGCGCCCCTACCACCAGGATGAAGGCATGGCGCACGAAGCCTGCACCATAGCGCAGTGCCAGCCGGGAACCGATGAGCGCGCCGGCCACGTTGGCCACCGCCATGGCGGCGCCGACCTGCCACCAGACATGACCGGTGCTGGCAAAGAGCCCCAGTGCCGACAGGTTGGTGGCCATGTTCAGCACCTTGGCGTTGGCCGAGGCCTGCAGGAAATCATGGCCCAGCACCCGCACGAAGAGAAAGACGAAGAAGCTGCCGGTGCCGGGGCCGAAGAATCCGTCATAGAAGCCGATCACCAGCGCGATGATCCCCATCAGCAGCGTCTCGATGCGCTCCGTGTGCAGATTCCGCGCCTCGGTGCCCAGATCCTTGCGGCGCAGCGTGTTGATCAGCACGGCCAGCAGCACCAGCGGCAGCAGCCGGCGCAGGAAGCTGGGGTCGACCTGCGTGACGGCCCAGGCCCCCAGCAGGCTGCCCAGCATCGCGCAGCCAAAGGCCGGCAGCAGGACCGACCAGCGCCGCCGCACCCGCTGTCCGTACTGCCAGGCGGACATGCCCGTGCCCCAGACTGCGGCGCTCTTGTTGGTGCCGAAGAGCGTGGCCGGCGAGGTGTCCGGGAAGGTGGTGAACAGGGCGGGGATCAGGATCAGGCCGCCACCGCCGACGATGGCGTCCACCAGGCCGGCGGCAAAGGAGGCGAGCGTGACGATCAGCCATTCCATGATGCAGGGTCCTGGGAGAGTGGCGGGCAGAAAACGAGTCGGAGAGACTAGCACACACTGTGTCACATTTTGCTTGACTTCCGAAACATCGGGGCCGGCATCGGCGCAAGTGTTGTGCACAACCCTCAGGGCATGGGCCCCGGAGCCTTTGCAGGTATTCCGGCAGAAAGTCGATCATTGCTGTCAAGGCGCGTGCCGGGGGTGTGGTGTACCCGTATAATCCCCGCCTTCAGTCCAAGAGTCAGTCAGTCGGAGAGCCCCCGATGCGTGAAGCGCGTTTCGCAGTACGTCGTCCGTTTCTCAGAATGGCAGCGGCAACGGCCGTGGCCACCGGTGGCCTGCTGGCCGCATCGCTGGCCTTTGCCGATGAGCCGCCTGCCGTCAACGTCGTCACCATCGTCGACCACCAGGCACTGGACGCCTTTCGCGATGGCGCGGCCGAAGCCCTGAAGGAGGCCGGCTACGAATCCGGCAAGACGCTGGACTGGACCTTCCAGAGCGCCCAGGGCAACACCGGCACGGTGGCCCAGATTGCCCGCAAGTTCGTGGGCAGCCAGCCCGCGGCCATTCTGGCCATCAGCACTCCGGCCGCACAGGCCGTGGTGGCGGCCACCAAGCAGATTCCGGTGGTCTACGGCGCCGTCACCGACCCGGTCGCGGCCCAGCTCGTCAAGACCATGGGGCCTTCGGGCACCAACGTCACCGGCGTCTCCGATCGCCTGGAGCCCGGTCGTCAGGTCGAGCTCATCCGCAAGATCGTTCCCTCCGTCAAGACGGTCGGCATGATCTACAACCCGGCTGAGGCAAATTCCAAGGTCGCCGTGAACGAGATGAAGGTGGCGCTGTCCAAGGCCGGCATCGAGCTGGTCGAGGCTGCGGCCCCCCGTTCGGTCGATGTGGGTCAGGCGGCGCGCCGGCTGGTGGGCAAGGTCGATCTCATCTACACCGGCACCGACAACAACGTGGTCGCTGCCTATGAAGCGGTGGCCAAGGTGGGCAATGACGCGAAGATCCCGCTGGTGGCGGCCGATACCGGCAGCATCCGGCGCGGCGCCCTGGCGGTGCTCAGCGTCGACTACCGTGATCTGGGCAAGCAGGCCGGCAAGCAGATCGTGCGCATCCTGAAGGGCGAAAAGCCTGGTGACATGGCCAGCGAGACCAGCGAGAACCTGGTGCTCATCCTCAATCTCGAGGCCGCCGGCAAGCAGGGTGTCGAGCTGTCCGCGCAGCTGCAGTCCGAGGCCTCCGAGATCCTGGGGCGCTGACCGTGTCCTTCTATACCCTGTGGGGGTCGCTGGAGATCGGCCTGGTCTTCAGCTTGGTGGCCCTGGGCGTGTTCATCACCTTTCGGGTCCTGAACTTCCCGGACCTGACGGTTGACGGCTCGTTTCCGCTGGGTGCGGCCACGGCCGCCATCCTCATCTCCACCGGTCACAATCCCTTCCTGGCCACCGGCGCCGGCATGCTGGCAGGGGCTGCGGCCGGTCTGGTCACGGGCTGGCTCAACGTCCGGCTCCGCATCATGGACCTGCTGGCAGGCATCCTGGTCATGATCGCGCTCTACTCCATCAACCTGCGGGTGATGGGGGGGCCCAACGTGCCGCTCATCTCCGAGCCCACGGTCTTTTCCTTCCTGCCCGGCTGGCTGCCTGACTATGTCGAGCGCCCGCTGGCCATGCTGCTGCTGGTAGCCGTACTCAAGCTGCTGCTGGATCGCTTCTTTGCCTCCCAGCTGGGGCTGGCACTGCGCGCCACCGGTGCCAATGGCCGCATGGCGCGTGCCCAGGGGGTCAACACGGGCAATGCCGTGCTGCTGGGCATGGCCATTTCCAACGCGCTGGTGGGCCTGGCGGGGGCGCTGTTCGCGCAGAGCCAGGGTGGCGCCGACATCTCCATGGGCATCGGCACCATTGTCATCGGCCTGGCGGCCGTCATCGTCGGTGAAGGCATCCTGCCGGCGCGACGCATCGTCTGGACCACGCTGGCCGTCGTGCTGGGGGCCGTGCTGTACCGGCTGGTCATCGCCATCGCCCTCAACAGCGATTTCATCGGCCTGGAAGCCCAGGACCTGAACCTGATCACGGCCGTCCTGGTGGGGGCCGCGCTGGTGCTGCCGCGCGCCTTCTCCCGCCGCAAGCCGGGCCGTCGCACGACCAAGGCAGGCTGACACCATCATGCTAGACGCCCAGGACCTGCACATCACCTTCAACCCCGGCACCCCCATCGAGAACCCGGTGCTGCGGGGCATGACCCTGTCCATTCCCGAAGGGGAGTTCGTCTCGGTGATCGGCTCCAACGGGGCCGGGAAGTCCACCTTCCTCAACGCCATTGCCGGCGATTTGCGTGTCGACAGCGGCACCATCCGGATCAACCACGAGGATGTCACGCGACTGCCCACCTGGGACAGGTCCGAGCGCGTGGCCCGGGTCTTCCAGGACCCAATGGCAGGCACCTGCGAGGCACTCACCATCGAGGAGAACATGGCGCTGGCCCTGGCGCGCGGAAAATCGCGCCGCCTGCGTCGTGCCATCGATCGCCAGACCCGTGAGCTGTTCCGCGAGCGACTGTCCGTGCTGCGCCTGGGACTGGAGAACCGCCTGGGCGACCGCATCGGTCTGCTGTCGGGCGGGCAGCGCCAGGCCGTCAGCCTGCTGATGGCCTCGCTGCGCCCGTCCAGCATCCTGCTGCTGGACGAACATACGGCTGCCCTCGATCCGAAGACGGCCGCCTTCGTGCTCGAACTCACCGACCGGGTGGTCAAGGAAGGCCGTCTCACCACGCTGATGGTCACGCACAGCATGCGCCAGGCACTGGACTACGGTACCCGTACCGTGATGTTGCACCAGGGCCAGGTGGTGCTTGACGTGTCCGGCGAGGAACGCGCCCGGCTTGAGGTGGCGGACCTGCTGGCCATGTTCGAGCGCACCCGTGGCGAGGAGCTCAGCGACGATTCGCTGCTGCTGGGTTGAGGCATCCGGGCGGCCGTCGTGCCGTCCCGTCGTCGTGCCATCGCCTGGCTGCATAGACCGTCCCGTCGGTGCCCAGCGCGGACCGGACACCGGTGCAGGTTGTGTTCCGGCGGGTTTTCATCGTTTCCCAGGGAGAAACCGATCCATGACGACATTTCATCACGCTCTGCGCCGCCGCTTCGTTTTCCGCTCCCTGGCAGCCTGGCTGGCAGCCGGCTCGATGGCGACGGGTGCCATGTCTGCCGCGCTGGCACAGGAGGGCGCTGCCGCGTCCCGGACGCCAACGGGCAAGGTGCCTGCAGCGGTCTCGGTGCTGTCCATTGTTGAGCATCCGTCGCTGGATGCGCTGCGCGACGGCCTGCACGACGAGCTGAAGGACGCGGGCTACCAGGACGGCAAGAGCCTGCACTGGGCCTATCAGAGTGCCCAGGGCAACCAGGGCACGGCCGTGCAGATTGCCCGCAAGTTCGTGGGCGATCGTCCCGACGTGATCGTGCCCATTGCCACGCCGGCAGCGCAGGCAGTGGTCTCGGCCACGCACCAGATTCCGGTCGTCTACAACGCCATCACCGATCCCATCGCCGCACAGATCGTCAAGTCCATGGCCCCCTCGGGCACCAACGTCACCGGCGTGTCCGACAAGCTGGTGGCTGACCGCCAGGTCGCCTTCATCAAGCGGGTGGTTCCGGACGTCAAGCGCGTGGGCATCATCTACAGTCCGGCCGAGGCCAACTCGGTCAGCGCCACGCGCGAGATGAAGGTGGCGCTGGAAAAGCAGGGCATCTCGCTGGTGGAAGTGGCAGCGCCGCGCTCGATCGATGTCGGTCAGGCCGCACAGCGTCTGGTGGGCAAGGTGGATGTCATCTACACCAGCAATGACAACAACGTCATCTCCGCCTATGAATCGGTGATCAAGGTGGCCAATGCGGCGAAGATCCCGCTGATCTGCGCCGATCGCTCCAGCGTGCAGCGGGGCGCCACCGGCGCCATGGCCATCGATTACTACCGGATGGGGCGCCAGACCGGCCGGATGGTGCTGCGCATCCTGAACGGTGAAAAGCCTGGCGACATCGCCAGCGAGACCAGCGACAGGCTCGACATCACGCTGAACCTGGACGCTGCCCGCCGCCAGGGGGCCACGCTCTCTCCCGAGCTGAAGGCCGAGGCCAGCGAGATCTTCGGCAAGCCCTGAAACAAAGGCCCCGACCGGAAAACCCGGATCGGGGCCTTTGTTCGATGGCACCCCGAAAGGGGCGCCTCATGACCGGGCCATCCTGTCAGGCGGGGCGAACCATGCCAGAGGACGGCTGCCGTCAGGTCCGAATGATCAGAGAGCGGCGTCCTTGATCTTCTTCAGGGCGCGCACCTTGATGCGGACCGTGGCCGGCTTGGCGGCGAATTCACGCTCCTGGCCGGTGAACGGGTCGATGCCGCGACGTTTCTTCTTGGCCGGCACATCGATCACGCCGATCTTCAGCAGACCGGGCAGCGTGAACTCACGGGCACCCTTCTTGTGCACCGAGGCCAGGATGGTCAGTTCCAGCGCGGCCATCACGGCCTTGACGGCCTTGGTCTCGACGCCGGTCTGCTCGGCCAGGTGCTGGGCCAGCCCGGCCTTGGTGAAGGTTTCCTTCACGGGTTTCAGTGCCGGGGCGGCGGCAGCTTTCGCCGATTTGGCAGCAGGTTTGGCTGCAGCCGTTTTCTTCGCGGGGGTTGCTGCCGCACGGGCGGGCTTCTTAGCGGTTGCCATGATGTTTCAGAGCAGGGTTCTCGTAGCGTTCAAAAGGGGTTCGTGCCCTGGGGTCACCTGCTGGAAAACACGGCGCGAGGCTGCATTTTTCACGGCGTTCGTCGTCAGGGCCGACGGTTCAATCTTAGCAATCGGCAGATCGTTCTGGCCACTTGCACAACCGTTTCGTTGGCTGTTGACCGCATTTTCTACGGATTGTTACGACCTGATCCTTAAAAAAACACTGGAAATCATGGCCAATCCTGTGAAACGCCCTGGTTGGCGTTGCGCAGACCCCATCAAATCCAGTGCTTTTGATGTTGCTGTTGCAGGAAACCCCTTCAGGGAAGGGTTTTCCTGTCGTGAACGGGGTGCACAAGGTGCGACGCCTGCCGTGCCTGATGCACGCCGTGACCTTCGACCCTCAGCCCCTTCGGTACGCTGTCCGGGGCAGGGGCTTCGTCACGGGCGTCACTTGTCCTTCTTGCCCAGCCCGAAGGAGCCCCCCAGGGCTGCGCGCAGCTTGTCGGCCATGGCGGAATTGCTGGGGAAACCGCCCCCGCTGCGTCCGTTGCGTTCGCTCTGGCCACCGCGGCGTCCCTCGTGGTTGCGTCGCCCCTCCTGTTCCGTGCGGGGGCGACGCGGCCCCTGAGAAGGCC
>ERZ772912.1247-NODE-1247-length-10417-cov-15.862961_pt1 | contig 10417 bp, 11 predicted proteins | sample MGYA00512119_ERZ772912 | MGnify/ENA primary metagenome ERZ772912 (study PRJEB29015, sample SAMEA2738048) | human oral metagenome | biome: human oral; feature: human-associated habitat; material: saliva | place: China | collected 2230 ...
GTTTACTCGTAACCGTCGAAGGAAGGAAAGATATGGCTCCCCCGATTGATGCCCGCGAAAAGCTTGGCACTGCACTGCGCCAGGCCCTCACGCAGACGCCTCTGTCAAAGATCTCTGTCAGCGCACTGACACGCGCAGCCGGGGTCACCCGTCAAGCGTTCTACTACCACTTCAACTCACTCAGCGACCTCAACGCCTGGGTTTTCCGCGAGGAGATCACAGCGCGCCTGACCACCAGTTCGGGAGAATGGCTCGACGCGATCGAAGCGACGATGATGTGGATGCACGAGCACCGCGATGAGACCGCTTCCGCCATGAAGACCATCGAGGCCAACGACCTGTGGGCATTCCTCGCCTCGCACATCCAGGAACTCATCGAGTCCCGCCTGGACGGATCGGCCACCGCCACCGCACGCGACGTCGTCGCCCAGCACTTCGCCCTGGCTTCCACCGCCCACATGGCTCAGTGGATGCTCTCGGGCCTGGAGGTCAATCCCTCGGTCGCGATCGCCCGCATGCGGGTCCTCATGACCGACCAGACCACCTCGGCTCTGGCACGCCTGGCACAGTAACGCGGTCCCCCACCAACCGCACTAGGGTGCACAGCTTCCCCCGGCCTCGTCCACACCGACGAGGCCGGGTTTTCTATCCCACAGACCAGCCCAACACACCCCTGTGACGACGAACCATACGTCACAACCTGACCACGGGAGTAAACACGGGTCGACAATCCCGCCTCATCAGCAACTTTCAACACACCCCAACTCCCGCATAACCGCAGACTTTGTAACTTCTTGGTTACGGTCAGTTCAGGGTGTCAAGTCGCAATTAGTGCGGAGTATCCACGTGTGAGGGACGCCGCGCTGTACAAATGGCCAGCGGTGTCTAGGCGCAGGATTTAGCGGTTCCGCATTCTGACATGTATAGTTCGCACGTAACCTCTCTCTTACCGTTGACGAGGACTTCCGATGCCCCACCCCGATGCGAAAACGGCGCTCGCGCTTGCACTGCGCGACGCACTCTCGACCACACCCCTGTCTAAGGTGACAGTCTCCGGACTCACGCGCACTGCCGGCGTGACCCGTCAGGCGTTCTACTATCATTTTTCCGACATTCGTGACCTGACCGTGTGGGTCTTCAAACGCGAGGTCGGCAACCAGGTTGGCACCCACTCCAGCTACGACGAATGGTCGGACGGCCTGCTGGCCATGCTCGTGTGGATGCAGTCCCATCCCGAGGAAACGCGGTCCGTCATCTCCTCGCTTGGCATGGAGGAGCTCCAGCTCTTCTTGCACAAGCAGCTGCGCTCCGTCATGGAACCCATCGTCGACGAGCTCGGAGCAAACCTGACCATCACCGAGGGTGACCGCATGTTCGTCGCCGACCACTTCACGCTGTGCGTGCTCGGACACGTCTCCCAGTGGCTTGCCAACGGCATGAGCGCCGACCCCTACATCCTCACCGAGCGTATCGCTCGCGTCCTGGATGGCCAGATCCTGCGCTCGCTGACGATGTTCGCCAACAAGCCCACCAGGACCTCGGGCCGCGGCTGATACGACGAAGGACCCCGACCTCGTACACTGACGAGGCCGGGGTCCGTTGTGCGCATGTGCGCACTTAGCGCAAGGCGCGGTTGACCGCCGAAATGACGGCCTTGTACGAGGCGCGCGTGATCGAGGAGTCGATGCCGACGCCCCACACGATCTGGCCGTCGACCGCGGCCTCAACGTAGGCGGCGGCGCGCGCGTCGCGGCCCTGGCTCATCGCGTGCTCGGAGTAGTCCAGGATGCGCACGTCAAGATCGAACTCGTGCAGCGCCGAGACGAAGGCGTCGATCGGGCCTGTACCCGAAGCCTGCACCTTAACGATCTCGCCGTTATCCGTGAGCGTCGCCTTGAGCTCGACGCTCTCATCGTCCATGGACGACACCTGCGAGGAACGCATCTCGAAGCGGCCCCACGGCTCCAGGCCGGGAGCGGCGCTCGTAGGCAGGTACTCGTCCGCGAAGATCTGCCACAGCGTAGCCGCGTTGATCTCGCCGCCGTAGGTATCCGTGTGGCGCTGGACGATACGGGAGAACTCCACCTGGAGGCGGCGCGGCAGCTCCAGGGCGTGCGCGGTCGACATGAGGTAGGCGACGCCGCCCTTGCCGGACTGCGAGTTCACACGCACCACGGCCTCGTACGAGCGGCCCACGTCGTGCGGGTCGATCGGCAGGTAGGGCAGCTCCCACACAACCGCTTCCTCGTCGCCGCCGGCCGCTTCAACCTTAGCCTTGCGGGCGGTGAAGCCCTTCTTGATCGCGTCCTGGTGGGACCCGGAGAAGCTCGTGTACACGAGGTCGCCGACGTAGGGGGCGCGCGGCGAAGTCTCCATCTGCGTGCAGTACTCGACCGTGCGACGGATCGAGTCCACGTCCGAGAAGTCGATGCCCGGATCGATACCCTGGCTGAACAGGTTCAGGCCCAGCGTCACCAGGTCAACGTTGCCGGTGCGCTCGCCCTGACCAAGCAGGCAGCCCTCGATACGGTCCGCGCCGGCCAGGAGCGCCAGCTCGGCCGTCGCCACGCCGGTGCCGCGGTCGTTGTGGGGGTGCACGGACAGGGCCACGTACTCGCGGCGGCTCAGGTTTCGGCTCATCCACTCGATCTGGTCCGCGAAGACGTTCGGGGTGGAACGCTCGACCGTGGAGGGCAGGTTCAGGACGATCTCGCGCCCCTCGCCCGGCTCCCACACGTCCATGACGGACTCGCACGCCTCGAGGGCGAAATCGAGCTCGGTGTCCACGAAGATCTCGGGCGAGTACTCGAATCCGAAGATCGTCTCATCACCCAGGCGCTTCTCGGCCTGCGCAATAATCTCGCGCGCACCGGACTGAGCGAGCTCGATCGTCTGCGCCTTATCAGCGTGGAAGACGACCTCGCGGAACACAGGTGCCGTCGCGTTGTAGAGGTGCACCGTCGCGCGCGGGAAGCCGACCATGGCCTCGACCGTGCGCTCGATCAGCTCGGGGCGCGACTGGGTGAGCACCGAGATCGTCACGTCCTCGGGCACCGCGTCATCCTCGATCAGGGAGCGCACGAAGTCGTAGTCGGTCTGCGAGGCCGCAGGGAAACCGATTTCGATCTCCTTATAACCCAGCTTAATGAGCAGGTCGAACATGCGGCGCTTGCGGGCCGGATCCATCGGCTCGATGAGGGCCTGGTTGCCATCGCGCAGGTCGGTGGACATCCAGCGCGGCGCCTTCGTGATGCGCTTGGAGGGCCACTGGCGATCCGGCAGATCCACGGGATTCGTATCGAGGAACGGCCGATACTTACGAATCGGCATGCGCGAGCCGGAGGGGACGGGAACGGCGGATGTAGTCTTCACACTTCGTAGTCTATCGACGAGGCTCCGCCCGCGAGCAGGCGCTGCGCATACTGGACGTGAGATGCGGCGCGCTCCCCACCCAGCATTGACAAAGAAAAACGCTCAAAAGTGTGTAAGCCTCTGCGTTCATATGTCATGATAATTGGGTCCAATGTCCCACACACTGACGCGCGGAGCAGCCATGACTTCTCTTTTGTTAGCCCAATCTTTTACCCCGTCGACAACTGCCGTCGCGGGTAACGTCTTCCTGACAGCCGTCGTCGGGCTCCTTCCGCTCGTCGTCTTCTTCGTCCTCATGGGCGTCTTCAAGGTCGCCACCCACTGGTGCTCAATCATCTCCCTCGTGCTGTCCCTGGGCATCGCGGTGTTCGCCTTCAAGATGCCCGTCGGTATGGCGCTCCTGTCCGGCACGCAGGGCGCCGCGATGGGCTTCATGCCGATCATCTACATCATCATCGCGGCCGTGTGGCTGTACAACCTGACCGAGAAGTCCGGACGCAGCTCCGACCTGAAGGCCGTCTTTAATACGATCGGCCGCGGCGACCAGCGCGCCCAGGCCCTCATCGTGGCCTGGTGCTTCTGTGGCCTGCTCGAGGGCCTGGCCGGCTTCGGCGCACCCGTGGCCATCACCTGCGCCATGCTGGTGACCCTCGGCGTCCCGAAGATCAAGGCCGCCGTTGTCACCGTCGTCGGTAACGCCATCAACGTGGGCTTTGGCGCCATGGCAATCCCCACGACCACCGCCGGCAAGCTCGGTGGCGCAGACCCCGTCGTCGTCGCCGGCGACATGGGCCACCTGACCTGGATCTTCTGTCTGTTCATCCCGATCCTGATGCTGTTCATCCTCGACGGCAGCCGCGGCGTGCGCCAGCTGTGGCCCCTCGCCCTCGTTGCGGGCGCCGCAGCAGGCATCGGCCACTTCTTCACCCCCTCGGTCTCCTACGAGCTGACCGCCGTCGTCGGCTCGCTGCTCGGCTTCGCCGCCTGCTACGTCTTCCTGCTGGTCTGGGGCCCGACGACCCCTGCGGAGTGCGCGACCAAGGCCGACGAGGCCGACAAGCCCACCGGCTCGCGTATCGGACTGGCCCTACTGCCCTACGTCCTCGTCGTCGTCATCATCGCGATCACGAAGCTCGCCAAGCCGGTCGCCGCTTTCTTCTCCTCGACGGACGTGAAGATCCCGTGGCCCGGCATCTACGGCAACCTGCTGACCGCCGACGGCTCTCCCTCAAGCGCCGCCAACTACAACCTGCAGATCCTGTCCAACCCCGGCACGTGGATCTTCGTCACCGGCATCATCGTCGCCATCGTGTACGGCACGAACTCCTCGAACGGTCGTTTCCAGACCTCCGTGGGTGAGATGTTCGCGGTCCTACCGCGCACCATCTACTCGCTGCGCATGGCCATCCTGACGATCGCCTCCGTCATGGCGCTGGCCTTCGTCATGAACTTCTCGGGCCAGACCACCTCGATCGGCGCCGCCCTGGCGACGACGGGCGCGGCCTTCGCGTTCCTCTCCCCCATCCTGGGCTGGATCGGCACGGCTGTCGCAGGCTCCGCGACCTCGGCGGGCGCACTCTTCGCAAACCTGCAGTCGACCGCCGCAGCCGGCGCTGGCCTCGACCCGTCGATCCTGCTGGCCGCCAACACAATCGGCGGCGGCATCGGCAAGATCGTGTCCCCGCAGAACCTCGCGATCGCCGCGACCGCGGTGGATTCGAAGGGCTCCGACGCGGAAATCCTCAAGAAGGCCGCCCCCTACTCGATCGGCCTGCTCCTCGTGCTGTGCACCCTGGTGTTCATCGCATCCCAGGGCTGGCTCGGCGCCTACATGCCGCACTGATCAGCGGCTCATGGGCTCGGGAGGTCCCGGGAGGCAAGTTGCCTCCCGGGACCTCCCCCTTGTAGGCTCCCAACAGAAGTACGGACAAAGGAGACGACAGTGCCCGACTTGAGTTTTTCGAGCGACGCCTTACGCACGGCCGCACAATACGTCGACGAAGCGGCAACCTGTACCACGGTCACGCCTCCCACCGGAGATCCCTGCAGCCACGTCTACGCACAGAGGATCAGCGGGCCCATCAATGACCTCAACGAAGCAGAGACCGCCATCCAGGACGAGCTCAAGGCAATGCACTCCGACATGCTGAAGACGCTCCAGGAGTTCGAGGCGATGGAGAACGCGATCGCCGATTCCTTCAGCGCATCTAACGAGGGATGACACAGATGGTCACGAAAACTGAACTGTATGCACTTGACCTTTCTTCCTTTACGAACACTGTTGAAAGCCTCGACGACCAGCTGCGAGCCAATCAGGAGAAGCTGGACGACATTGCCCACGCAAAAGAGATAATTTCTTCGAGCCTGGAGGGACAGAGCGCACAGGCGATGATCGCCAAGCTGGATGCGCTCGAGCAGAAGATCACGGCTCACATCACTTCGATCCTACAGACTCAGGCGGCCATCACCACCTACCGCACCAATAAGCAGCAACTCCAACGCAACGTTATCGATAGCGTTAATCGAATAGAACTAGCAGGTTATGACGTTTCCGATACCTGGAGAGTGCGTCCCTCTCACCGACTGCTCAACATCCTTTCTCCGACCAAAATAGGCGCGAAGTTCCTTGCAGCTATAAAGATGCAAGTTCAGCTGCTGGCCCTAGTCAACACGTTCGACCGATATGATCTTCAGGCAGCTATCAATTCGGGCGGAGAAATTACCCCATACACGACGTCAGGCGGCTTCTCAACTATTGAGCCCGACCGAAAGATCCTCTGGGACAACGACTTTCCTCATGGTTCAAAAGCGGGACAGGAAACGCTCCAAGACCGCCTAAACTGGGCGAAATGGCAAGCGATGCTTGATGTCGGGCGAGGGATCAAAAACATCCCGGATGCCGCTGACTTCTACGCACATTTCCGCGACAATACCGGCACTCCAAAGACATTTGATTACGAGAGAGCCTACGATGAGGATGCCGGTGTCCGTAACCGCGTCAACGCTCGCCTCAATGACTCACTACAGGCAGCTAACGAAGCGGTCAATGCTGGAAAGACTGAAACTACACTGTATTCCCCTGCAACTTCTGAGGGCCCATATCCGAAAACCGAAAACTGGCGCAAAACAATCGGCGGCCACACGAATTACACGACGACAAACGTGACGGTGTCAGGGGACACCGTCACCGCAACAGTAACCGTTTACGCTCGCGATAAATACAACTTCGATAGAGGCAAAGCCGACTTGGATTCTGGAACACCTGACGCAGTCAATGGGCGTTTTGAAGAACTCGGCTGGGCAAAGAGCTTCGAGACTAGCGGAAGCTTGACTCAGACATACACGTGGAAAGTAGGCGAACAACCACCAACACTCCCAACCGATACCACAGAAAGCGAGAGCGGACGACGACTTAGGGGTAGAAACCGATGAAGACATCACAATTACTTTCCATGGATGGCTTAGACCAGCTCTTTCCCGTGCATGAGTATTTTCAAATACTCGATCGGGACGTTACTCTCATCGTGGAGGAAACGCTGCCCGGACCGTCAGATCGACTGTTGACAATATTTGCACTCGCAAATAACGAATGGCGTGACGTTCTCGCTGAGCACTGTGCTGGAGAATATACCAAGGAGCTTCATTTGCCCGTAGATTTCGATCATCTCACTGGCGAAAAGTGGTACACGGGTCAAGAACTGCAGTCTTTTCTTGGAATCAGCCATCATCCGACAGACGTAGCCATCTGCGGAAACTACGTGTACATCTCGATGTATTTCGGAGCCTGAGCGATGAAAACACTCTTCCGGATGGCCCTTCCCGTGCTCGCGGTCGCTGCGCTCGCCGCCGCGTGCAACCCGTTCGCACACAAGGCAGGTCCTCAGTACCCGAAGGATCCACGCTTTGCCGAGTTCGTCTACAAAAGCGACGAGACACCGACGGTCAAAGATCGGATCGACTCCGTCAACGTTCGGTGGCCGAACACGAAGGCGAGCGACGCACACATCGTCACCGCATATTCGAGCCAAACAGGTTTCCTCCCCGACCAGGACCCCGAGTTCTGGCTGACCGCCGTTGCGACCGTCCCCGACGAGACGATCCAGCTCCTCGCGGAGGGTGCAGCCACCGACACACTGCTACCCGGCATCTACCCTGGTCTCTACGAGTATGTGCCGCAGGAGTGCAAGTTCACCACGATCAACCCGGAGTTCGCGGACAAGGCCCTCGTACCGGATAAGGAGAAGATCCCACACGATTTCGGCCCCATGGACATACAAGCGCTGGCCATGTCCGAAGATTGCCACCTTCTCGTGTTCACCGCCCTCGGCCACTCCTGAGCCCCAGGGACCTCCCACTCGTCCTCTCCACCGCGCCCCGACCTCGTCAATGACAGCCCGAAGGATCCGCCCAAGGAAAGACATGAAGCACCCACTCAAGGCCCTCGCGCCGCTGCTCGCGGTCGCGGCACTCACCGCTGCGTGCAACCCGTTCACCCCCAGGAACACGCCGGCGGCCACGCCGACTCAGTACCCGCAGGACCCGCGCTTCGCCGAATTTGTCTACAAGAGCGATGAAGAGCCGACCGTTCAGAACCGGATGGACTCCGTGAACGTTCGTTGGCCAAATTTGGAGGCGAGCGAGGTGCACGTCGTCGTCGAGTATTCCCCGGCACTTGCCTTTATCCCCGCGCAGGACCCCGAGTTCTGGCTGACCGCTGTTGCGACCGTCCCCGACGAGACGATCCAGCTCCTCGCAGAAGGAGAAGCCACCGACACACTCCTACCCGGCATCTATCCTCATCTCTACGAGTACGTGCCCCAGGAGTGCAAGTTCACGACGATCGACCCGAAGTTCGCGGATAAGGCACTCGCACCGGATAAGGAGAAGATCCCAGACGATTTCGATCCCATGGACATAGAAGCGTTGGCCATGTCCGAAGATTGCCACCTTCTCGTGTTCACCGCCCTCGGCCACTCCTGAGCCCCAGGGACCTCCCACTCGTCCTCTCCGCCGCGCCCCGACCTCGTCAATGACAGCCCGAAGGACCAGCCAAGGAAAGACATGAAGCACCCACTCAAGGCCCTCGCGCCGCTGCTCGTGGTCGCGGCACTCACCGCTGCGTGCAACCCGTTCGCGGACGATTATACCCACGTGAGGGGTTTGCAGGACCCGCGATTCGCCCCATTCACCTACACGAGCGACCGCGAGACGAAGGTGCAGACACGCCTCGACTCGTTCAACGAGCGCTGGCCGGGAATGCAAGCAACCAACGGCAACGTGGTCACCGCTCGCACCCATTCGGGGATCCTCTACGCCCTCGAGCAGGATCCCGAATACTGGTTGACCGGAGTCGCCACCGTCCCCACCCCGACGATCGACACCCTCATGGAAGGATCGACCGGGGACGCGAGCGTTCTGCCCGGAATCGATCCGCGGCTCCAGAAGTTCGTGCCAGAGAACTGCCAGTTCTCGACGATCAACCCCGATCACGCCAACGCCATCCTCCCACCCGAGAAAGGCAAGGGGAAGACCGGTTTTAGAACCCTGCCCATCACGGCTATAGCGGTATCCAAGGACTGCCAGCTGCTCGTCCTCACAGCAATCGGTCACCCCTAATTCCCCACCAACGACCGGGATTGAAAGACCCTCATGAAACCCACTCTCAAGGTTCTGGCATCTCTCATGAGCATCGCGGCGCTCGCCACTGCCTGCAACCCATTCGCGCCCGATAGTTCCCGGTCCGCAGGCTCCCAAGACCCGCGCTTCGCGCCGTTCACAGTCTCCTCCGAAAACGAACCCGTCTACGGCAACGATACGGACTACCTCAATCACCGAATGCCCAACCTGGGGGCATCGGAAGGCCACTATGCACAGATTCTGGTTGCCGACTCAACATGGATGCCCGTACCGGAGACAAAGTTCTGGTTCTCCGGGGTCGCAGTAGCGTCCGAAGAGACGATCGCACAACTGCAACAAGAGATCGAGGGCAGCGCTCAACTCCTACCCGGCGTCCACCCCAGTCTCTACCAATACGTGCCCCAGGAGTGCGAGTTCAACAGCGTTCCTGCTGACCGTGCCAACACGATCCTGGACACCGCAGCACACAGCTACCCGAATTCAACCGACTCCTTCAGCGTCACCGACCTAGCTATTTCTCCCGACTGTCATCTCGTCGTCATGACTGCCGAAGGCGTCAACGGCTGACCGGTCCTACCGATCGAACCCGCGGCTTGGAGGCACCACCACGCCCACCCCGGCGCCCTCCGCTCCCCGATTCCCAGCCCCTGCCTCGTCCCTGTGTTTGGCGCACGATGCCTCACCATGTGGAGGCTTGACATGCGTTGCCGTCATGCCGCCACCTGCAGGGGGTTGTGTGTTCTTAATCGGGCGCAACACCTCATCGGTAACAAGTCTCATCGTGGGGCTAGCAGCGGCCGCACCTAACAGGCCAGCACCAGGCGCGGCTAGGTCCGTACCGGCACCTCGTCAACAAGCCTCCCACTCCCGCATCAATGTCTATGCCCCCATCACAAGGAAGACAGTTCAATCAGGGACGAGGCCGGGACGACCTCTTGTGCACACAGAATCATCGCGAAACTGAAAAACGAAAACTCACCCTGAGCTAAGTCGCGCCCCGAAGGCCCTAAAACGCCCAATGAGAGGCCAATTTTCATTGATTAGCGGCAGAGATCTTTCCGCGCGAAATAGGGGGAAAATCGACCTCACCCACATTGTCTGGATAAAAACGGCCGCTGGGACCTCGGACCCAGTCATAACCTGAGTTGGACAGCACCCACGAGGAAGGATCCCCCAGTGCGCATCGCTCTCTTTTCCACCTGCCTGGCAGACGTCATGTTCCCCCAGGCTGCCCAGGCCACAGTGACCCTGCTTGAACACCTCGGCCACGAGGTCGTCTTCCCTGAAGACCAGGTCTGCTGCGGACAGATGCACGCAAACACCGGCTACTTCGAAGACGCCGCGAAGATTACGCGCAACCACGTCAAGACCTTCGAGCCCGTGCTCGACGGCCAGTGGGACGCCATCG
>ERZ772912.1255-NODE-1255-length-10365-cov-2.105432_pt1 | contig 10365 bp, 6 predicted proteins | sample MGYA00512119_ERZ772912 | MGnify/ENA primary metagenome ERZ772912 (study PRJEB29015, sample SAMEA2738048) | human oral metagenome | biome: human oral; feature: human-associated habitat; material: saliva | place: China | collected 2230 ...
GTGGATATCACGATTGAGCGCGTGGGCCGCATCGGCGGCGAGCTCGTCCTTGAAGCGACCTGCCGTATTGGCGATGAGGTTGTCTCGATTGCCCGTGCACGCACTCGCGCACCGCGCACCGCCTATGTCTACCCCGGTCAGGGTATTCAGCGCCAGATGATGGGCTTGGAGCACATGTCTGCGACTGCCCGCAGCGTCTGGGCACAAGCGGATGCACATACTCGCAAGGCCCTGGGCTTCTCGATTGAATCGATTGTCCGCACGAACCCGACCGAACTTCGCGTTGGCTCCGAGACCTTCCGTCACCCCAAGGGCGTCCTCAACCTCACGCAATTCACTCAGGTTGCTCTGGCAACCCTTGCCTACGCGCAAACCGAAGAATTGCGCGCCGATGGGGCATTTGAAGAGCATGCCTTCTACGCGGGCCACTCACTGGGCGAACACACCGCACTGTCGGCCTACGCGCAGATCTTCCCCCTCGAGCAAGTTCTTGAGATCGTCTTCCAGCGCGGATCGGCCATGCACCACCTGGTCGAACGTGATGCGAAGGGGCGCTCGAACTACGCAATGGGAGCTCTGCGTCCAAACCAGTTCGGAATGGGTGACGCCGAGGTCCGCGATTACGTCGCCTCGATCGCCGAAAAGTCTGGCGAATTCCTGGAGATCGTCAACTACAACCTGGCTGGCTCCCAGTACTCCGTTGCCGGAAGTATTGCCGGCTTGAAGGCTCTGGAAGCCGATACCGCTGAGCGCGCACGCGCACACGGCGGACGCCGCGCCCTCATCATGATTCCGGGAATTGACGTTCCCTTCCACTCCTCGCGACTGCGCGCAGGCGTTCCGGCCTTCCGCGACAAGCTCGATTCATTGCTTCCCGAGAGCATCAACCTTGATGTCCTCCAGGGTCGCTACATTCCGAACTTGGTTGCACGTCCCTTCGAGTTGAGTCGGGACTTCGCACAGTCGATCCTCGAGGTTGTTCCTTCTGAGGCAACCCAGACGCTCGTCGATAATTGGGACGAGGCCGCGGCCAATCCTCAGTCGACCGCGCGCACCCTGCTCATCGAGCTTCTCTCCTGGCAATTCGCTTCCCCGGTTCGCTGGATCGAAACTCAGGACCTGCTCTTCAGTGCTCCTCCCAAGGGATTGGGCGTCGAACGCCTCGTTGAAATCGGTCTTGCGTCCTCGCCGACCTTGGCGAATATGGCATCGAAGACTTTGTCCCTGCCCGCTTTCGCACAGGTTCAAGTCGATGTCTTGAACGTTGAACGCGATAGCGCCCGCGCTCGTAACGAGGATGCGGTTGCCGCCCCCGAGCGCGCGCAGGCAGACTCCCCCGCTTCCGCCGACGAGGCCGCACCCGCAGAAAGTGCAGCCCCGGCCTCGGCAGTGGAGGCGCCCGCCGTCGAGGTGGAGACCCAAGCCCCTGCAGCGCCCGCACTGGCTGCCGCAGCAAGCGGAACCATGCCGGAGCTGCCCCTTTCCGCCTCGGACGCGATCCGTATCCTCTTGGCCTTCTCGAACAAGCTCCTCCCCGAGCAGATCGAGTCCACGGACACGGTCGAAACCCTGACCAATGGCGTTTCCTCGAAGCGTAACCAGCTCCTCATGGACATGGCAGCCGAGCTCTCTGTGTCCACAATTGACGGTGCCGCCGAGGCATCCATGGGCGATCTCTTCGCGACGATCGATTCGCTGGTGCCCTCCTATGCAGCCTTCGGACCGGTCCTGTCCGAAGCAATCAACTCCAAGCTGAGGAAGATCTTCGGATCCGCAGGCCTGCCCGCAACTTTCACCACCGGTTACGTCAAGGACAACTGGGGCCTGTCCGAGCAGTGGGCTGCACGCGTGAACGCAGAAATCCTTCTCGGCACACGTGATGGCGACTCCGTGCGCGGTGGAAGCCTGTCAACTCTGCCGGGGTCGGTTTCCTCCGCAAAGGACGCTTCGGCACTCATTGACCAGGCCTTGGCACTGATTGCGGCCCGCGAGGGACTAACCCTCAGCCGCCCGAATGCGGGTGGCTCGGCCGGTGGCGAGGTCGTTGATTCGGCCGCGCTGCGCGATCTGGAATCGCGAATCCTCGGCGACCAGGGAATCTTGGCAACCCAGGCGCGCGATATTCTCAAGGCCCTTGGCCTAGCCGATGCTCCCCTCGCCACCGAGATCGAGGATTCTTCCTCCTTGATTGCCGCTGTCGAGGCCGAGCTGGGAGCAAATTGGGAAGCCTCTGTTCGCCCCGCTTTCGACGAGCGCCGCGCGGTTCTTTTGGATGACCGCTGGGCAACCGCGCGCGAAGATCTTGCACGCATCTTCGCCGGTTCTCTTGACTCCGCCGATGTTCCCGCAGATCGCTTGCGTGGAGGCGGTAAGTCCTTGAGCGCATTGGCGTCCTGGTATGCCGCTCACGCGGCGGATGCGGACTTGAAGGCCTACTTCACGAAGGTTTCCGAGGCCGCCCTTGAGGCAGTCGAAGGCCGTTTCGCTGGAGATGTCGCCGTTGTCACCGGCGCGGCTCCCCACTCGATCGCTGCCGCGGTTGTGGGCGAGCTGCTCGCTGGAGGCGCGACCGTCATCATGACCTCTTCTCGGGTCAACGATGCTCGCCTGGCCTTCGCCAAGGAGCTGTACCGCACCCACGCCAACATGGATGCAGCCCTGTGGGTTGTTCCCGCGAACATGGCGTCCTTCCGTGACGTCGACGCACTGATCTCGTGGGTGGGTAGCGAACAGACCGAAACGCATGGTGCAACGACCGAGGTCGTCAAGCCCGCGCTTCTGCCAGATCTTTTCGTTCCCTTCGCGGCGCCTCGCGTCTCTGGAACCGTTGGTTCGGATCCTCAGGGTGCGCTCGCTCAAGAACGCCTGCTTTTGTGGAGCGTCGAGCGCGCAATCCACCTCCTCGCCGGCCTCGGCGCGGACACTGCTCCCGATCACCGCACGCACGTCCTGCTCCCGGGTTCCCCGAACCGCGGAATCTTCGGCGGCGACGGCGCCTACGGCGAGGCAAAGGCCGCTTTCGATGCAATCACGACCAAGTGGGAGCACGAGTCCGGTTGGCCGACGCGCACAACCATCGCTCACCCGCTCATCGGTTGGGTCCAGGGCACCTCGCTCATGGGTGGCAACGATGTCCTCGTTCCCGCTGCTCAGGCAGCCGGTGTTCACGTCTACACGACCGAAGAAATTGCCGGAGAGCTCGCTCGGCTCCTGACCCGCGAGGTCCGTGAGCAGGCTGCTCAGGCTCCTGTTCACGCCGATCTCACGGGCGGCCTCGCCGATGCTGGACTCGACCTTCCGGCACTGGCACGCCAAGCGCGCGAGCAGGCCGCGGCCTCGGCGCACGAAGCCACGGAACAGGCCCCGGCAAGCGTTCGTGCACTGCCCAACCCGCATGCCCCGGCTCTGGCTGCTCCTCTCGCGTGGGATACTCCACGAGCAAGCTTGCGCGATCAGATTGTCATCGTCGGCACCGGCGAGATCGGTACGTGGGGTTCGGGTCGTACCCGCCAAGAAGCTGAGTTCGGTGAGGACTTCGACCTGACCGCAGCCGGCGTGCTGGAAATGGCCTGGATGATGAAGCTCATCACCTGGTCCGAAAGCCCGCAGCCCGGCTGGTATGACGCCTCGGGTACGCAGGTTGACGAGGCCGAGATCTACGATCGTTTCCGCGATGAGGTCGTGGCCCGATCGGGTATCCGTCGCTTCAACGACGATTCAAACATGGTCGATTGCGGTTCGAATGACGTGAGGACGGTCTTCTTGACCTCCGAGCAGACCTTCACCGTGGACACGAAGGCTGAGGCTGAAGATTACGTCTTGGCCGATCCTTCGCACACGACGATTTGGGAAGAAAACGGCACCTGGCACGTCACCAAGTCCGCTGGTTCCCCCGTCCAAGTTCCCGCGCGAGCAACCCTGACCCGCACGGTCGGTGGCCAGATCCCCGAAGATTTCGATCCGGCGCAGTGGGGTATTCCCGCTTCTATGGTCGAGGCCCTGGACCGCATCGCCGTATGGAACCTCGTCACCGCAGTGGACGCCTTCATCTCCTCGGGCTTCTCCCCCGCTGAGCTCCTGCAGGCCGTCCACCCCGCGGATGTGTCCTCGACACAGGGCACGGGTATTGGCGGCATGGAGTCCCTGCGTCACGTCTTCCTCTCGCGCTTCCTGGGTGAAGATCGCCCGCAGGACATCCTTCAGGAGGCTCTGCCCAATGTTGTGGCCGCACACACCATGCAGTCCTTCATTGGCGGCTACGGCCAGATGATCCACTCGGTGGGTGCCTGCGCAACCGCAGCTGTCTCCATCGAGGAAGCCGTCGACAAGATCCGTCTGGGCAAGTCCGACTTCGTTGTCGCCGGCGGTATCGACGATATCTCGGTCGAATCGCTGACCGGCTTTGGCGACATGAACGCGACCGCTGAGTCCGCCGCGCTTGAGGCACGCGGAATTACCCCGCGTCACTTCTCTCGCGCTGGAGACCGTCGTCGTGCAGGCTTCCTCGAGGCCGCTGGTGGTGGCACCCTGCTGGTGACCCGCGGCGATATCGCAGCGGATCTGGGACTGCCGGTCCAAGCGGTTGTCGCCTACGCGCGTTCCTTCGCCGACGGTGCGCACACCTCGATCCCCGCCCCCGGCCTCGGCGCTCTGGCTGCTGCTCGCGGTGGACGCGATTCCGCGCTCGCTCACGCGCTTGCCGATCTGGGATTGAGCGCGGACGATATCGCGGTTGTGTCCAAGCACGACACCTCGACTCGCGCGAATGACCCGAACGAGGCCGAGCTCCACTCGCGCCTGTCGGCGGCTCTGGGACGAAGCGAGGGCAACCCGCTCTACGTTGTCTCTCAGAAGACCCTGACCGGTCACGCGAAGGGTGGTGCTGCGCTCTTCCAGGCAGCGGGTCTCATCGACATCTTCCGCCGCCAGGAAATCCCGGCAAACCGCTCTCTGGATTGCTTGGATCCCGACATGGCGCAGTGGATGCCGCTCCTGTGGCTGCGCAAGCCCCTGGATGTCTCCGCGTCCCCGGTTCGCGCGGGCGTGCTGACCTCCCTGGGATTCGGTCACATCGCGGCAATGGTTGTCTTGGTGCACCCGGGTGCCTTCGAGGCCGCTTTGCTGGCCGAACGCGGCGAGGCTGCGCTGGCCCAGTGGCGCGAGCGCGCCCAGGCACGCCTCGAAGAGGGACGTCGTCACCTGGACGAGGCCATGATTGGCCGCGCGCAGCTCTTCGTTCCCATCGAGGGACGTCGCCTGCCCGCCGATCGCACGCACGAGGCCGAGGTTGCACTGCTCCTGGATCCTTCCGCTCGCTTGGGTGCAGATGGCACCTACGCGGGGGCAGAGAACTGAGCCCAGCGTGACATCCGCGGCAATCGGCGTTGACCTGGTCGATGTTGCTTCCTTCGGGGAGCAGCTTCGCCAGGAAGGCTCGGTGTTTCATCGAGTGTTCACTGCTCGGGAGTGGAACGCGGCACTGCGTTTTGCTCCCGAGCAGTGGGCAGCGCCTGCCGGGCACTCTCCTTCAGGGCCGCTTCAGGAGTCTGTAACTCATCTTCTGTCTGAGTCTTCCGTGCCTGAACTGCCCACACGCGCCCTTCACTCCCTTGCCGCACGTTGGGCAGCAAAAGAAGCCTTCATCAAGGCGTGGTCCTCGCTCTACTACGGCAGAGAGGACCCACTAAAGTCCGCCGACATCGATTGGGCTCAAATCGAGGTGGTATGCGACCGCTGGGGACGCCCCGCCTTCCGCTTCCACGGCAGGATCGCCTCCGAACTAGATAAGACGCAAGAAGAACTCAAGGCATCGCTTTCTTGGCTTCTTTCTCTCTCACACGACGGTAACTACGCGATTGCGTGGGTCAGCGTGAACCAGACTGATCTGCGCGAAGCAAAGGAATTCTCATGAGTACACAACTAACTTCGCCCGCATCTGTGGGACGTTCCTCCGTTTTGGCCGATCACCTCGGTGTCGATTCTTTTGCGAAAGATGCACTGATGGTTCTTGCGGGAGCCTCCCTCGTGGGCGTGCTCGCGCAGGTTTCGGTTCCGATGTGGCCAGTTCCGATCACCGGCCAAACCCTTGGGGTCCTTCTTGTCGGAGCAATTTTGGGTGCGCGCAGGGGTGTTTTATCCCTGCTGTCCTACATGCTTCTTGGCTTGGCAGGAATGCCCTGGTTTTCCGCTGCGAGCGGCGGTCTTGCTGCCCTCGCAAAGCCTTCTTTCGGCTACATTTTGGGCTTCATTCCCGCAGCATGGCTGATCGGAAAGCTCTCTGAGCGAGCGTGGGATCGCCACTTCTGGCTCTCTCTTGCTGCCTTCGGCGGAGCAACCCTCATTCCCTTCATTGTTGGAATCCCCTACATGTGGGCGGTTCTGCGAATCGGCGGAGTGAGTATGTCTATCACTGAAGCTCTGAACGCAGGATTTACGCCCTTCATCATCGGCGGGATCGTCAAGGCCGCTGCCGGAGCGGCCGTTGTTGGTGGCCTGTGGAAGGCAATGGGATCAGGGGACGTTTCCCGCTCATAAGCTCCAGTTTTCGCTCTCGTTTGCGACGAAGGGTGTGGCCCGCGCGTTTCACGCGCGGGCCACACCCTTATCGTTTGTTTGATCCGGATTGTTCTCTCGGATATTTCTCTCGCAGGAGGTGATTACTCCTGAGACTGCTTCCCGTGCCTCGATGCACGAGTACGCACCACTACCCCAGCGGTTCCCGGAACGAAAGCGGCGGGCTTGCGGGGAAGAACGGGGGCGGGTGCAGGAGTTTCCTGCACTTCCGGCCTCGGCAGGCGTGCGCGGAGAGCGGCGATTGGCTCGGCAGGAGAATCAGCAACGAGCGGCTCCTGCGGGGCGATTCCAGAGGGTTCCGGGGCGACAACGGGGGCTTGCGGAGCGCGCGGGGCGGACTCCAGCGCGGCGGCGGGTTCTTCTACAGACACTGTGGCTGCCGGTGTCACTGTTGCCGGGAGCCAGCCGCTCAGAGTTTCGATTTCCTCGGCGCGGTGAGCGCGCGGCGGAACTCCGACGAAGGGGTTATCGGGACGGTCGCGACGGGTTTCGAAGAAGGCCCGAAGCTGAACGGTCGCTTCCTTTGCGAGAACGCCGGGAACGACTTCGACCTGGTGGTTGAGGCGAGAGTCGCGCAAGACGTCGCGCAGCGAGCCTGCGGCACCTGCTTTCGGGTCCCATGCGCCGAAAACAACACGATCGACTCGTGAAGAGACGGCGGCTCCCGCACACATCGTGCACGGCTCAAGGGTGACGACCAGGGTGCACCCAATGAGGTTCCAACGATTCAAGCGCTCTCCGGCCTCGCGGAGGGCCATTATTTCAGCGTGACCACAGGGATCATGCAGGGCTTCGCGGCAATTCCAACCCCGGCCGATAATGCGTCCCAGAGAGTCAATAACGACTGCGCCCACGGGGACATCCCCCATTTCTCGGGCTTTATTCGCCAAGAAGAGCGCGCGGGCCATCGCTTCTTTGTACTGATCCATTGTTGTCACCCTCAAAGCCTATCGCGTAAACGGCCCTTCGCGGGTTACTCTTGAACTATGCGCCTTCATATTGCAGATCACCCACTCATTGCCCACAAGCTCACCGTCCTGCGTGACCGCGACACTCACTCGGCGACTTTCCGCCAGTTGGTTGACGAATTGGTTACGCTTCTTGCCTACGAGGCCACGCGTCACGTCTCAACCACTGAGATCGCAATCAATACCCCCGTTGCACCGACCGTTGGCAAGCGCATCAGCGAACCCCGCCCCATCGTTGTCCCCGTTCTTCGCGCCGGACTGGGCATGCTCGAAGGCATGACTCGTCTTCTTCCCACCGCCGAGGTTGGCTTCTTGGGAATGAAGCGTGATGAAAAGACTCTCGAGGTCGAGACCTACGCGAACCGTCTTCCCGAGGATCTCTCGGGTCGCCAGTGCTTCGTTCTTGACCCGATGCTGGCTACCGGCCACACGATGGTCGCAGCAACCAAGTACCTCTTCGATCGCGGAGCCAAGGACGTTACCTGCGTCTGCCTGCTGGCTGCTCCCGAAGGCCTGAAGGTTCTGGAAGACTTCGTGGGCGATCGTGCAGATGTGACCGTCGTTGTGGCTTCGGTTGACGAGCGCCTCAACGAAAAGTCCTACATCGTCCCCGGTCTGGGCGACGCCGGCGACCGCCTCTACGGCATTGTCGACTGAGTCTAACGACTGGTTTTAAACGCTAAAGGTGGCCATGTCCTTTGGACATGGCCACCTTTATGTGTGTGTGAGACATGTGTTGTGGGGGGGCGCGGCCAAGCTGCGCCCCCCCACGTCAAAGTAGCGATCAGTTAATCGCGAGATTCCTTGATCAGAAGGCCGGAATCACCGAGCCATCCTTCCAGGTGTCTTCGATGTACTTCTTCACCTGGTCGGAGTGCAGGAGCTCGTCAAGCTTCTTCACGGCCTCGGCCTTATCACCTGAAACACTGGTCTTCCACACGAGGACGTTCACCGAGGGGTTGTTCTCGGGGGATTCGACGGCCAGACCATCGCGAGAAGGCGCAAGGCCGCCTTCCTGTGCGAAGTTACCGTTGATCACCGAGTAGTCAGTCTCACCCAGGTTAGAGACCAGAACGGGTCCGTCAATTTCCTTGAAGTCAAAGTTCTTCAGCTTCTTAACGGTATAGACATTGACGTCACCGCTGGCGGGGATCTCAACAAAACCGTTTGCAGCAAGAAGGCGAAGTGCGCGCTCCTGGTTGGTGACATCGGAGATCACGCCAATGATTCCACCCTTTTCAGGAAGCTCATCCAGAGACTTGTGCTTGGAGGAGTAGATAGCCAGGGGCTCGAGGTGAATGCCCTTACCGGGAGTGAAGTCGTAGTTGAACTGCTGCTTAGCCTTCTCCAAGTAGGGAACAGTCTGGTGGTAGGTGGCATCAACTTCACCCTGATCCAGCGCACGGTTGGGCAGATCGTAGTCGGTGAATTCCTTGATATTGATGTTGATTCCCGCATCCTTTGCCAGGTTGTCCTGGATGTACTTGAGGATCTTCGCGTGAGGTGAAGGGCTGGCTGCAACGGTGATGGTGGTTGCACCGTTCGAGGAGGACGAAGAGCCCGTGGAACCGCTGGAGCAGGCCGAGAGGACCAGTGCTGCTGCAACGCCAAGACCGGCAAGAGTACGAAGAGAACGAGAGTGACGCATGAGAGTAATTCCTTAGATTGTCTATTTCCTACAAAGCGGGCGGCCTGACTGGCCCGGGATAATCCCGCGAATGATGACTTAATTACCAAGCAGAGTTCGCGACCCGGCTGGTGGATGCTCAGCGGTGATCCACCAGCCGGCTGAGCATGTCGCCAATCATTTGAATTAACTGAACGATGATGATGATCGCAACGACAGAGCAGATCATTGTATCTGTCTGGAAGCGGTGGTACCCGTAGTCGATCGCCATCTTGCCGAGGCCGCCCGCACCAACGACGCCCGCCATTGCCGAGTAGCCCACCAGGGTGATCGCCAATACCGTCACGGACTGGATAATGCCGGGCAGGGCCTCGCGAACCAAAATGCTCCAACGAATCCGACGGTTGGAAGCCCCCGCCATAAGCGCGGCCTCGACCTTGCCGTTTTCGACGGAAAGCAGGTTGGTTTCCACCAGGCGAGCAAAGAACGGAATCGCACCGATAACCAAGGGGAAGGTTGCTCCCTGCCAGGTAATCGCACTGCGCATGACAAATCTGGTCACCGGAAGCAGCACGATGATGAGGATCAGGAAGGGGAAAGAGCGGCCAACGTTGACGATCAAACCAACGATTTGGTTGATCATCTTGTTAGGAGTGAGGCCCGTCTTCGATGTCTGGACAAGGAGCAGCCCGAGAGGTAGACCAACGAGGACGGTAAAGAGCGTACCGAAGAAGACCATGAGCAGGGTCTCCCAGATTGCCGGGAGGAACTGCTGGGTGATTGCGGGGTTGTCTCCCCACGTCGGGTCACCTTTACCCAGTGGAAGCAGCGTCAGGACTGTTGAAAGAGCCGAAAGGTTCACAGCGACCTCACCTCCACATGCGCCCCCTGGGCGCGAAGCTGGTCAATAATTGAAGAACGCTGGGCTGCGGGGATCGCCAGAGCCAAGCGACCAACTTGGACAGCCCCCATCGATTCGAACGTCCCTGCGGTCACGTCCGCGCCGACCTTCGCGGCAAGGTTGAGCATATTCGAGCCCGTGGGCACACCGGGATGCGACGTGAAGATGACGTCCAGAAGGATATTTCCGTCTTCCGAGGCCTGGGCTAGGGTATCGCCTTCCGCCGAGTCGCTCTGTGCAGCGATTTCACGCTCAGTCAGCTCGCGGTTGAAGTCAGCGACATCGAGTTCGTCGAC
>ERZ772912.1256-NODE-1256-length-10357-cov-2.151815_pt1 | contig 10357 bp, 11 predicted proteins | sample MGYA00512119_ERZ772912 | MGnify/ENA primary metagenome ERZ772912 (study PRJEB29015, sample SAMEA2738048) | human oral metagenome | biome: human oral; feature: human-associated habitat; material: saliva | place: China | collected 2230 ...
GTACCGTGTTTCTTTTTATTCCAATTATTGATGTGTTACGAGCAATCAAAAAATATAATGGCTCAATTTTTGGGACCAAACCGCCGACGGTTTGATTGAGGGTGAGAGGTTTGACTGGTTTTATAGCAAACTCACATAGTGTGCTTGCGAGTAATCATATGGAGCCTGAATTTCATGCATTCTAAAATTTCTTTTCAGAGGGGAAGCCGATCGAATATGTGGCTTGTGTTTGCTCTGGGTTCAGCAATTTTTGCGGCTCTGACATCGATTCTCGCAAAGATCGGAATTGACGGTGTGAATTCCAATCTTGCAACTGCCATTCGTACCGTCGTGGTAGTCGCAATGGCGTGGGGTATTGTTTTTATGACGGGTGCGCAGAATGGGATGAGCTCGATAAGCCCTAGAAGCTGGCTCTTTTTGATTCTCTCAGGTCTTGCAACGGGAGCTTCGTGGCTCTGCTATTACTATGCGCTTAAAATTGGCCGTGCAACAGATGTGGTGCCGGTGGATAAACTTTCTGTGGTGATTACCTTGGTACTTGCTGCGGCGTTGCTTCATGAGCAACTGACTTTAAAGTCTGTCTTCGGAGCTGCTCTCATTACGGTAGGAACGTTAGTGATGGTAGTCTAGTGGATATAACGGTCACAGTTTCCGTTTACGACATAATGAACCCCGTTCAGCCGTCTCACCGCCCGTTCTTCTCGCCATAACGGAACTATTGGGGGAGAATAAGATGCGACTAGAGGAGGCACATGCGTCCCTAGCCTCCAGACTTGGAGTTTGCACGTATCGGCTTTGCAAGAGGAGGGCTTGGCTATGGAACTATCCAAGGAGAAGAAGGTTATCGTTGAGCGTCATAACAAGGTTGTATATGACAATGGCGATACCGTCGTAAAGGTTTTTAATGGCAGCAAACCCGCGGCAGACATTCTTAATGAAGGTTTGAATCTTGCTCGTGCAGAGCAAGCGGGCATTAACGTTCCAACGTTGACGGAGATTAGCAAAGTAGGGAATAGCTGGGCTATCGCTACGCTTAAGGTGGAAGGCCCCACCCTTCGGCAGCTGCTTAAAGATCATCCGGAAAAGACCGATGAACTCTTGGATAAGTTTGTCGATCTTGAACTTTCAGTTCATGCACATCGCTCTGCGCTTCTTCCGCGCCAGAGGGATAAGTTCGCGCGTATGATTAACAGCATCCCCGACGTGCTCGCCGAAGATGCTCGCTATGAGCTTTTGATGAAGCTTGACGGCATGAAGAATCACGCGAAGGTCTGCCACGGCGATTTTGTTCCGTCAAATGTTATTATTCCCGAGAAGGGCGAGCCGGTCATTGTGGACTGGGCTCATGCTACCCAGGGCAATGGCGCTGCCGATTGCGCTACCACCTATTTGCGCCTGCTGCTCAACGATGAGAAAGAACTTGCCGAGAAGTACATCGCTAAATACTGTGAGAAACAGGGCTGCACACGCGAATATGTGAACGAATGGATGGGCATTGTTGCAGCAGCTGAGCTTGCTCGTGGTCGTGTGCATGAGACGGAGTTCCTGCTCCGCTGGGTAAACGTGTACGACGGTATGTAAGCTGGTCTACGGCGTATACGCTGATCGAGGTATTGTGGGCTGACCTACGCACATACGCTGGTTTTGCGACAGGTTCAAGCTTGTGAAGGACGTCTTTACGGGATGCATCGAGTGATGCATCCCGTTTTTGATGAGGACAGTATGACAGTATGTATGTGGGAAAAAAGCATAGAGATATCGTGCTTATCGCGCCTAGCTGAGCTTAAAGTGTTTCGTAGTGAGTCCATATGCAGACAACTTTCACAATACCCTCGTAGGTGATTTCATCTTGAGAGATTGGTCCGGGAATGACTCGGTATACAAGGCGATGCTGAATATTTATACGTCGCGAATAAAGCCCTGATAAGTTGCCAACAAGAGTTTCATAGCTTGGCTGAGAGGCACGGTACCCTTGTACTCTTGCAACTTTGCACTTGGATCTCCTGCGCAACCAATTCGCAAAATTACCGAGAAAGATCGTGTTGGCCTGAAGGAACTTTTTGGTTTAGTGTAGCAAATCGTGCTACACTCAAAAAGAAGCGGGGAGCTGGCGCACGCCGGCTGAGATAAGATCCATTGCGATTTTGACCCGGAGCAGACTCTGCTCATACCTGATCTGGATAATGCCAGCGTAGGAATCATGTCATCTCATGTCCGCGCGGCGGTTTTGAGAGGAGATGACATGACAAAATTAAAACGAGTGCTCCTGCCGGCACTAACCATTGTGGTATTGCTTGCGCTTTGGCAAATTGTCGTTGTGCTAAACATCGTTCCAAACTACCTTGTACCGTCTCCTTACCAAGTTTTTCTCGCGCTTATACGAGACGCAGGTCTTCTCGCGTCTCACACGTTGGTGACGCTTGAAGAATCGCTTTTGGGTCTTGCGATTGGTGTGGTCATAGGTTTTGTAATTGCGGTGTTGATGGATCGTTTTGAAGGACTCTACCACGCATTTTCTCCGCTCATTACGGTGTCGCAAACTATTCCCGTGGTGGCTATTGCGCCACTTTTGGTGCTCTGGATGGGGTTTGGGATTTTGCCGAAGGTGGTTCTCGTGGCAATATCCACCTTTTTCCCTGTGACCGTGGCGCTTATATCGGCCTTTCGGTCAGTTGACTCCGATGTGATTGATCTTATGCGGACTATGGGAGCGCACCGCGTGCAGATTTTCCGTCATGTCAAATTTCCCGCTGCTGCTCGTCAGTTTTTTTCGGGATTGCAGATCAGCGTGACATATGCCGTAATTGGGGCGGTCATTGCGGAGTGGCTTGGCGGAGATATGGGCCTTGGCGTGTACATGACGCGCGTGCGAAAAGCCTTTGCCTACGATCGGATGTTCGCGGCTATCGTAGTGGTTTCTGCACTTTCTCTGCTGTTGATGTGGCTTGTTGGCCTCCTCAAAACGCAGCTTATGCCATGGGACAAACAGAGCAAAAATAAAGTGAAAGGGGAATAACATGAATCGTCGTTTTCGTATCGGGACTCTTTCGCGCAAAAACTTTCTGCGCGCGATGGGCTTCTCGGCAGCCGGTCTTCTCGCTTCGGGATGTACGCCCGAGCAACCAAAGGCTCCAGTGGGCGAGAAGAACAATTCGGTCGAGCATGCCAAGATTACGTTTGTGCTGGATTACACGCCGAACACCAATCATACCGGTATCTATGTTGCACAGGAAAAAGGTTTCTTCAAAAACCACGGCCTTGAGGTTGAAATCCAGCAGCCTCCTGCGGACGGTGCCGATGCGCTGATTGGTTCAGGCGGCGCACAGATGGGTGTCTCGTATCAAGATTTTATCGCCAATAACCTCGCTTCCGAGCATCCGCTTCCGTATACTGCCGTGGCGGCCATTATTCAACATAACCTCTCGGGTATTATGAGCCGCAAGGATGACGGCATCACTCGTCCGCGCGAGATGCAAAACCACACATACGCAACATGGAATCTTCCCGTTGAGCAGGCAACGGTTAAGTCTGTGGTTCAGACTGACGGTGGAGACCCCGAAAGCATCAAGATGGTGCCGTATGAGGTTGACGATGAGGTTTCGGGACTTAAAGCCAATATGTTTGATACCGTGTGGGTCTACGAGCAGTGGGCGGTCCAAAACGCTGAGGTACAGGGCTTTCCCTACAACTATTTCTCGTTTCAGTCGATTGATCCGGTTTTTGACATCTATACGCCGGTCATTGCTGCCAATGACGCGTACATGAAGGACAATCCCGAAGCGGTGAAGAGCTTTCTTGCTGCAGTTAAAGAGGGCTATGAATATGTCGTTTCCAATCCCGAGGACGCGGCCGACATTTTGTTGAAGGCAGTTCCCGAGCTTGACCATGATTTGGTGCATACAAGCCAGAAGTTCTTGGCATCAAAGTATATTGACGATGCAGAGAGCTGGGGCGTAATTGACAAAGACCGCTGGTCAAAGTTTTATCAGTGGCTCAATGATCAAAAGCTCCTTGACAAGCAAATTGACGTTGCAGCAGGATTTACCGTTGACTATCTGAAGTAAGTGAGCGACATGGGATTGGCTAAAACGGCAATGACGACAGCAACATCTGCCATACCCGCCCTTGAAGCTCGGCATCTTGCGCTTGCCTGGGGAGATGGTCGAGAAGTTGCCCGTAACATCAACCTTGCGATTGCCCCCGGTGAGCTGTGCTGTTTGGTCGGTCGCTCCGGCTGCGGAAAGACAACGCTTTTACATGCGCTTGCGGGGCTTCTTGTGCCGCAATCGGGTTCGGTGCTTTTGCATGGCGAAGACGTAACGGGTACGCCGGGACGCATTGGCTACATGCTTCAGAAGGATCTGCTTTTACCACACAAGCGCATCGTGGACAATGTTGCGCTTCCGCTGGTACTCCAGGGTGTTTCTCGACAAGAAGCCCGCGCGCGAGCTCAAGAATTACTGGCTCCCATGGGCAAAGCTGGCCTTCCGAGCTTTCGGGCGGCATGCGACAGCGCGTGGCTTTCTTGCGCACCAGTCTGACAGGAACCGATGTGATTCTCTTGGACGAGCCCTTCTCGGCACTTGATGCGCTTACACGGCGAGAAATGCGTGAGTGGCTTATGTCCGCGGTGGCTGAGATGAACATGTCTGCGCTGGTTATCACCCATGACGTGGATGAAGCGGTTTCCATGGCGTCGCATATTTTCGTGATGCGGGGAAATCCCGCACAAGGCGTTGTGACGGAAATCGTGGGCGAGGTTACGCCACAGCGGTTTCGGCAGCACTACGCTTCAGAAGGCAATTTGGTTGATGCTCCGAATGGCGTTGACTCAGAAACCTCTCCCGTGGAGTTTGAGCTGACCGATGAGTTTTTGGCAGCAAAGCGAGAAGTACTGAGGTTGTGTTTGTAAGCGCGTTTGTAATCTGGTGTTGCCAGGTTGGCGCTGCCAGGTTAGCGCTGCCCAAATAGCGCCAACTTGGTGCTGCCGGAACAGCGCTGTCAAAATGGCGCCAAGTTGGTACTGCCGGAACAGCGCTGCCAAACTTGCAGCAAGTATGGTTCATATATACCAAACTTGCAGTAAGTATGGCAGTCCAAGCCATACTTGGCGCATTTTTGGCAGCACTACAAAGTTCCGACAGTACTACAAAGTTCGGGCACTTCCGGCAGCTCTGCAAAAGAGCAAATGTGAGCAGATTTTGAAAACAGCGAGAAGAACGTGCAGCATGAAGTTTCTGTAGTCGCCTGGCTGCGGCTCTAAGAGACACGCAGGAAAACGCAGGTGCCCGATCAGTACCGTAAGTTTTTAGTACGCTTGTATATTCCCTTCATGCCGCGCAATATCGGCGAGGGTTTTGCTATCCAAAAAGCTCGAGGTCATTTTGCCAAGATCACGCCAGATATTGACGGTGGTGCAAGACCCCATCTGAGGACAGAGCGTCTCATTTGTGCAATTGAGACAAGATGCCGGAGCAAGATTTCCTTCGGTGGCACGTAAAATCTCGCCAAGCGTGTACTCCTCGGGCTTGCGTGTGAGCCGGTATCCACCGCCTTTTCCGCGCAGCGATTCAACATAGCCGGCCTTGTGCATAAGGGAAATGACCTGTTCAAGGTATTTGCGTGAGATATGTTGACGCTCGGAAACATCGCCAAGTGAAACCCAACCGTCATGTACGGCTAAATCCGCCATAGCACGTAACGCATACATGCCCTTTGTGGAGAACATGTTTGCCATGGCTACTTATCGCCTTCAGGGGCAGCACTTGTGCTGTCGCTTTGCTGTTGCGCCTCAAGCATTTCTTCCAGCGTGCGCCATGCAAGCTCAGCGCATTTCACACGAGCGGGCATATGGGCAATGTCGTGAAGGAGGTTGGCATCTTCCAGCTTTTCCAGCACGGTATCGTCGGTCTCCTCGCCACGTATCATACGTCCGAAGAGTTGACAGAGGTCAATGGCATCCGCGGGTGTGCGACCAACCATAAGATCGCTCATGATGTCGGCACTTGCCTGCGAGATGGCGCATCCATGACCGGTGAATGCGGCCTCGGCAATGGTGCCGTCATCGGCAAGGCGAACAGAAAACGTCAGCTCATCTCCGCAAGAAGGATTGACGCCTTCATGCGTATAGGTTGGATGCTCCATCTCATACTTATAGTCAGGATGCGAGACGTGATCCATAAATTCTGCGTTATAAAGGTCGTTACCAGCCATATAGTTTAGCTCTCCCTCAGCCAGCCCAGTTGTCATTAAACCTAGTCGCCATTACAGCCCAGTTGCCATCACCTAGTTGCCATTAAAGATAGACCAGACGCGTGCAAGTCCGGAAACAAGTTGGTCAATGTCGGATGCGTCATTATAGAATGCCACACTTGCGCGACAGGTGCTGGATTGACCAAGCTCCGTGAGAAGCGGCTCGGCGCAGTGATGACCGGCGCGGATACACACGTTATCCATGTCAAGAATGGACGAAACGTCGTGTGGGTGGACACCGCGCACGTTAAAGGAGACGGCTCCGACGTGTCGCGAGCCATCGCGTGGTCCAATGATATCAATGAAGTCCAGTTCATTAAGGCGCTCGGTGAGGTAGCGGGCGAGAAGTGCTTCTCGCCTCTCAATGTTTGCCATACCCAATCCTTCAAGGTACGCAATGGCTTCTCCGGTAGCGCAAATACCTGCGCCGTCTTGAGTACCCGCTTCAAACTTCTCTGGGATGGGAGCCCAGACGGCACCGGTTTCCGTAACGGAATCGATCATCTCGCCGCCGGTAAGGAAAGGAGGCATCCGGTTAAGTATGTCGGCCTTTCCCCATAGGATGCCGATGCCCATGGGGCCACACATCTTGTGCGCCGAGAAGGCCAAAAGATCGCAATCAAGCGTGCGAACATCAACGGGAAGATGGGGTGCTGACTGAGCGGCGTCGACTACCATATACGCACCCATAGCATGTGCGCGTCTCGCAATGGCAGAGATGTCGTTGGAAACTCCGAGGACATTGGATACCTGAGTAACCGAAACAATCTTTGCGCGCTCGGTAATTTTTGATTTGAGCTCTTCTTGCGTAATCTCAAAGGCATCATTCATACGCAGATAGACAAGGCGAGCACCGGTTTGAGCACAAATTTGCTGCCAGGGGATGATGTTGGAGTGATGCTCCATGATAGAAATAACAACGTCATCGCCGGGTTTGAGCACAAGACGCCCAAGGCTTGATGCCACGAGATTGAGCGATTCCGATGTATTGCGCGTAAAAATAATCTCGCGGTCACATGGGGTGCCATCGGCATCTACCGCTCCAATGAAGCGCGCCAAAGCCTTGCGAGTATCCTCAATAGCAGCGGTTGCATCAACGGAAAGACGGTAGAGCCCGCGCAGGGCGTTTGCGTTTATGACCTCGTAAAAGTGTTTCTGCGCTTCAATGACGCTACTGGGGCGCTGAGAAGTTGCAGCGCTGTCCAAATACGCAATTTCAGGATTTTGTGCCAGAAGAGGAAAATCCTTTTTATAGGGATTGCCGGTAATCTCAGTCAGTTCTGAGGAGGTAAGTTCTGATGAGCTCAAACGGTCACCTGTCATGCCTTATCGCCTCCAAAGGTTGCCTCGGAGGCATCGTCAAAGTCATGAGCAACGGCGGTTCCCAAGACCTTCTCGGCACGCTCAACCGCAACGGCGTGAGAGAGTGCCTCGGGTGCATGAATGATGGCGTCTTCAAAGAGGGCGCGCACAAAAAGGAGCTCTGCTTTGTGGCGAGAAAGACCGCGAGCCTGCAGATATTCAATCTGCTCGGGGGAGACAGAGCCGATGGTGGCACCGTGGTTACCGGCGACGTTATCTTCGTCACAGAGAATGACCGGCATGGTTTTATTGACACCGCCATCGCCTAAAATCTGCACCGTTTCGGCCTCGTTGCCTTTGGCATCTTTTGAGCCGTGGATAAGGTCGATGGTGGCGCGCAAGGTTTTACGTGCAGAATCGTTCAGAATTCCTGATTCGGCAATTTCGGCACGCGTTGCGCATCCGCGCATACGAGCAACGTGGTTGATGTCGAGAAGTTCCTCGTGGCAGGCGTGGTAGCGGTTGTTCAGATCAAGGCGAGCTCGGTTGCCCACAAGGTTGACCGCAAGTCCCATACCGATGGCGCCTCCGCCAAGTGCGTATTGGCGCACGTCACAAACGGCATCTTCATGAGCTTCAATGCCGACACTTTCAAGATGTTGCTGGTCATCGTCAACACCGAGCATTTCCACAAGATGTATGCGTGCGTGTTTCTCTGCAACAATACGCACGAGTGCGGCGCTTGTTGCCGGAGCGTCGGCAGCGCCGGGAGCGTCTGCGTCAATTTTTGTTTCTGTGTCAGCTTTTGTACCGGCTGCCGCTCCAACTTCCGCATTGGCTTTTGCGCCGGTGTTATCGGCTGCAGTCTCGGTGTTCTTCTCGCCAGCGCGTGCGACAACGACAATGGTTGCTTCCGCACCCTCGCGTACCATAACGCCGGTATTGGTGCATTCGTTTTCGACGGCTGAGACGGAGATGACAATCGGCTCTTTGCGTGTGGTGTGAGCAGGAACCTCATGGTAGGTGGCCTCAAAGACTTGCGAGTCTATGTAGTCGGTAACTTCAGGCCCCATGCCACACTCAATACGTTCAAAGAGACGGGGGAGCGGAAGATATACCGTTCCCGCATCAGGCGTTTTTGGGACGGTCAGTGCAAGAGAGTTGGCACGAAGACGGTTCCATGTTTGCGCAGGGGGAACGTTGGCGGATTTAATACGGATATGTTCGGCCGTGTGCACAGTCATTAGCCAATCGCCCCTTCCATCTCGAGTTTGATGAGATTATTCATCTCAACGGCATATTCCATAGGAAGTTCCTTTGAAACGGGATTTGCAAAGCCATTTACCACCATCGTGCGTGCTTCAGCCTCAGAGCAGCCACGACTCATAAGATAGAGGATGGTGTCGTCAGAAATGCGACCGATGGTAGCCTCATGTCCAACCTGTGCGGTAGCGTTTCTCACGTCCATCTCGGGGATGGTGTCCGAACGGCTGATGTCGTCCAGCATGAGTGACTGACAAGAAACGGATACGCGTGCGTTGGCAGCTTTGCGCCCAATGGTAACGGCAGAGCGGAAGGTATTGACGCCACCGTCTTTGGAGATGGATTTCGTATCAACCGATGCCGTATTGTCGGCGCCGTTAATGATGACCTTGCAGCCGGTATCCAAATCCTGGGTGGCACCGGCAAAGGTAATGCCGGTAAAATCGCAGTTGGAGCGGTCGCCGTTGAGAATGGTAGACGGATAGAGATACGAGACGTGGCTCCCAAAAGAACCGGAGACCCACTCCATGCGGGCATCGGAGCCAACGAGCGCGCGCTTTGTGTTGAGGTTGTACATATTCTTGGACCAGTTTTCGATGGTCGAATAACGAAGTCTTGCTCCGTCTTTAACAAAAAGCTCAACGGCTCCTGCATGAAGATTGGCGGCATAGTATTTCGGTGCGGAACAACCTTCAATGAAGTGCAGGTCAGCGCCCTTCTCGACAATAATGAGCGTATGCTCAAATTGTCCGGCACCCTGTGCGTTCAGGCGAAAATAGCTTTGCAGCGGATAGTCAAGGCTCACGCCGGCGGGCACATAGACAAAGGATCCGCCCGACCAAACGGCATAGTGAAGTGCCGCAAATTTGTGGTCGGCGGGAGGAATGAGGGTACCGAAGTACTGCTTGACCACCGGCTCCCACTTGGGATCATGTAAGGCATCTTCAATGGTGGTGTAGATAACGCCCTGTTCGGCAACCTCTTTGCGCATGTTGTGATAGACGATCTCGGAATCGTACTGCGCCCCTACGCCGGCAAGGCTCTCCGCTTCCGCCTTGGGTATACCCAAACGCTCAAAGGTGTCGCGAATGTCTTCGGGAACATCATCCCAGTTGTTTGACTGCTTGGTCTTTGGCGAGACGTACGTGGAAATATGATCCATATCAAGACCGGTAATGGACGGACCCCAGTTGGATGCCATGTCGCGGGTGTGATAGGTTTCCAGCGCCGAAAGTCGGAACTGAAGCATCCATTCCGGCTCGTCTTTTTTTGCTGAAATGGTACGTACAATCTCTGGCGTGAGGCCGTCTGCGTAACGCTCGTAGCCCTCTTCGGACTTGGTGAAGTCATACAGGGAGCGGTTAATATCAGCGACCTGAGACCGCTTTTTCTCGCTCACTCGCTGACACCGCCTTTGGAAACTTCGCCATTCTCCTCTTTTGTAGCCACGTCTTTCTCAAACTGCTCAAACCCGCTGTGATTAATCTCATCAATAAGGGAAGCCGGACCATCAGCTACTAGGTGACCTTTAACCATGACG
>ERZ772912.1265-NODE-1265-length-10307-cov-2.218787_pt1 | contig 10307 bp, 5 predicted proteins | sample MGYA00512119_ERZ772912 | MGnify/ENA primary metagenome ERZ772912 (study PRJEB29015, sample SAMEA2738048) | human oral metagenome | biome: human oral; feature: human-associated habitat; material: saliva | place: China | collected 2230 ...
TTATACATTGAAGCATTTCGTAAAGAATAATGACGATCGTTGTTACAACCAAAAAGTCCGCGTTGAGCGTGGCGACAAGGTGAAGAAGGGTGACATTCTGATTGAAGGTGCCTCAATTGCTGGCGGTGAAATTGCTCTAGGTAAAAACCTTCTGGTTGCCTTCATGCCATGGGGTGGCTACAACATGGAAGACGCGATTATCATGAGCCGTCGTTTGGTTGAAGATGATCGATTGACAAGCATTAACATTAAAGATTACACCGTTGAGGTTCGTGAGACGAAGCTTGGTCCAGAGATTGTGACGCGCGATATTCCAAACGTTTCCGAGGAAAGTTTGCGTCATTTGGACGAGAACGGAATTGTTCAAATTGGTTCAGAGGTTAAGGCTGGCGATGTTTTGGTTGGTAAGATTACGCCAAAGGGCGAACAGGAATTGAGCTCTGAGGAGCGCTTGCTTCGCGCAATCTTCGGTGAAAAAGCTAAGGACGTTCGCGATACATCGCAACGAATGAACAATGCGGGCGGCGGTAAAGTTGTTGGCGTTAAGATCTTTAGTCGTGAAAATGGTCACGAATTGAAGGCTGGCGTTTTGATGCAAATTCAGATCTTCGTTGCGCAATTACGAAAGATTGGCGTTGGTGATAAGATGGCTGGACGCTTCGGTAACAAGGGTGTTGTGGCGAAAGTTCTTCCTGTTGAAGATATGCCGTTCCTAGAAGACGGTACACCAGTTGACGTAGTTTTGAACCCACTTGGTGTGCCAAGCCGCATGAACCTTGGTCAGATTTTTGAAACTCACCTTGGTATGGCAGCGCGAGCATTGGGCTACCGTGTGGCAACTCCGTCATTTAACGGTGTTCCAAGTGAGAAGATTTCTGACGAGCTAGAAAAAGCTGGTTTGGCGCGTGACGGCAAGAGTCAATTGTTTGACGGTCGTACCGGTGAACCATTTGAGGAGCGAACAACAGTTGGTGTGATGCACATGATTAAGTTGCACCACATGGTTTCTGACAAGATTCACGCTCGTTCAACTGGTCCATACACGATGGTTACTCAGCAGCCGCTTGGTGGTAAAGCACAAAACGGTGGTCAGCGCTTCGGTGAAATGGAGGTTTGGGCATTGGAAGCTTACGGTGCCGCTGCAACCCTACAGGAAATGTTGACAATTAAGTCCGACGACGTTTACGGTCGTGCAAAGGCTTACGAGTCAATCATTAAGGATGAACCAATTGTTGGTCCAAAACTTCCAGAGTCCTTCAACGTGTTGGTTAAGGAGCTTCAAGGTTTGGGTCTTCGAGTTGACTTGGTTGACGACGAGGCTGCAGTTGACGCTGAGCATGTCATCGCTTCAAGCGGTCCAGAAGATAAAACCGTTGCCGCTGATGGCGAGGAAGAAGAAACATACTTGGACGAATCAGATGACATCGGTGAAATTGACGATGGCATGAGCGTGCAAGATATTGATGAAATAGAAGAAATAAAGGAGGACGCGTAAGATGGCAAATTCTGCATTTAACGCAACGGGCATCAGCGATTTTGACGCGGTTCGTTTGGCGGTAGCTAGCCCAGAAGACATTCTGAAATGGAGCTACGGCGAAGTTTTGAAGCCAGAAACAATTAACTATCGCACACAAAAGCCAGAACGCGACGGATTGTTCTGTGAGCGAATCTTTGGTCCGGTTAAGGATATTAATCCACACGACTCAAAGCTTAAGGGTGTTCGATCACGTGAAGCTGCTGTCGATAAGAATGGTGAATTGGTTACTAAGTCAATCGTTCGTCGTGAGCGAATGGGACACATTCAATTGGCAGTGCCTGTAGCGCACATTTGGTTTATGCGCGGCACTCCAAGCGCAATGAGCCAGCTGCTTGGTATGACGGTTCGCAATATTGAGAAAATCGTTTACTTTGCAACTTACGTTATCTTAAATGTTGACGAAGCAACTCGTGATCAATATTTGGCAGATTTGGAAGCGGAAACTGATTTGGCTCGTAAGGCTATCAAAATCCGCTACGAAAAAATGGCTGAAGAAGATGGCGCTGATGTTAAGCAACTAGCGAAAGAGCAGAGCCGTGAAGTCGAGGAATTGGAAGAGGCTTACGTTGGTAAGAAATCTCAATTGGAGAGCTTGAATTTCGGCGCTTTGATCTCAGAGAGCGAATATCGCAACTTGCCAGAAGAATATGACGAATTGATCGAAGTTGGCATGGGCGCCAGCGCGGTCAAAGAACTCTTGGACAAGATTGAGTTGCCAAAGCTTATCGCTGAATTGACGGAAGAAGTTGAAACTGCAAAAGGTCAGCGACAGAAGAAGTTGCTAAAGCGCTTGAAGATGCTGGAGAGTATGGAATCTGCTGGCATTAAGCCGTCAAGCCTATGTATGACCGTTCTGCCAGTTATTCCTCCGGATCTTCGTCCAATGGTGGCGTTGTCTGGTGGCCGATTTGCGACGTCTGACTTGAATGATTTATATCGCCGAATTATCAACCGAAACAACCGCTTGAAGAAGTTGATTGAGCTTAACGCGCCAGAAGTTATTCAGCGCAATGAAAAGCGCATGCTTCAGGAAGCTGTTGACGCTTTGATTGACAATTCAGCATCACGCGGTCGTGCAGTTAGCTCGACTGGTGGTCGCCGCAGCTTGAAGAGCTTGAGCGATATGCTAAAGGGTAAGCAGGGGCGCTTCCGTCAGAACCTTCTTGGTAAGCGTGTTGACTATTCTGGTCGCTCGGTTATCGTGGTTGGTCCAAAGTTGAAGATTAACCAATGTGGTTTGCCAAAGCAAATGGCGCTGGAATTGTTCAAGCCGTTCGTGATTAGCTGGTTGATTAAGAATGAATTTGCGCACAATATTCGCTCGGCTTCACGTCTAATCGAAGCTGGTGAAGCGGTAGTTTGGGACGCGCTAGATTCAGCAATTGAAGGTAAGTACGTGTTGCTTAACCGCGCACCAAGTTTGCACCGTTTGTCAATTCAAGCCTTCCAGCCGGTTTTGGTTGAAGGAAAAGCTATTCAGTTGCACCCGCTAGTTTGTGCCGGATTTAACGCTGACTTCGACGGTGACCAGATGGCTGTTCACTTGCCGCTATCAAAAGAGGCTCAGGCTGAAGCTCGTGAATTGATGAGTGCAACTGCCAACTTGTTGAAGCCTGCCGATGGTGCGCCAGTGCTGCACATTTCGCAGGACATCGTGCTTGGTAACTATTACTTGACTTACGACAAGCCACAAGCTCAGACTGATAAGATTAAGACTTACAGTTCTGTTTACGAAGCAGAAATGGCTTACGACAATGGCGTAATTCAATTGCAAACCCCAATTCGTATCTTTGCGAAAGGTAAAATGCGTGAAACAACTTTGGGTCGCGTCTTCTTCAATGAGATTCTGCCTGAAGATTTCCCATATGACAATAATGTCCAGACTAAAAAGCAGCTTAAGAAGGTGTTGGCGCAAATCTTTAACAAGTACGGCGCTGAGGAAACCGCTAAGATTGCAGACCGCATGAAGGGTCAAGCTTTCCGCTTTGCTACGGTTGCGGCTGTGTCGACTGGTATGACCGACTACGTCCACTTCGAGGAAATTCCTCAGTTTGTGGCTGAAGGTGACGCTAAGGCGGCTTTGATTTCTGAGCAATTCGACCAAGGTTTGATTACTGAGGAAGAGCGATACAACTTGACGGTTAGCGCATGGCGAAACGTTGACAATAAGATTACGGCATTCCTGAAAGACCAATTGGCACACATGGACACCAGTATTTCTATGATGGTCAACTCTGGTGCTCGTGGTGATATTTCCAACGTGAAGTTGGCGAGCGCGATGATTGGTGTTCAGATGGACGCAACCAACCATGAGATTGAGCTTCCAATCCGCAGCTCTTACACCGGCGGTTTGTCTAGTCTTGAAGCCTTTATTGCAACTCGTGGCGCACGTAAGGGTCTTATTGACGCGGCTCTTAAGACTGCCGACTCAGGTTACTTGACTCGTCGTTTGGTTGACGTTGCACAAGATGTCTTTACCGTTGAAGATACTGATGGCGATGATGAAGGTTACGCAATTTACCGATCAGAAACTGAAGAGACGATGATTGACTTCTCAAACCGTTTGGCTGGTCGTTATGCTGCTGAAACAATTCCAGGTCACGTCAATAAGAATGAATTGATCACGCGTGAAATCGCAGATTCAATTGATGACGACGAAAGCATTGAAAGCGTTAAGATTCAGTCGGTCTTGTCGACGAACAACCTTAACGGTATTCCACAGCGAAGTTACGGTATTGATATGTCGACTGGTAAATTGGTTGGCAATCATCAGCCGGTTGGTGTTATCGCCGCTCAGTCAGTTGGTGAGCCAGGTACTCAGTTGACGCTTCGTACCTTCCACAACTCTGGTGTTGCTGGTGGTGACATTACCCAAGGTTTGCCTCGTGTTGAAGAATTGTTTGAAGCGCGCACACCAAAGGGCCAAGCATTCATTACGGAAGTTGCTGGTTTGGTTGACGTTTGGGAAGATGGCAAGAAGTACATCGTTCAAATTACGCCAGAATCTGGCAAGGTTGAGCGTTTGCCATTGGAGGGCCGAACCGTTGTAGTTAAGGCTGGCTCTAGTGTTAAGGCTGGCGATGTCTTAGCGACTGGCGAGAGCGACACTCGACCTTTGATCGCGCCATTTGATGGTGTGGTTGAGTCGGCTGAGGATACTTTGGTGATCGCGGCAGAGGCTGCTTCACCAACTCGTTATGAAATCCCAGGCAATATGCAGTTGGTCGTTAAGGCAAACGATGTTGTTGAAGCTGGTGATCGATTGACAGCTGGATCATTGAACTTGCACGATTTGATGCGACTTAAGGGTGTTGAGGCAACTCAGCGCTACATCATCAACGAAGTTCTGCGAATCTACGCTGCTCAGGGTCAGGATGTGGCTGACAAGCACTTGGAGATTATTGTTCGCCAAATGTTTAGTCGCGTGCAAATCGAAGATGCTGGTGATAGCGAATTCGTGACTGGCGACATCGTTTCTAAGGCCGCCGTGGTCAATGCAAATAAGCAATTGGCTGCTGAAGGTAAGAACTTGATTAGCTACACACAATTGCTACTCGGTATCACGAAGGTGTCAATCTGGAGCGACTCATGGCTATCAGCCGCATCCTTCCAGGATACTACTCGCGTCTTGATCAATGCTGCCGTATCTGGTCGAGCCGACCACTTGCACGGTTTGAAGGAAAACGTCATCATCGGCCGCAAGATTCCAGTAGGAACTGGCGCTGTTGAAGAAGATGAAGAATTCGAAACACCAAGCGAAGACGAATTCGTCGAAGAGGAAGTCGCTGCTTAATAAGTAGGCTTCGCAACTACAGAAACCGCCTCAATTCCGGGGCGGTTTTCTATTGATTTTAATAATATCTATTATTTTATATTTCTGGGTAGATATTTGACGTCAAGTGTGTTATAATTCTTCTCAGAGTTTCCTCTTTTCGGAGTGCGCGGTGGTTTGAATGTGTACAGACTGCAATCTCGGCGGAAAAGGTATAGACACGGAGAGGAGTTGCTGAATCCAAACCGTAAGGCAAATTGCCATAATTAGTTAATCAACCAAGGAGAAATTGGATGCCAACAATCAACCAATTGGTGCGCAAACCGCGCCAAACGGCTAAGAAAAAGTCCAAGTCGCCAGCACTAGGTCGTATTCATAACGCCCTAAAAACACGTTATTACGACCAGAATGCACCGCTTAAGCGTGGTGTTTGTGTGCGTGTGACGACTAAGACGCCAAAGAAACCAAACTCAGCTTTGCGTAAAGTTGCTCGTGTTAAGTTGAACAACGGCTATGAAGTTTGGGCGTACATCGGTGGTGAAGGTCACAACTTGCAGGAGCACGCTGTGGTCTTGATCCGCGGTGGTCGTGTGCCTGACCTTCCAGGTGTGCGTTATCACATCGTACGTGGTGCGCTTGACCTTCAAGGCGTCAACAACCGTAAGAAGGGTCGCTCTAAGTACGGTACAAAGAAAGGGGATAAATAATCATGCCTCGTAAAGTTACCAAGAAGTTGCAGCGTGAACTTAAACCTGATCGCCGATACCAAAGCGTGCTGGTTCAGCGCTTGATCAACAAGTCAATGCTAGACGGTAAAAAGTTGGCGGCTGAGCGCGCTGTTTACGCAGCCCTGGAAACTGCCGCTAAGAAATTGGATTCTGAAGATCCATTGGCAGTGTTTGAAAAAGCATTGAAGAACGTTAGCCCAAGCTTCGAGGTTAAATCTCGTCGCGTTGGTGGTGCTAACTACCAGATTCCATTCCCAGTTCAGGGACATCGTCAATTGCACTATGCGTTCAGTTGGTTAGTTCAATCAGCTCGCGCTCGTAGTGGAATGCCATATTCACAGCGATTGGCGTTGGAAATCGTTGACGCTTACAACGAAGCTGGTGCTGCCTTCAAGAAGAAGGAAGACACCCATAAGATGGCTGAAGCTAACCGCGCCTTTGCGCACTTTGCTCGCGGCTAATTATTGCTTGAAAGCAAAATCAGAAAATCGCTCTAAACGGGGCGATTTTTTGGTATAATAGAAAAAATTAGGAGGGAGAAATGGCGAGTTTTTCGTTTGATATTGTGTCAGAAATTGACAAGGCTGAGATGAATAATGTTTTCATGCAGGCTGAAAAAGAAATCCAAGGGCGTTATGATTTTAAGGGGACGAGCGCGGCAATTGATTGGCTGGATGATAAAAAGGGTCTGAAAATTACCGGCGACAATGATTGGCAAGTTGACGCTGTTCTGGATATAGTGCGCAAGAAATTGGCGGGACGTGGTCAATCAAGCAAAGTCCTGGATTTATCAAAAGAGAAAGTTGTTTCGAACCTGAAGACGACTTGGGAGATTCCGTTCAAGCAAGGCCTCGATCAGCCGACGGCGAAGCAGATTGCCGCTGATATTCGTGCTAATGCGCCGAAAGCTAAGCCACAAATTCAGGGCGACCTCGTTCGTGTTACTTCTGCGTCGAAGGATGAGCTGCAGAAAGTTATTAGTTTATTGCGAGAAAGTGATTATGACACACCTTTGCAATTTGTAAATTATCGTTAGGATTGGAGCAGTATGAATCAGAAGTCAATGAAGAAATTAAAAATTGCAGCCATCGTTTTGGGTGTAGTTTTCTTGATCTCCGTTATAGTTGGGCTGATTGTCGTTAATAATAACCGCTCTTCCGGGGTCAGTAAAACCGCAAAAAAGAAGATTCAGAAGATTTTTGCCGAAGAAGATGCTAAGAATTCACAGAAGGTCGTTTCCAAATATGGCTATTCAATTCGATACGACAAGAGTATTTTTACTGGCGAAGGTCACGTCTTAAATAAAGACTCTAATGAGAAACAGTATAGCGCCACCACGTATGCTGATGATGAGCTGAAAGAAAGCCGTGCTTATGCGATTTTGCGATTACATTTCAGAAAAGGCTCAGAAAAGCCGAAGGAGGAAGAAGAGAGGTTCTCGTTTAGGAAGATTATGCCAGACTTCTCAATCGTAACTTCGCGCAAAAAAGCTTATTTTGATCGCTCAACGATGCCCGAGGAATACAAGGACACGAAGAAATATTCAGATTTGGATTTAATGCTTCAGGGCGATATCAACAAGCAGAAGAAGGATAATCCGAACTTAAAATATCACACCAGCGATGCGACAATTTCTGGACGTAAGTTTAAGAAGATGGTCGTTGATTACGGAAGCACTATTGACGGCAAGTGGCAGAAAACTGGCGAAAAAATAACTTATTTGACGATTCAGAACGGCAGGCCGTACTGGATGACGATTTTTGCATTGAGTAAAAATTCGTACACGCAGCCGTATATTGACCAGCTGGAGGCGCTGGTTGCTAAGGTTACTTTCCAGAATCCAGACAGTAGCTACTTGGTTAGGGCCGATGGCAATAGTGAGGCGCAAGTGGCTTCCGCTACGATAGCTAAGACCGAAACTAAGGCGGAAAATTTCTCAGAAGATAAAGACACTACAAATACTTTGGATGAACTGGACGAAGATTCCGTTATCAAAGTGGTGGCAAGGAATCAAATTGCTACGGTCCGCGTGGGAACATATCGTTGTGCTGATATGATTTACACGGCGCAAAACGGCGCGAGTATGCAGCTGAATGGTTTGTGTACGGGTGGAATTGGTAGCGGGTCGATTGTTTCTGACGACGGCTACATCGCTACAAATGGACATGTGACTGAGGTTTCGAACCAAAGTATGATCATGGGTCTCAACACGCAAGAGAACATGAATAAATATATAAAGTTTGTGGTAGATGCGGGCTATGTGACTCGAGAGACGCTTCGGGATTTGGCAAATAAGGCTGATGGCGGCGATCAGAGTGCGCAAGCGGCAATTCTCGGTCTTATCAACCAAGTTCCTGCCGATAATATACGTTCGCAAAACGATCGATACGATTATGTTATCCAGACCTCAAGCGAACCTATTGCGCGCGAAGATGACGGTTCGGGCAATCTTAAGTGGAAAAAGACGAAGACTAACATTTCAGCCAAGAAAATTGACGCGGAAGTTGATTTGAAGGGTCGCGGGATGGACCTGAATAGCGATAAAAGTGATGTGGCGATTCTGAAGGTTGAAGGGCGATTTCCGGCTGTAGAATTGGGCGATAGTTCTAGGATTTCTAGAGGCGATCGGGTGACGGCGATTGGCTATCCAGCGATTGTCGACGACGGCGTAAATACGAAGAAGAGTAAGACTGTCCCAACTGTTACTCAAGGTGATGTTTCTGGTTCGGGCAGTGACGCGGGCGGTCATAAGTTGTTTTCAATGAGTGCGCAAATTGCGGCAGGCAACAGTGGTGGTCCAGCGTTTGATGACGATGGTAAGCAGATTGGGCTAAACACCTACGGCGGTTCATCCTGTGCGGATAGGGGCGAGCGCAACAATTCTTGTTTTGGAGAGGGAATATTCCGCGATATCACTGATCTGAAAACTATGGCGAAGAAAAATAATGTTGCGTTATCGGCAAACGGCGAATTGACTAAGCTCTGGAAAGATGGCTTGGAGAGTTTTTCTCAAGGTAAATATTCTCAGGCAAAAGCTAAATTTGAGCAATTGGATAAAAAATACCCCGACAATTATTTGGTGGTGAAGATGATCGAAGTTTCATCCAATACTCCAGATGACTCTACGGAAAGCGAAGCATCTAGCGCAGAAGCTGGAACGAGCGAATCAGAAAATAACACTACAGTTATAATCGTGGTTGTGGTGATTCTTTCAACGGGAGCATTATTCTTAACAGTGTCAATTATCGCAATCGCCGTTTCTGTCAGTAATCGGCGTAAGATGAATGCCTATCCATATCCTGTCGCTGGACAATTCCCGCAACAGCCTCAATATCCACAACAGCCGTATCAGCAGCCAATTCCGCCGCAACAACAATATCCGCAACAAAATTACTATCCGCAGCAGCCTGGTCAATATTCGCCAACATACGCGCAGCCGCCTATGCAACAGCCTCCAGCTAACTATCAGCCTGCGCCGCCAACTCCGAACGACAACGAGTCTAAAAATCCTCCAGCTCAGAGCTAGTCAAAAACATAGATAACTGATATAATAAAACGCAAGAGTAGTTTTTTGGTGCCAAAAAATTGACCAAAAATCTCGGCAAATTAACGTAATATAAAGGAAAATTTATGGCAGAGACGCATGTTCCGCTAAAGAATTTTAGAAATATTGGTATTATTGCCCATATTGACGCCGGTAAAACGACGACAACTGAGGGTATTTTGTACCGCACTGGCTTGACACATAAGATCGGTGTGGTTCGTGGTGAAGGTGACGGTGCTACCACCGACTGGATGGCACAGGAGAAAGAACGTGGTATTACTATTACGTCAGCTGCTGTGACTTGTTTCTGGAAAGATCATAAGATTAACATCATCGACACCCCAGGGCACATCGACTTTACCGCTGAGGTTGAGCGTAGTTTGCGCGTGCTTGACGGTGCAGTTACAGTCTTTGACGGTAAGATGGGTGTTGAAGCTCAGTCTGAAACTGTTTGGCGACAAGCTGACAAATACGGCGTGCCACGCGTTTGTTTCATTAACAAAATTAACCAAACTGGTGGTGATTTCTATAAATCAATCAAATCAATCCATGATCGCCTAAGCAAACAAGCTTTCCCAATTCCCTTGCCAATTGGTTTTGAACAAGAAATTAACGGTGTTGTTGACTTGATTGATATGAAAGCTTACACTTATGATAATTATGCAGACCATGAGCTAAAAGTTGGCGAAATTCCAGCTGATATGCTTGAAAAAGCTAAAAATGCGC
>ERZ772912.1269-NODE-1269-length-10300-cov-6.509224_pt1 | contig 10300 bp, 7 predicted proteins | sample MGYA00512119_ERZ772912 | MGnify/ENA primary metagenome ERZ772912 (study PRJEB29015, sample SAMEA2738048) | human oral metagenome | biome: human oral; feature: human-associated habitat; material: saliva | place: China | collected 2230 ...
CCTGCGTGAAGCCGCGCATGCGGGTCAGGCCGTGGACGACGCCGCTCTTCTCGTAACGGTAGTCGTGGCCCAGCTCGTAGAAGCGCAGGGGCAGCTCGCGGTAGGAGCGGCCTCGCGAACGGAAGATGAGGTTGTGCATCGGGCAGTTCATGGCCTTGAGGTAGTACTCCTGGCCTGCCTTCGTGACGTTGCCCTCCTCGTCGCGTTCCTCGTCGACGAGCATGGGCGGGAACATCGTGTCCGCGTAGTAGGGCAGGTGGCCCGACGTGTGGAACAGACCGCCCTTAGAGATTTCTGGGGTGTGCACGAAGTCGAAGCCGGCCTGCTTATGCCGGTCGGTCACGTAGGACTCGATCTCGTGGCGCAGGATGCCGCCCTTGGGGTGGAAGATGACCAGGCCGGGGCCGATCTCCTCGGGGAAGGAGTACAGGTCCAGCTCGGCTCCGAGGCGGCGGTGGTCGCGGCGCTCGGCTTCCTTGATGCGCTCCTGGTAGGCGACGAGGTCCTCCTTGGAGGCCCAGGCCGTGCCGTAGATGCGCTGGAGCTGGTCGTTCGACTGGTCGCCCTTCCAGTAGGCGGCCGAGGCCTTGGTGAGCGCGAAGCCGTTGCCGATCAGCTTGGTGGAGGGCAGGTGGGGGCCGCGGCACAGGTCCTTCCAGGCGACGGAACCGTCGCGGCGGACGTTGTCGTACATGGTCAGGGTCGCGCCGCCGACCTCGACAGACGCGCCCTCCGCGCCCTTGCCCTTCGTGGTCACCAGCTCAAGCTTGTAGGGCTGGGCGGCCAGCTCGCGGGTGGCCTCCTCCTCGGAGATTTCGCGGCGCACGAAGCGCTGGCCTTCCTTGATGATGCGCTTCATGCGCTTTTCGAGGTCGCGCAGCAGCTCGGGGGTGACCGCGTCGATGTTGCCGAAGTCGTAGTAGAAGCCGTCGGTGATGAAGGGGCCGATGCCGAGGTTCACGTCGGGGAAGACGTCCTGAACGGCCTGCGCGAGCACGTGGGTCGCGCTGTGACGCAGGATGTTCAGGCCGTCCTCGCTGGCCAGAGTGATGGCCTCGACGGTCGTGCCCTCTTCGAAGGCAGTGGCGAGGTCACGAGGTTCGCCGTCGACCTTGATGGCGACGACGTCACGGGACTTTTCGAACCACGTCGTGCCCGTGGTCCCCGCTGGTACGGTCTGGTTTTCTCCGTCGATGACGAGCGAGATGTCGGGCACGGTGTCTCCTTGTTTGATTCCTTCGAGAGCGTATGTTGCTAGTGGGATTCTATCCCTGGTGAGGGCGCCCTTCAGGAGCGGGCGCGCCAGTCCTTCACCGCTTTGGCGGCGGTCAGAGCACGGTAGGTGGCCTTCTTGACGGGCATGTCCCAGCCGCCGGGCACGTCCGTGTAGTGCGAGGCGAAGGCGCTCTTGTACTTGCCGACGCTGTACAGATCGGGGCAGCGCGGCGAGTGCGCACCCATCAGGTCGAATTCACGCACGCCGTCGCGCGCCAGGAATTCGGCGGCCAGGAAGTCAAGGACCGGAGGCTGACGCAGGCGTCGGCCGGCCTCGGTGGAGGCGCCGTACTCGGCCTGGGCGCGGATGCCCTCGACGAGGCAGAAGTCCCAGCACAGGATGTTGCCGTCGGCGTCGCGCATAGAGAAAATGCGCGCATGCTTGGGGCCGAGCGTGGTGAGCAGGCTCATGTAGTAGTCCTTGGGGTGAGGACGGAACCCGTCGCGCTCGGCGGTCTCCTCCATGACGGCGTAGTACTCGTCGATGACCTCGGCCGCGTTGGCCGTGTCCTCGTGGAAGGTGACGCCCTCGGCCTTGCCCTTCTTCAAGCCGGAGCGGATCGAGCGCTTACCAGACTTGGTCATGGTCGCCAGGATCGCGTCCTCGGTCTTGCCGGAGGTGTCGATGACGACGGTGCGGTCGTAAGAGATGGTCTGCAGCGGCATCACCAGGTCGGGGTGCTGGTAGATGGCGTGCAGGCGCACGAAGGCGACGGACTTGTCGCGCTTGTGGATTTCTGCGAGCAGGTCGGCGCGCAGCGCGGCCTCGCGCTCGGGGGTGGCCTCCTTGACCCACGCGGGTCCCCACTTGGCCCACAGGTAGTGCACGCCGCGCACCGCGTACTTGTAGAGGGTGATGAAGGCGACCTTGGTGTCGTCCTCGCACCACGCGTAGCGTCCCCACACGCCATGACCCTGCGACTTCTCGAAGGTCTCCCACACGCAGGTCTGTTCGATGGGAAGGGAGCGGTCCTGGAAGCCGGAGACAGCGGCGGTCTTGTCTTCTTGGGAGATGGGCACGAGTGAGGTGGTCGTCATGGTGTCCTCGGTTTGTCGAAAGTTTCGGTGGTCAGTCTAGCAGGGGCCCTGCCCCCATTGACGAGGCCGTGGCCCGGCGACGGGGGCCGTGCGAGCGGGCGGTTCGTCTCAGTACGAGGTCTCGGTCGGCTCGGGGTAATAACGCGCGAACTTACGGCGGTGATTCTGCTTCTGGAGCCACACGATGAGGTTGCGGCGCAGGTCTTTTTCGGTGGGGTTCAGAAGCAGGTCAAAGCGACGTCCCTCGCGGATGATGCGCTTGACGCGGCCGCGCAGGTCGGAGTCGGTGATGTAGCGCAGGAGCAGCGAGTCGGGAACCAGCGTGTAGAGGATCTCGTCGGTGGCCTGGGTCTGCTCGCAGGCCTGGCCGTCGATGAGGTCGGCCACCATGGGGATCATGGGGTTGGCGCCCGCGGCGGCCATGTACCAGTTGTTGCGGCCGATACGCGGGTTGACCTCGAAGAACAGGGCGCGCCCATCGCGCGGATCGATTTTGACGTCGAAGTTCGCGAATCCCCGATAGCCGTTCTCGGTCAGCAGCGCGCATGCGTCCGCCCACAGCTGCGGGAAGTCCTCGGTGATCATGGCGACGGGGTTGCCGATCATGGTCGGCGCGTGGTCCTCCAGGAGCACGCGGGCAGAACCGATGAGGGTGACCTCGCCGCGCGAGTCGACGTACGCGGTGATGGAACGCATCGCCGTATTGTCGCCGGGAACGAGCTCCTGAACCAGGAAGGTGTCGCGGAAGCCCGCCTTCTTGAGGGTCTCCCACAGCTTGGCCAGCTCGGCGGGCGTGTCGATAAACCAGATCTTGCGCTTGCCCTCGAACTCGAGAACGTCGTAGGGCTCACCGTTGGCCGCCTTGGCCACCACGGGGAACGTGAAGGGAATCTCCGGGGCAACCCAGGCCTCGTTCGTCGCGTCGGAAAAGTCGACGACGACCGTGCCGGGGGTGTCAATGCCGGCGCGCTCGCAGGCGCGGGCAAACTCGGCCTTATCCGTCAGGCGGTTCATGACCTCCAGGTTCGGGAAGGGCAGCGCGTAGTGTCGCGACAGCTTGTCCATGTTGCGTGCGACGAACGCGGAGAAAATGTCGTGGTTCGCCATGAGGATGAGCTTCCTGTCGGGATGCTCCCCCGCGATCGTCATGAGCGTGTCGAGCAGCTGCGCATCCGTCGCGTGGGCGCTCACATGACGAACATCGAAAAAGTGTGACCGTGTAATCGATTCGGTCGGCTGGGATCCCACGCAGATGCAGCGACATCCGAAAGCTTCATTGAAACAGCGGCCGATTCCGTAGACGCCGAAGTCTCCTCCGATGATCACGGGGAGGATGTCCTGGCGAGGAGAAAGCGGACGAGGCCGGGTCAGGTAGTCGATCGTCATGCCCCAAGCCTAGCGCCTGGTAGGATACAGAACGATCCCTGAGACTTGACTCACCTACAGGAAGTCCACCATGAGCGCCCAATTCCCGCCCCACAATGGCCAGCCCTATCAGCGTCCGCCGATGGGTGGATACAACCCGCGCGGATACCAGCAGGGCGGCTACCTGCAGGGCCAGCAGCAGGGCGCATACCAACAGAACCCGCAGCAGGGCCCGCAGCAGGGCGGATACCAGCAGGGCCCGCAGCAGGGTGGATACCAGCAGGGCTCGCAACAGGGTCAGCAGCAGGCCGGCTACCAGCAGGATCAGCAGCAGGGCCAGCAGCAGGATGGATACCAGCAGGGCCAGCAGCAAGGCGGATACCAGCAGGGCCCGCAGCAGGGTGGATACCAGCAGAACCCGCAACAGGGCCAGCAGCAGGGTCAGCAGCAGGCTGGCTACCAGCAGAACCCGCAACAGGGCCCGCAGCAAGGCGGATACCAGCAGAACCCGCAACAGGGCCAGCAGCAGGGCGGATACCAGCAGAACCAGCAGCAGGGCCACCCGCGTGGCGGCTATCAGCAGGCCAGGCCACAGCAGGTCCGTGTGGCTCCCAGGCCTACCCAGAGCGTGAGCAGCTCCACCGCGGCGGACTCCAGCTCCGACAGCACACGTACCATCATCATCTGCGCGATCATTGCCGTCGTCTTCATCATCACGTTGATCGCCGGTATCTCCCTCAGGGACTATTTCTTCGAGGAAGTCGTCACGACCAGCAACGCACAGCTCCCGGCATCCTCCGAGTTCGTGCTGAGCACGCAAGCACAGCTACTCCCGGACGCTTCGGCCTGATCCCCTCCTCGAGGACCGCGATGATTCTGCGCCCCGATCTCCTGCCCGCCGCTCGTGTCGACGCCGACCCGTGGTGGATGAACGCAGTCCTCTACCAGGTGTATCCGCGTTCCTTCCAGGATACGAACGGCGACGGGATCGGAGATCTGGCGGGAATTCACCAGCGCCTCGATTACCTGGCCGACCTGGGTGTCGATATCGTGTGGATCTCCCCCATCTATCGCTCGCCGCAGGCTGACAACGGGTACGACATTTCCGACTATCGCGACATTGACCCGTTGTTCGGCGATCTCGCAGCCTTCGACGCGCTGGTCGAGCGCGCCCACGAGCTGGGCATGCGCGTCGTCATGGATTTGGTGGTCAACCACACCTCGATCGAGCACCCCTGGTTCGTCGAGTCGGCCTCGGGCCCCAACTCTGAGCGCCGCGACTGGTACTACTGGCGTAATCCGCGTCCCGGCTTCGAACCCGGAACACCAGGGGCGGAGCCCACAAACTGGGAGTCATTCTTCGGGGGCCCTGCCTGGGAGTACGACCCCGCCTCGGGCCAGTACTACCTCCACCTGTTTGCTCGGCAGCAGCCGGACCTGAACTGGGAAAACCCCACGGTCCGTGACGCGGTCTACGACATGATGAACTGGTGGCTCTCGCGCGGCGTCGACGGCTTCCGCGTGGACGCGATCGACGTCATCTCCAAACGCCCCGGCCTGCCCGATGGCGGACCTGCGCGCGCCCCCTTCGGCGTGGGACACGAGTGCTTCGCGGACGGCCCACGCCTGCATGAATTCCTCCAGGAAATGCATCAGCGCACCTTCGCCCATCACCCCGGCTCGTTCACGGTCGGCGAGGCCTCCAATGCCTCCCCCGAATCCGCGCTCCTGTTCTGCGCGCCCGAGCGTCGCGAATTCAACATGCTCATTCAGTTCGAGCACGTCAACCTCGGGCAGGAGAACGGCAAGTTCTCACCTCGCCCCCTGGCAGACGGCGAGCTCGCCGAGGTCCTCACGCGCTGGCAGGAGACCCTCGGCGATCGGGGGTGGAACGCTCTCTACCTGGAGAATCATGATCAGCCCCGCGCGGTGGCGCGCTTTGGTGAGCCCACCACCTCCTGGTTCGAGTCGGCAACTGCCCTTGCGACCGCGTATTTCCTCCAGCGCGGCACACCTTTCATCTACCAGGGCCAGGAAATCGGGATGCTCGGCGGCGATTTCACCGATGAGTCCGATTTCCGCGACGTCGAATCCCTCAACTACCTGCGCGCGCACCCTGGCCAAGGCGTGCCCGCGGGCCTGGCGGCGATCTCCCGAGATAACGGACGCACCCCCATGCAGTGGGATTGCTCCCCCGCCGCCGGCTTTACGACGGGACGCCCCTGGATCGACGTGCCCGCCTCGGCCTCGGCCATTAACGTCGAGGCCCAGCGTGAGGATCCCTGCTCCGTGTACGCGTACTACCGCGCGCTCATTGAGGCGCGCCACCGCGTCCCCGCCCTGACCTTCGGAGCCTTCGAGCGCATCGACGCGGGCGACGCAGCCCTTTTTGTCTACACGCGGGCCTACCAGGACTCCACCGTCCTCGTCGCCGTCAACCTATCCGGGCGTGAGATTCATCCCTCGGCCTCACTCCTCGACGAGGCCTACTCCCCCTCGCGCTGGAACCTGTACCTAAGCAACGGGTGCGCCAACACCGCGGCCGATGCGCACGATCCCGCCCCGGCCTCGTCAATGAGGCCGTGGGAAGCGCGCGTCTACCTGGCCGCACGCTAGGGCTCCCTCGGGCCTCTCCGCCCGCGAGCACACGCAACATGCGAGCTCGCTTCCTTGCGCGCGAAGCGTCTTTTGGCGCTGCTTCCCCCGCGCGCGGTGTTCTCCGCGTGATCTGGGCCGCGTACAGCACCCGGTCGTGCCGATTCCCCCGCGCGCGGGGCTCTCCGAGACACCTTCCCGGCGCGTGAGGCGCCTCCCGAGAGACCTTCCCGCGCCGATCCGCATGCGTACCCGCGCGCCAAGAGTCGACACCACAGACGCATGTGGGTGGGAGGAACAGTGCTCCTCCCACCCACATCAGGCGCTAGCGCGCCGTTCGATCAGTCAGCGGTTGCGACGCTTGGCAGCAACCAGGGACAGGCCAGCGAAAGCGACGATCCCAGCCAGGACTCCCACTCCCGTGGCGTCCGTACCGGTCACGGCCAGATGAGGCGTCGGCGACGGAGACGGGGTCGGAGTCGGCGTCGGCGTCTCGGACGGGGTCGGGGTGGGCGTCGGAGTCGGAGTCGGAGTCGGAGCCAGCGTGTTCGTCAGGGTCAGCGAGTAGACATACTCATCGCTCAGCGTGAAGGACGCCTCGCGATTGTCGGCGGCCAGCATGACTCCGTCAGCCGTCTCAAAGACGCGGCTCTCAGCGTCGTTCCACGTGATCTCGGCAGCCGTGGGCAGATCACCCTCGGAGACGGTCACCTCGGTGCCCAGGGGCAGAGGCGTGGGGTACGTGTAGGTTTCGCCAGCCTTGATGGTCACCTCGAAGGTCTTGTCGACCGTCGGGTCGGCGGCGTTCGCCAGGGTGATCTTGAGCGTGTAGTCGAGGTCCTTCGCTTCGTCGGGCAGCTCGCCCTCCACCTTCTTGGTCACCGAGAAGGTCTGGTGAGCGTTGGCGTCAGCGCTTGCGCCGTACCACAGCACCTTCGTGATCGGGTCGACCGTTTCGCCCGGGACGTTGTACGTGACGGTGTTGGAGAACTCGCCGACGACGTCGCTGGCGCGCTTGGCCCCCTCGACGCGGGCGGGCAGCATAATGATGGCCGACTGGTGGGCGGGGATCTCGCCGAGCTTCACGGTCACCTTGGTGGGCGTGCACTCGATCTGAGCGGCGTTGCCGAACGCACCGTTCGAGGTGTCCTTGTCGCGGCGCAGACCCTCGGAGGTCGTCGGGTCCGTGACGATGAAGGTGTGGGTCTTCGTGTAGTCCTTGACCGTGTCGCAGTCGAAGCTCCAGCGCGAACCGGCGGGGGCCTCGTCAACGATGGAGGCACCGGTCACGGCCGTGTCGCCTGCAGGCAGAACGACGCGCCACATGATGGCCTTGTTCTCGTCACCATCTTCCGTGTCGGTCAGGTTGAGCCAGCCGTCCTTCTGGTAACGGGCCTCGCCGGGGGTGCGGCGAGTCATCTCGAGGTTGCGAGTGACCTTGCCGCCGATCTCGACGACGTAGGTTTCGCCGCCAGGGCCGGTGTAGTGAGCCAGGCCGTTCGTGGTGACCGTTCCGTACCACTGCGCGGCGGTCTCCACCTTGTTGTTGAAGACAACGGTGACGGTACCGTCAGCGGCCCAGGTACCGCAGCCGACCGTGATGTTGTCGTGCGAGATGACGTTGAAGGTGCGGGAGACGTTCGGGCGCAGAACGGACTCGCCGGTCGCCTTGTTGATCACGTTCGCGTCGTAGGTGAAGTAGTCACCAGCCTTGACACGTCCCTCGGTCTTCCAGGGCAACTTGACGCCGAGGTCCCACCAGTCGCCCACCGCATGAACTTCATGTCCCGAGTGGTCAACCAACTGGGCGTTCTCCCAATCCAACGTGACCTTGTCGCTCACGTCAGCAAGCGGCGCCGGGCACGTCGGGCTGTCCGCATAGGCAGGGACTTGCACGGAGACGAACTGTGTGACGCCAAAGAAACTTAATACCAATGCAAATATGGCAAGAAGTGCACCAAAGTGACGGCGCTTCAACGCAACCATAAGAAACTCCTATCAACGGGATATGCGACAACGTCGCTTCACACGTAGACAGTGTAGGTCATTACCCTGTAATTAGGTCAAGAAATGGTGCGAACTGCTCCCCACAAGCACCTTAAACCCCCTTCGTCAAAGCTATTCATCCGCAATTTGCCTGGCTTTACTCACTCTGTGTCAAATTTGAAAACTCGGGCGTGTCGCGACAACGAACGGCGCGCGCAGACAAGCATGAATAACCAGCGATCAAACACACGCTCAGACCCGCATTTACCGCGTTGGAAATATTCAGACACTCTTCGATTACCTATCGAAAGTAATGCATAGCACCTCGCACTAACCACACTGTCAAACATGACACCCCTCACCCCACGCCACTCATGCCCCACGGCCCCCTCGTACCCCATTATTGTGAGGGCAGATCAATGGCAAAACCCCCTCGCGACCACCGCATCGATGCCCTGGGGGACCGACAGAAGAGTGCGTATGAGTTCCCTCACGCGCTGTCGCGTGTGCTCACCAATGCTCCACCCGCTTGCGAGGCAACAACGCTCTCCCCGCGAGGTTGTCAACTCTGCATACGTGTATGACGAAGGCAGACACGGATTGACTCTTGCAACATCGGCGCGACCACGCCCGATGGCACGCACCCAGCATCGCAAAACCGCGCCCACTACGTAGTCCACTTCGCCCCAAACACCCCTTTTTTGGCGCATCCGGCCGAGGTGGACTGCACGTTGAGCACAACACCGACAATCCACCGCACAACCCCGCCGCGCAACGGGGGGTTTTACTACCATAGAACCCCCATGACGGCGTGTCGCCGGCGTGTCGCACCCCTATGGTCGCAATTCCCCCCAGACAACAAGACCAAACGCGGCAACAGCGCGCGAGCTGCCTACCACCCCACGCACCAAAGACAGCGATCACGCCTGCGACCGGCGCAGCGGGCACCACAGCGCCCGGATTGTGGTAACCATGTGCCGTAGCCCCTGGCACGACATCCAGACACTACCCGAATGCGAGGCATCCAAAACACATACCCCGGCGACACGATGTATTCATCTTCCACCTTGGTGACCGTCACCTTCAACTCCGACTGTGGCGCACAATATAGTCGAAACCCCTCCGCAATACCCACACGTTTTGTCCCATAAGCGCATGGTTATAGGCCATGTTGCGTTGCCGGGGTTAGTCCCGAGTGCGGCGGGCAGGTGTGATCAGCTCGGGAGTGGCGCCATTGGCTCAGGAGTGGCACCATTGGCTCAGGAGTGGCACCACAGGACAGACAGGTGGATACCTGGGCCCCTTTACTGCGCAGGTTAACCCCACAGGTGGCAGTCCAGGCAGGCCGCCCACAGCGCCATCAATAGGGTCCAGCTGCGCATGAACGGGTTACTGCTACCAGTAAAGGGGCTCACATGCACATCCGCGAGCCCACAAGGAAATCCACAGCCCCACGTACACATCCACGAGCCCACAAGGAGACCCCCAGACTCGCGCGCACATGCGCAAGCCCACAAGGAGATCCCCAGCCCCACGTACACATCCGCGATCCCACGTGCACATCCGCGAGCCACGCGCGTATCCCAGGCCAAGCGCGCAGGACTACCGTGCGCGTAGCGCCCTTACTCACGTCGACAACCACTCCCCCGCGCACCGACACCCCGGCACGCGCCCACAGCCCCGTATCCGCGGAACGCAGCCACGGCCTCGTCAATTGGAGAGGGGAACAAGAGAACACGCAACGAAACAGCGGCAGGACACCGCGAGGAGAATACAAAAAAGCCGGATCAGAAGATCCGGCTTAAATGGTGGGCGATACTGGGATCGAACCAGTGACCTCTTCCGTGTGAAGGAAGCGCGCTACCCCTGCGCCAATCGCCCGAGGTGGGTACGGGATTCGAACCCGTGTATACGGCTTTGCAGGCCGCTGCCTCGCCTCTCGGCCAACCCACCACACCCAATGGGATCGAGTGGATTCCCGATTGAGAGCGGATGACGGGACTCGAACCCGCGACCCTCACCTTGGCAAGGTGATGCTCTA
>ERZ772912.1271-NODE-1271-length-10275-cov-2.306164_pt1 | contig 10275 bp, 12 predicted proteins | sample MGYA00512119_ERZ772912 | MGnify/ENA primary metagenome ERZ772912 (study PRJEB29015, sample SAMEA2738048) | human oral metagenome | biome: human oral; feature: human-associated habitat; material: saliva | place: China | collected 2230 ...
AAATTGACGATTTCGAGCAATTTGATCAAGTCTCTACTGACCAAATTCGACTACAAGGCTATGAGCCTTGGCCAACCATTAAGGCGCCGATTGCCGTCTAAAACATCCTTACATAGAAAGGAAGAAAAACACCATGCTGACTCTTGTATATGCCCAAGACCAAGCGGGCGGGATTGGTTATCAAAATCAACTGCCTTGGCACTTGCCCAATGACCTCAAGTTTTTTAAGCAAGTGACACTCGGTCATGCTATTTTGATGGGGCGCAAGACCTTTGAATCCATGGGCTGCCGTCTCTTACCAGGGCGGACTAGTTATGTATTGACTCGCCAAGAAGACTATAAGTCCGAAATTGAAGGCCTACACCGTGTTCATGACTTAGAAGAAATCAAAAGCTTGGCGCAAGATCAAGAAGTCATGGTCATCGGGGGCGCAGAAATTTTTGCTGCCATATTGCCTTTAGCAGACCGAGTTATTCGTACGCATATTAAGGCAACTTTTCCGGCAGATACCTTCGTCGCTGACCTAGATCAAGACCAGTGGCAGTGTGTAAAAATACAAGAAGGCTTGGTTGATGATAAAAATCACTATGCCCATCAATTTGAATGGTGGGAGCGTCGCTCCAAGGAGGGGAAATCATGCTAGGTTATCTAAATACGCCAGTCTTTGCGAGCCATCATATTCCAGTTGGTTCTGGCCATACGCTTTATGTGGAAGAAGCGGGTAATCCGACAGGCTGTCCTGTGGTTTTCTTGCACGGCGGACCAGGTGGGCAGGTTGGGGAGTCATCCCGGCGTTTCTTCGATCCTGAATTTTATCGGATTGTGCTAGTTGATCAACGAGGTTGTGGCAAAAGTCAGCCCTTCCTATCCCTTGAAGCGAATACAGTTTTGGATAGTGTGGCGGACTTGGAGATTATTAGACAAAGGCTTGGTATTGAGGACTGGCATGTCTTTGGTGGAAGTTATGGCTCAACCTTGGCCTTGACTTATGCCATCCACCATGCTGATAGGGTCAAGAGTTTGATACTTCGTGGTATCTTCCTAGGACGACAGGAAGATTCTGATTGGCTCTTCCAGTTTGGCGCTAGCGAGTTTTATCCTGAAGCCTTTGCCTTGTTTAGAGATTTTATCCCTCAAGAAGAACAAGATGATTTAGTAACAGCCTACTATCGGCGAATGATTGGGGAAGATCAGGCCCTAGCAGAAGAAGCCATGAAACGCTGGAGTGCCTGGGAAGGATCCGTTATTACGCTGCGACCAAATTTCCCAGCTCCGGATGCAGAGCTAGCGCCTGTTGACCGTTCACTCGGCCTACTTGAAGCCCATTATTTTGCTAACAAGATGTTCTGGGGAGAGGACAACTACATCCTCAATCGTGCCCATTTACTCAAGGATATTCCTATGTCAATCTTTCATGGCCGTTATGACGTCGATTGTCGTCCGAGTGGTGCCTATGCCTTAGCCCAGGCTTGTCCTCACGCTAAGTTCCAAATTGTCGAAGAAGCAGGCCATTCGCCTCAGGATGCGCCACTCTTCGAGGCCTTATTGGCAGCTATGGAAGCTATTAAAATTGGGTAAATTTCATAGAATGAGTAAAACGACCTTATAACAGGTCGTTTTTTTGTATTAGCAGAACTTTATTCGTAGTTATACTAATTAATTCTTTAGTAGAACTTATTCTCTTTTATTTAGAAAGGGTATTCTTTCTTGCTACAATAGGGTATGATAGTCTTATCAAGAAATCTATCGATAAAGGCGGGAAAGTAAATGAAAAAGAATTTGAAGAAGTTAGCAGTCCTCACTCTATTAGGAGCTCAAGTGGCCACTGTTTCATTAACTAGCTATTCTGTATTAGCTGAGGAGTCAAGCTCTGCTCAATCAGTAGATTTAAGCGCTGAAACTGAGGCTTACAAGAAGTTTGTTAGTGCAGAGATTGACCAGCTTCTAAAAGATACTGAAAACTTTGCTAAGCTAATCCAAGATGGCAAGCTGGAAGAAGCTAAGAAAGTTTATCCTTTGATTCGTAAGTCCTATGAACGTTCTGAACCTATTGCAGAGCTTTTTGCAGAGTCAGATGTCAAGATTGATTACCGCCTTGCAGACTATGTGGAAGATAATCAGACTGAAGAAGGTTGGTCTGGTTTCCATAAAATCGAACAAATTCTATGGGAAGAGGGCAAGACGGAGCCGGCAGTGTCCTACGCAAACCAGTTGGTTGATGATATTAAGGAGCTTAAGGCCAAAGTCGCAACAGTAGAGGTAACACCTGAAAACATGCTAACAGGCGCTGTAGACTTATTGAATGAAGTGGCTACTAGCAAAATTACCGGAGAAGAGGAAATCTACTCTCACACAGACCTCTATGACTTTGAAGCTAATATTGCGGGGGCAGAAAAAATCTTCAATATCTTTAAGGATAAGATTTCTGCCAAGGACCCTGAATTAGCTAAGAACCTAACCGAAAAATTTAAGACAGTTAATGACCTTTTAGCTAGCCACAAAGTGGATGCTGACCACTATAAGCTCTACACGGACTTAAGTGAGAAAGAAACCAAAGCTCTAGCTGAAGCGGTCACTAAGTTAGGAGAACCCCTATCTCAAATGGCCGTTATCTTGGAGGCTGATGAAAGTGGTCGCTAAAGAAGACGAAAAATGGTATGATAAACCCATTTCCCGCCGTGATTTTATCAAAAAGGCGGGCATGATGGGGGCAGGAGCCATGATGGCTCCAAGCATCATGAAATTACTTTTTGGTGGGACTTCACCCAAGGATGCTCTAGCCCTGGAAGAGGCAAACCAAGCAATTCCATTTTATGGTAAGCGTCAGTCAGGTATCACCACACCCATTCAGCGTCAGGTCTACTTTGCTGTCTTGGATATGGCGACGGAAGATTTGGAGACGATTCGTGGTATTTTCAAGTCTTGGACAACTTATATTGCTCGAATGATGCAGGGTGAGCTGGTTGAGGCTTATAAATCTAATACCATGCTACCGCCTACCGATACTGGTGAGGCTGTTGGTATGGGGACTGAGCGCCTTACCATTACGGTTGGGGTCAGTCCCAGTTTCTTAGACAAGCTCAAACTTACAAGTAAAAAATTGCCTGAGCTAGAGGATCTACCTAAGTTTGCCCGTGACCAATTGCAAGAAGACTTCACTGGTGGGGATATTTGTATCCAAGCTTGCGCAGAAGATGCCCAGGTGGCTTTTCATGCGGTTCGTAATTTGCTACGCAAGGGACGAGAACACCTGACCCTTAAATGGAGTCAGACAGGCTACGCCGCGATTACCAGCCAGGGCTCTACCCCTCGTAACCTTTTTGGGTTCAAGGACGGGACCGCTAATGTGACCAGCCAAGATGATTTTGACCGTGTGATTTGGTGTGACCAAGACAATTGGATGAAAAATGGGACTTATCTGATTGTACGACGTGTGCAAATGCATCTTGAAACCTGGGATCGAACCAGTCTGAAAGAACAAGAGAATACCTTTGGTCGTCACCGCGACAGTGGGGCGCCTCTTGGAGCGGTTGATGAATTTGATCCGGTAGATTTAGAACTAAAAGATGACAAGGGCAACCTTGTCATTCCAGAAGATTGTCATGTCCGTCTGGCCAAAGAAGTGGGCGAGGAGATCTACCGCAGAGCCTTTTCCTATGCCAACGGTATTGATCCGCGTACGGGGCAATTTGATGCGGGCTTGCTCTTTATTTCCTTCCAAAAGGATCCCCAACAATTTATTAAGGTTCAGAAGAATCTCGGAACCAAGGACAAATTAAATGAATACATTACCCATGTAGGGAGTGGCCTCTTTGCTATCCTACCGGGAGTAGAAGAGGGTGGCTATCTTGGTCAAAGCCTATTTGAATAAAGCAACTGTCTGTCTAACCCTGATTCTTGTCTTACTTTTTAGTCCTTTTGTTAGTGCTAAGACGGATTTGCAGTCCTATTTTATTCAAGTGACAGAAGCGACTCAGGCACTAGAGCAGGGCGATTCAAGCCAAGCTCATCAAAAACTAGAGGCTTTAGAAAGTTCTTTTGGCAAAGAAAGCCAAGCGTCTAGCCCTGCGGGGCAAGCAACTCAGTTGGCCATTGAAGCAGCTAAGGCAGACCTGAGTCATGATAAGCTTGTGGCTATTTCACGATCGCTCTTGGCCTTTGACAAGGAGCAGAATCCTGTAGATGAATCTGCCGCTAAGGACAAGCTTGAGAAGAGATTGACACCCTTGATTAAGCAATTAGAGAGCGCCACTGCCAAGCAGGATATAGAGTCAGTTAAACTAGCCTACAAGCAAGTCAATAGTGGCTGGACAGCTAATGAAAGCATTGTTAGATCAACTTCCAGTGCCCACTATAATCGAATTGAAACTTCCTTGGCCTTGTTACGGGCGGCTATTGAATTGGAACCAGTCGATTACCAAATCATTGAGGTTAACAGTCAGAGCTTGAAGCAAGCCATCCAAGATTTCTTGACGGGCACAGAATTAGAGTCAGCGACAGGGACAAATCTTGCCAGTTTGAAAGATGGTTTGCAACTTTTAGAAAGGGCAAAAGAAGCTTTTGCCAAAGGTCAGACCAGCCAAGCTAAGGAGACGATGAAATCCTTTATTGAGCTATGGCCTAGTATTGAAGGCGAAGTCTCGACTCGAAACTATAAACTTTATACCCGAGTCGAGCAAGAAACGCCCGTTATTATGGTCAAGGGACAGGATCCGACTTACCAAACCAAGCTAGAATCTCTAATAGATGAACTTAAGCAGATCAATAAGGCTAGCCAGTATTCCTACTGGGATGTCACGCTGATTGTCTTGCGTGAAGGTTTAGAGGCCATGTTGATTGTACTTGCTTTAGTTGCAAGTCTGCGGTCACTCAAGGCCAAACGCCCCCTAGCTTATGTATATGCTGGGACAGGCACTGGACTCTTAGCAAGTATTGCCTTGGCTCTGGCTTTAACGGCGCTCCTACCAACAATTTTTTCTGGTGTGGCGCGAGAGCTCATTGAAGCTGTCACAGGATTCTTTGCTGTTGTAACCTTAACCCTAGTAGGAATTTGGTTGCATCGGAGCTCAAGCCTAGCTTCTTGGCAAGCCTATATTGATCGCCAACTGGCCGCTTATCAAAGAACTGGACGCCTTTGGACCTTATTTGGGGTCAGTTTCTTAGCTGTCTTCCGTGAAGGTGCCGAGACTATTCTCTTCTTGGTGGGGATACTGTCTAAGATATCCTTCTGGGAGATGCTACTAGGGATTAGCCTAGCTACGCTAATTTTAGCGCTTGTCTGGTTGGTACTCAAGTACCTAGCCAATCGCTTATCACTTCCTTGGCTCTTTAAGATACTTACTATTGGGATTTATGTCTTGGCCTTCAAGATTTTGGGGGTCAGCATCCATACGCTTATAGTCACCCAGTATTTGCCTGCCAATCCAATTGTGTGGGGTAACTTACAGGCCATCGAATGGCTAGGATTTTACCCAACGTGGTGGACGGTGGCTAGCCAAGCTCTATACCTTTTGGGTTTAGTGTTCGTCTTCTTCCTAGTGTCGAGAGGAGAGAAGACAGATGGCTGATAGCAAGCATCTCAGTTTAGTAGGCCATTTGGCAGAATTTAGATCGCGCTTGATTCTTTCCCTAATCTGGTTTATCCTCTGGTTCTGCCTTGGGATTTTCTTGGTAGACCCTTTTTACCATTTAGTGACGCAATTTCTGGACCAGCCACTCTTAGCCTTGGGACCTAATGAAATTCTCTGGCTATATGTTAAGGTGGCCAGTTTAGTGGCCTTAAGTGCGAGTCTGCCTTTTGTCACCTATCAGATTTGGGCCTATGTCAAGCCGGCTCTCAAACAAGAGGAGTTACGTGCCATTTATTGGTACTTGCCAGCAGTCTTTCTTTGTTTTATCATGGGGTTAGCTTTTGGCTTTTATCTGGTGGCTCCGGCCTTGTTACAGGTGCTCTTGAATTGGAGTCAAGAACTCTTCGAAACGCGTCTGACAGTTGGAAATTATTTGGATTTTATCTTTGGCGTGACCTTGCCACTAGGCTTTCTATTTGAGATGCCAGTCTTAGTCGCTTTTCTGACCCATATTGGATTGCTGTCGCCTAAGTGGCTGAGTGCCTATCGGCGCTATGCCTACTTTGTGCTCTTGGTATTAGCCGTTATTTTAACACCAGCTGATTTTGTCAGTGACTTGGCCATGTTAGTGCCCCTGGTGGGACTCTATGAGATTAGTATTTTAATAAGCCATTGGATTTTGTATCGTAAGAAAAGAGGAGGGAAGCAAGATGGGATTACTTCGTGATATTGGGGCGCCGGGTTTAATTTTGATTGTCTTAGGTGCGCTCTTAATTTTTGGCCCTAAGCGTTTACCAGAACTAGGGGAGTCAATTGGTAAAATGTTTGTGTCATTCAAGCGTACCGTCCATGAACTGACGGATGACGATAAAAAGCAAGACAAAGATCAATAGTTTGTGATAAGAAAAGAGGAGCTAAGCTCCTTTTTTATGTTGGTACAGATATTAAAACTGTTTTATTTTATATCTAGAACAGCTAAAATAATCGACATTTATTAAGCAGAACAGTTGAAAGTAACTGTTCTAGGTGCTAGAATGAAATCAAATCTTAAAACCTAGGAGGTTTATTATGGTGAATGTGAAATGGAAAAAACTTGTGGCTGCTGCTAGCCTGATTACTTTAGGGGGAGCTTTATTGGCGCCTGTGCATCAGGTGCAAGCTGCGGATGAGTCTTGGGATCGTATCCAAAAATCAGGTAAAATTGTTGTAGCAACTTCAGGGGCTTACTACCCATCAACTTTCCACTCAGAAGTAGAGGGTAAAGATGTTTTAACCGGTTATGACATTGAAATCCTGCGTAAGGTTGCTGAAAAATTAAACCTTGAGCTCGAATTCAAAGAAATGAACACAGATGGTATGTTAACAGCCATTAAGTCAGGTCAAGCGGATATTGTAGCCAACGACTACGACATCACACCTAAGCGTGAAAAAGAATTCCTTTTCTCAACACCAATTAAATATAGCTTCGGTTCTATTGTAGTTCGTGAGTCCGATGACTCTGGCATTAAATCCTTAGATGATTTCAAAGGCAAGAAGGCAGCTGGGGAAGCGACCACCAAGTACATGGCCATTGCTGAAGCAAAAGGTGCGGAAGCTGTAACCTATGACAACGGGACCTTGGAACAATACATTGCGGACATTCACAATGGTCGGACTGACTTCATTCCAAATGATTACTATGTCCAAACCATTGCCATTAAGAATGCCAACAAGCTCTTCCCAGACTTCAAGACTAAGGTAGGGAATGTCTTCTACAACCCAAGTAAGGCAGCCTTCGTACTTAACAAGGAATCTGTGACCTTACAAGAAAAAATCAACCAAGTCTTAGAAGAAATGCGTAAAGATGGTTCCTTGGCAGAACTTTCTAAGAAGTTCTACGAAGGGGAAGATGTTTCAACTGAGAAGGAAGAGATCGGCGGTAAGAAACTTAAAGATCTACCTGTAGTGGAAGTGGATCGTTAAGATGGCCCATTTGCTCTTGACTATCAAGTGGCACTATATCTTTAATCCAGAATTGGCGCTCAAAGGACTGCCAACAGTACTACAAGGTCTGGGCAATACATTGACTTTGTCTTTAGCTAGCTTTCTCTTAGCCACGCTTGGAGGACTTTGCCTAGCACTCTTGCGTTTAGCGCCTTTGCGTGGCTTACGCGCTATTGCTATTGCCTATATTTCCTTTTTCCGTGGTGTGCCGCTCTTAGTTACTTTGTTCTTTATCTATTATGGCTTACCACTGATGGGAATTGTCATGTCGGCCTTCACGGCTGCCATTTTGGGTTTGTCCATTACGGCTTCTGCCTATACTGCTGAAATTATTCGTGCCGGTATTGAAGGCGTGGAAAAAGGCCAGTGGGAAGCAGCCTTTGCTGTCGGTCTGACCTATCGACAGTCACTTCGCTATGTGGTGATACCTCAGGCTACGCGACTAGCCATTCCCCCCTTATCCAATGTTATGCTAGATTTGGTTAAGTCCTCTTCGATTGCCGCTATTATTAGTGTGCCAGAGATATTCCAGAAGGCTAAAGTAGTAGGAGCCTCAGAACATGACTTCATGACCATGTATATCTTGGTAGCAGTCATCTATTGGCTAATTTGTACGGCATATTCCTTGGTTCAAGCCAAGTTAGAACGTCGATTTGCCCTAGATATTTAAAGAAATATAGAGAAAGAGTCCCTTAGTTTAAGGGGCTTTTTTCTATAGATGATGAGGGGTGTGCTTGAATTGAAAAGTCTGATTGAAAGTGCTAGACTTAAAGTAAAGAGGAAAGGGGTAAAGGCAACTATGGGCAATAAGCAACAAAAAAAGCCAGTAAGATTTGGTTGGCCTGTAGACCGGAAAATACCTCGTAATTCCAGAGAATGGACGATGTTCTGGCTATCAATTGCCTTGACTCTAGTCATAAGCTGGGCTTTCTATCTCAGTCGTTGGCCCGTTCCAGTCAGGAAGGCACATTTCATCTTTCATGACGATGTAAACCGACTGATGGACTTAAAGATGCTTGAGTCAGAATCTTTCAGCTATCTATTGACTCTTGTGGCGGTCCTAATTGTTATCTTCATTTTTTATATGGTGACATCACATCTGATTTATATAGCCTATGATATTTGGCAGTCAATAAAGAGAAAAAGAAAAAACTAGGAAGGAGGGCAAGACATGGTAAAACGCCCCAACCACAGAAAAAATAATAATAAGAAGAAGCGAAAACAAAGTCCTAGTCGCGAGCGTCACTATCTGAGTTTTAGGGAAAAGTCTGTCCTCCAGATTATTGCCTTATTGATTGCAATAGGCTCTATTGCCATTGCTTATATGATGGATATTCGTTTGATGGCCTCCGCTAGTTCCCCTGGACTTAGTCTTAGAAGAACCTTGTCTTGGGAAAGTATCCAACTACTTACTAACTTTTCAGATTTTAAGACTTGGCTCTTGAGCATACAAGCCTTGATTGTGGTCTTGCTTATCTTTGCTTTCTTGGTGACGGTTTGCAACTTCTGGGTTCAATGGACTTGGCATGAGTTACGCACACTCTTTTTCTCCCAAGACAAAGGTCAGGAAGAGGTGGAAGCATGACCTTGATTGTGACAACAGCCATTGACAAAGAAACTAACTTAGTAAAGCAGGCCCAGGAACTATCCAATCTATTCGGTGGAATCTATCAAGACCGTGGTAAGCGTACCATGAAGCAAATTTATAGTCAGGCAGATGGTGCCTTAGTCCTTAACAAGAATGAGTTAATCTACTATGATGCGGAGGGGCAGAAGCTCTTTTTCCATCCCAATACAGCCTGGCTTAGAGTACTTAACGGGCGTGACCCTTTGTTGGAAGCCTTAGCTTGTCCAGTTGGTGCCAGTGTCCTTGATGCCACCATGGGGATGGCCAGTGACAGCTTGGTGATGCAGTATTTTGGCTACCAGGTCACTGCTTTGGAGTCTAATCCCTTGGTGCATTTAATTGTCAGTGATGGGCTATCTCGCTTTGTTATGGAAGATAGTCGTTTTACTCAAGCCATGAGAGACTTGGTGACTTACTGTCAAGACCACCAAAGTTATTTAGCTCAAGCCGCAGATAAGAGTATAGATTGTGTCTACTTTGACCCTATGTTCAAGGTGGGAATCGAAGAATCAAAAAATTTAGATGGTATTCGCCTCTTAGCTAATCGGCAACCCTTGACTGAAGAAACTTTGGAAGAGGCCAAGCGGGTAGCAAGGCACCGTGTCGTTGTCAAAGCCCACTATCAAGATTCTATTTTTGAAGACTTAGGTCTGACACGTATCAAACGACCTAATACCAAATTCCATTATGGCTACTACCAATGTTAGGAGGAAACTTTATGAAACAATTAGTTTTAATTCGTCATGGAGAAAGTTTGGCTAATCTAGGTTTAGTATCAGCGGATTTTTCTATGGATAATCAAAATGATTTATCTAAAAAAGGTGAAAATCAAATACGGGAAATCATACCAGCCTTCCAGAATTGTAATATTATGTGGATTTTTTCTTCACCGATGAAACGAACTGTCAAGAGCGCAGAAATACTACAATCTAGCCTGGTTAATAAACCAAAAATTATAATTGATAATCACCTAAAAGAAATTGACTACGGAATTTTTACCGATGATCGAAATAACCCAGAGATGCAAAATATTGCCAAGAAACAAATTGCCGGTGACCAAGAAATTCGCTTTGGCGGTGGAGAAAATATTCGTGA
>ERZ772912.1274-NODE-1274-length-10252-cov-2.524370_pt1 | contig 10252 bp, 7 predicted proteins | sample MGYA00512119_ERZ772912 | MGnify/ENA primary metagenome ERZ772912 (study PRJEB29015, sample SAMEA2738048) | human oral metagenome | biome: human oral; feature: human-associated habitat; material: saliva | place: China | collected 2230 ...
ATATCCTGGTACTCGTCCACTAAGACTTCGCGGAAGAGATCCTGATAATAGAGAGCCGCCTCGGAAGGCTGCCGCTGTCCTAAGTCTGCATCATAAGGGGCCAGAATATCGAGAGTCAGGTGCTCTAAGTCATTATAGTCAATACAGTTTTGTGCAACTTTTGCTTGCCAGAGAGCCTGACGGAATTCAAGAGTCAAGTGAGCCAAGTCTTGGATGCTAGCCCCCGCCCGCCCTTCTACATAGATAGTCGTGTCGTAATCTAGGACTATCAATTGTCGCACCCGCTCAATTTGCTCCTTGGCTTGATCTCGTAGGGCCTTTACTTGCTCCAAAAGCTCCTTGTCTTCTTCCGCCTTCTTACCGCTTGGCCATCTATCGAAGGCGACTTTTTGGAAGTGAGCAAAAACTTGGGCTAAATCTTGACCTGTCAGGACTGACTGCAAGGCTTGCACTTGACTTCGCTCGGCTTCTAAGAGGGGCTGTAATTTGCTTATCATTGCATCTGACAGACTTTCTAGGCCAGCCAAGGCCTGTTCTAGCAGATGCTGAGCATGTGACAGACTTGCCTGCCATTCAGGCAAAAGGACTGCCTGATAGAGCCCGGTCTGAGCAAAGTCCTCAAAATGCAAGGCCTGGTCTGCTAGCTGAGATAGCCAGACTTGGGGCTCAGGATGAGACGAAGCAAATTGATAAAGGTCTAAAATCAATTGATAAAGCCCTTGGTCACTAGGCCCAGGACTGAATTGAGCTAGCAGATGGAAAAGTTTTTCCTGCCAGTCAGGATCTTGGACCAGGTCAATCATCAGCTCCTGCCAAACTTCTTGATAGAGCAAGGATTTCTGCGTCTCATCTGTTAAGAGTCGGAAACTTGGGTCAAAATCAATAATGTAGAAATACTGTTGGATAACCTGCAGACAGAAACTATGCAAGGTTCGGATATGAGAGGCTGGCAACAATTGAAGTTGACTGACCAGATGGGCTTGCTCGGCTCTATCGGCCGTCTGGTTGACGGCTTGTTTGAGCCGGTTCTCCATCCGCGCCTTCATCTCACTAGCAGCGGCCTCCGTAAAGGTAGACACAAGTAATTGGTCCATGTTGGCATAATGAGTCAATAAATGATTGAGAATCCGTTCAATCAAGACCGTGGTCTTACCTGACCCAGCTGAAGCGGAGACCAGAATATTGCTACCCCGTTGGTGGATGGCTTCCCACTGGCTATCATTAAATCGCGAATTCAAAGGTTTAGCTGGTAAAACTCCCAAGGTCATAGCTGGCCTCCTTTCTCACTCGTTTCCGTGTTTTCTGTCTTACTTGCTTCTTTTTCGATTTGGGCTAAGACTTGATCCTTAGCCAGGCGTTTATGACGGTAAGCACCATAATGCACGGTTGCATCAAAGCCTGTAATAACCCGATAGTCGGCTTGCAGGCTAGGTGTAAAGCGTTCATCCTTATATCCCCTCTTTGAATGGCATTCCCTGCCTGGGTCATCAAATGGAGCAGATGTTGATTGATTAGGCTTAATTCCGCTTGATTGACAGCCGGAACATGCTGATAGTAGCTACCATCTTTTTTAAGCTGAACCGGGTAGATCTGACTCTTAGACTGATTGGCTAAGCCAGGCTCAATGGCCACTAATTCAGAGCCCGAGATGGTCATTAGCCCCTTGTATGGATGAAGTTGGTTCTTAGCAAAATCTAGCCCATCCTGACTCAGTAGAGCCAATTGCTTACCATCTACCTTGACGAAACCACCTGCTAAGGATTGATAGAAGGCGCCTACCGCCTGGGCATGAGGATAGCGTTGACTGGCAACTTTCAAGTAGGTCAAGACCTGCAAATCCAAACCATAATAGAAGTCTACTAGGTTAAAAGTCTTCTTACCGGATTTGTAGTCCACTACCTGGTAGTAACTTTTGCTTGGATCCGCATCAATGCGGTCAATCTTACCTCGTAAGGTAAGGTTGCCCTTATCCAAAGGCAGGATTAACCCTGCTACCAAAGACCAGCTCGGTCGCAATGGGTTGAACCGTCAAGGCTTGACTTTGCGCCAGACTGACACTTAAAAATTGCCGCAATTGTTGATCCAGCTTGCGCTTAATCAAGTGCATGCGAGGATTGGTGCCAAAGATATTAAAGCGTATGTCTTCCGCCATAAGGGTCTGAATGCTAGCAAAGTTAGTTTCAAAATCAGGCCTAGCCGCTTGTGCTTGGGTAAATTTATCTAGGAAATCATGATAATAATCCCCTGCCCCTGCGGCATTTAACTCTAGCTGCTGACGGGGACGAATTTTTAGCCCATAAAGCAAGAAATGACTATAAGGATCCTGGTAATACTGTTCTAACTTAGAAACTGATGCCGTCATCTTCTGACCGAAGAGGGCCAAGGCTGTCTCTGGTGTCAGATTCTGAGGCAGTTGGTTAAATTGGAAGAGTTGAGCCAAGAGTACCCAAGTATGAGGATTTTGGCTGGCCATTAAGGTCAAAAAGTCTAGAAAGGCAGTACTTGGTCGGTCCTTTTGCTGCGAATAGTGATGGACTAGCTGCAAGAGCGGACTCATTTGGACCGGATAACGACCAAACTCAAGTCGGCTTAATTTGACTTGATTCTGATGAATCAAAGAATGGGTATAGGTCTTAATAGGCAGATGGAATTGCTTAGCCAATTGCTGCAAATATGGAGATAGCTTAACGGTCTGTTGCCCCTTCATAGCCACATAAGAGAGATAGAGTCGGTCGCTGGCGCTGAGCAAGACCTGCTGGGTTATGAGCAGTTCTAAACTATAATTGTGCTGGCTAGACTGGCGCAGTTGCTGGTAAGGCAAAAGACTTTCCCCCAGAGATTGGCGGTTGGCCACACTCAGTAGCGAATCTTCTTGATGATGCTTAGGTAGCGTTAGCTCGTCTGCCCCTATCACAAAACAAACCTTATAAGCTTGAACCTGAGGACTTTCCATGCTAGTAACCATGACTTGGTCTAGGGCTGGTGGAATAATATGGAAGGTGGCTTCATTCAAACCCGTTAGCAGGAGTTCTTGGAACTCACTATAGGTCAGCTCGGCCTCTCCATAAAGTTGATAGAATTCATCTAGACTGGCGGTCAAGGTCTGCCAAACTTGTTCATACTGGCGAGACAGGGCCAGGTCACCTTTTTGGATGGCTTGGTCGCGCCGGGCAATCAGACGGTCCTTAACACCTACCTCTTCCAACCACTGATAGAGCCACTCAGCAGCTTTTTGGCCGTTAAAACTAGTCGCCTGAGCTAAGTCTTGGTAAGTAGCAAAATCAGCCAAGAAGGACTCCCGCAAGGCTTGTACCACCTGTCCATAGGTTTGGCCGGTCACCTGACCAGCGGCATTGACATAAGGACGATCTGCTTGGTCAAAGCGCCATTCAAAAGACAATTGGGCAAAGCGATAGCCCACATAGCCATTAGCTAGCACCACATTTTCAAGTAAGTCAACTTGCGCCTTAAATTCCTCTTCTAGGGCTGGTCCATCCTGGGGATTTTGGACTATAGCAGCTCTCAGGTCAGCCGGTAGCCAGAGACCTGATTTAAGAATGCCGAAGATGTCGGCTAGCTGGTAGCGATAGCGATAGAGCTTGAGCCCCGATTCCAGCCACAGGACCAGGGGATGCTGGCCCATACTTACGGCATGATCATAGAAATAAGGAATATCATTCTGTTCAAAGAGGGCTGTCACCAAGGGACGATAACGGTCCATATCCCGCGTGAGAACTAAGATATCACGGTAACGGTAGCCCTCCTGACTCACCAACTGGTGAATCTTGTTGCTGGTATGTCGGACTTCCGTCTGAATGGCATCGTGCTCCCAAATCACATGAGTCTTAACTTGATTGAGCGGCTGACTCAGTTCTTGAGGGGCCAGTCGCAAGTGATTTTCAAAGGCCTGGGCTAACGTTAAAATATTAGCTTGATAGCCCTCCTCTACCTGGTCAATGGTCCAATCCTCTGCCACAGGCAAATGGAGTGACTGGGCTAGCAATTGCATTTGCCCATAAGTATGACGAGCTACTTCGATGAGTGGATCATAGGCTTTAGAACGAGCCGCTTGCTGGGATAAAGGCAAGGTAATCCAGACAGCCTGACATTGTTGAATCAAGGTGGTCAATAATTGTAGCTGCTGACCATTGAAGAAATAATGGTGGTCCACGACCAAATAGCTTGGCCGGCTTAAGGGATGAGACTTAAGGTAGCTATCCAAACGCTGCAAGTCGTGATAATGTCCTATGACTTGCCCTTCAATTTCTTGGATGAAGCCTTGATAGAGCAGGGCCAACTCAGCTAGACGCTTGGCTTCCTGCTGGTTCAAGTCAGGCACTTGACTCAGATTCTCGGGCTGAATTTGCCCTAGATAGAGTTCATCGAAGAGCTGGGCTAATTTCTCGGCAAAACCCTGATGCTTGACCTGACCACGAAAGACCTGTAATTGGTCCTGATAGCGTGCCAGCAGGCGTTTAATAATCATAATCTGGCCAATACTAGAAATTGGCTTTTCATCCGCTAGGCTGTTAGGCATGAGGAACCAGGCCAGGCGTTTGAAGGAAACTACCTGAATGTCGACTAGAGCCGCCTCATTGGAGCCATATTTGTCTTGGACAGCTGCTAGCAAATAGGACTCCATATCAAATTTTAAGTGTTCAGGTACTAAATAAAATAGCTGGGCCTCAGGCTCCTTGGCTTTGATGTCCAATAATTTATCTACCAAGATTTTTTTCTTAGCACGATCCAGTCCCCCTAGGACAAATTGTAGCATGCGGGGCCCTCCTTTCTCTATCGATGGTAAGGTCTATTTGATAGGGCAAGAAGCTCAGACCTTAGGCCTGAGCGTTTGCTTGGATAATACCGACGATGACTTGGGTTGCTTTAACCATGGATTCAACTGCGACAAATTCATAGCGTCCATGCATGTTCTCGCCCCCGGCAAAAATATTAGGTGTTGGTAAGCCCATGAAGGAAATCTTAGATCCATCGGTCCCACCACGAATGGGTTCAATAATTGGCTTAATCCCAATGGCTTCCATGGCAGACTTGGCCAGTTCAACAGACTTCATGTCTTGCTCAATGACTTCGGCCATGTTGTAGTATTGGTCCTTCATTTCAAGGCTAAGAACTGGGACTGGATAGGCCGCATTCATCTTATCAACAATGCTTTGGACCAGATCCTTCTTAGCTTGAAAGGCTTGTCGGTCGTGGTCCCGAATAATTAAGTCTAACTGGCCTTGATCTACGGTCACTTGGGCTTCCATTGGATGGATAAAGCCTTGCCGGCCATCTGTCTTCTCAGGCACTTGATCTTCTGGCAAAGCGGATAGGAAGTCCTTAAGCAGTTGTACTGCATTAATCATCTTACCCTTGGCAGTCCCTGGGTGGATATTTTTACCGTGGAAATGCAGACGTGCCCCTGCCGCATTGAAGCTCTCATATTGGAGCTCACCGACCGGCCCACCATCCATGGTATAGGCGAAATCACAGCCAAAGTGCGCCACGTCAAAGCGGTCGGCCCCAATTTCTTCATCTGGACCAAAGGCAACTCTTACCTTACCATGTTCAATCTCAGGATGAGCCGCCAAATAAGCCATAGCCGTCATGATTTCAGCAATACCAGACTTGTCGTCTGCCCCTAAGAGGGTTGTCCCATCCGTTACAATCAAAGTTTGACCTTGGTAACTGCTTAAGGCTGGGAAGTCCGCTACCTTCATGACAATATCTTGAGCCTGATTGAGGACGATGTCTTGACCATCATAATTGGGAATAAGGCGAGGTTGAACATTCTCAGAATTGAAGTCTGCCGTATCCACGTGTGCGATAAAGCCGATGGTTGGGACTGGCTTGTCGCTAGTTGCTGGGAGGGTTGCCGTTACAAAGGCATTTTCTGGGTTGAACTCCACTTCTTGGAGGCCAATGGCCTTCAATTCATCCACTAAGAGATGCAGTAAGTCCAACTGACAAGCGGTTGAAGGCACACTGGTGCTAGCTTCATCAGAGCGGGTGTTAATTTTAGCATAACGGATTAAACGTTCTTGGGTTTCTTGGAAAAATTGTTCTGTCATTAGATGTCTCTCCTATTCATAACGGAAGGGGTTAGTTGATGCTTGAGATGGGATGACTTGATAGTCAAAGCCTTGCTCTTGAGCTAATTGGGTCAGAAAGGCTGGCATTTTTTCTTTGAAGATGCTCTCGACATAGTGACCCACATCGACCGTCATCATGTCTTCTTGATAGCATAATTGCGCCCGATGGTAGGAAATGTCTCCGGTTAAAAAGACGTCAGCCTGGCTTTGCGCCACCGCTTGAATATATTCTGGCTGGGTCCCGCTACCGCCGATCAAGGCAATTCGTTGATAGCTATCCTTAGGCTTTGCTTCTACCACTGGCAATTCCGTCCGGCCATAGGTTGACTTCAAGAGAGCCAATAGGGCCTGCCGATTGAGCGCTTGAGGCAGATTCCCCACTCGCCCTAAGCCAGGCTGGCCTTCTTGAGCGCCAGGTGTTAAGGACGTTACTTCTTCTAGGCCTAGCTGCTCTGCTAGCCAGTCATTCATGCCATTGTGGGCAATGTCAAAGTTAGTATGCATAGCAAATACTTTGATGTCATGCTTAATTAAGGCTTCGTAGCGAGCCTGTTCAGGACTGGAAAAGTCAAACCGTCTAATTGGACTGAAGAGGACTGGATGGTGAACGATTAAAGTATCTACACCCTTCTCAATGGCTTCGGCTAGACTGGCATCATCTAAATCCAAAACCGCCATTAGGCGCTTAACAGGAGCCTCAGGCCGACCAAAGTGGTTGCCGACTTGGTCCCAGGACTCGGCCATTTGAGGCGGATAGTGGGTCTCAAGAGCGGTCATTAATTGGCGAAAACTTGTCATGCTATCATTACTCCTCTTCTTGACATTGGCTTAAGCTTTCCGCAATCCAGCTTAACTTTTCAGCGATTTCGGCTAGTTTAGACTGATCTGGTTGAGGTGCTGCTTGAATTTGGGCTTGAATGGCCTTGAGATTGGCTTCCTCTCGAGCCCATTTTTGTTTATATAAAGGCCCTCTGATTTGGCTTAAGATTGGACCAAGATAGGCCTGGCGTGGACTTAAATCAGAGGCACCTGGTTGATGCTGGGCAACGATAATTTCATAGAGTCGTTGACTGTCTTCCACAATGGTCTCGTGGACAATCTGGTAGTCGTGTTGACTGAGCCAGGTTCTTAAAGTCGCTTCCCCGATATTTGGCTGAAGCACTAGCAATGGGCCATGACTTAACTTATCTTGCCCCTCGTCCAATATAGACCGAATGAGACTGCCTCCCATGCCACAAATACTGATAACATTAATGGCATCGTCAGCTTGGATGACGGCTAAGCCGTCCCCCAGTCTTACTTGAATCATTGAATCTAAGCCCTGACTTTGAACCTCGGCTTGGGCAGATTGATAAGGCCCCTTTACGACCTCCCCTGCTACTGCTGCTTGAATTTTTTGATTGAGGGCCAGATGGCAAGGCAAATAGGCATGGTCACTGCCAATATCCGCCAAACGGATGTCACTTGCCCCATACTGGCAAATCAAGTCTGCCACTGTGGCTAAACGCCGCGATAATTGTTGAGAATTCAAGCTCCCACCTCCTAAAACTACTAGTTCTATTATACCCCATTCTTGTGAAAACGCCTATGAATTTACTAAGACTTTGGCGTCTTTTAGGCAACTTGTTAACAAATGATAAAAAAAACGCCCCTGCCATTAGCAAGCGCGTTTCCTTTTAAGGCTAATTAGTCATTTAAGAGGCGTGAAACTTCCCGACGAGTCAGATAACGACTGCGTTTTGGAATGATGGCGTCAACATTGGTGCGAGCCAGAATCACTAGAATAATGAAGGCTAGCGCCCAAGCCTCTAGACCTGCTAGAGCGGCAGTACCCCAAGTAAAGGGAATTTCTTGTTGCATGAGCCAAAGCATGCCGACCTTGATAGCTAGGAAGCTAGCTACCACTAAGAGACTGGCAGTCCCCATATTCAAGTAAGTTGAGGAATAACGGCGGTTGTTGAGGGTCTTTTGGGTATATTTGGCGAAGAAACCTGCCAAGCCAGCTGCTGTATATGGCAAGACATCAATCAAGGCAGTTGAGACAATATCGCCAAAATGCCCCGCTACAGCGCCCGTGATTAAGCCAACCACCACGCCACTCACAACGGCATTGGCACCCCCATGACGGAGGCCTACCCAAATGAGAGGCAAGACAACAAGCGCAGTATGGAGAGGCAGTTCACCTAGTTTCAGCCAGAGAATGGAAATTGCCAAGCTGAGCACAATGGCTAGCAGAACATCTCGCAAACGACGTACTGTATGTTTATTCATTAGGGCGTCCCTCCTTAGTTCTTATTAGGTTGGTATTGCGACGCTTCCATAATGATTGGAAGCACGACCGGACGACGCTTGGTTTCCTTGAAGAAGTACTTGCTGACTTGTTCCCGCAAATCACTCTTCAATTCAGCCCAGTCGAACTCTTCACTGGCCAAATGTTTATCCAAGATGTCTAAGGTCATGTCCGAAGCAGATTCAATCAAATCGATGCTGGACTTAACATAGATGAAGCCACGGGTTACAATTTGTGGTCCTACCAATACCTTCTTGAGACGGCGGGAAATTGTCGCGACGATGACACAAATCCCATCTTCACTGAGGATACGACGGTCGCGTAAGACGACACTCCCGATATCGCCGACCCCATTCCCATCGACTAAGATGTCCCCTGCTGGCACTTCTTGAGTCATCAGAAATTGGCCCTTACGGTATTCAATCACATCACCAGCGCTAGGAATGAAGATTTGGTCATCTTCATAACCCAATTGATTGGCAATATCGGCCAAAGCTGCTTGTTGACGGTATTCACCGTTTACTGGGATGATGATTTTTGGTTGTAAGAAATTAATCATGAGTTTGAGCTCATTAGGGGTCGCGTGACCAGAAGCTTTGAAGCTGTCGGTCAAGACCTTAACTTGAGCGCCTGCTCGGTAGATCATATCTTGGGTCCGCGCCATAGCAGTCTCAATGGCAATCGAAGGCGTTGAAGCAAAGAGGACCAAATCCCCTTCTTGCATCTTGACTTGACGGTGACGACCTTGAGCCATGAGTTGCAAGGCTTGAATAGGTTCACCTGACATGCCGGTTTCTAAGATAATAATTTCATGGTCCTTGAACTTGCCAATATTCTTCATTTGTCCGAAGGTACGCTTACTTGGCATGATTAGTTTGTCTAACTTGATAGCCGTATCCACGATATCCATGAGCTCCCCGCCTGGAACGAAGATAGTTCGTTTAGAAGTGTGGGCAGCATCCATGACTTGCTGAAGACGCGCGATGTTGCTGCCAACGCAGGCCACAATAACACGACCATGAGCATTACGGAAAGTCTCTAAGATTTCATCCGCAGCCTGTTGGTCACTCACGTTTTCCACATGGCTCTCAGCTTCCGAAGAATCAGCCAAGAGGGCTAAAACACCACTCTCCCCAATATCCGTCAAGCGTCCAAAGTGAGTCTTGTAAAGAGGCTTAGCACTTGGGTCAATGCGGAAGTCACCCGTATAGACAATGGAGCCTTCCTTGGTTTGGATGACAATCCCCACAGAGTCTGGAATGGTGTGGGTCGTACGGAAGAAGGAGACATTAGCATCTTCGAATTCAATTTCTACTTCCTCATCAATTTTGAAGAAGTTCTCCAAACGGTCCGCCAAGCCCCGTTCCTTAGCTAGAAGGGATGCCAATTCAATGGTCAATTCTGTCCCAAAGACAGGTGCTTCAATTACTTCTAGGAGATAAGGTAAGGCACCCACAGCATCGGCATGCCCGTGAGTGAGGAAAATCCCCACGACGCGGTCCGCATTTTCTTCTAAGTAGGAGAAGTCTGGGATAACGGCGTCAATCCCTAGCAAGCCCTCCTCTGGGAAGACTAAGCCACAGTCCATTACAAAAATAGACTCGTTGACTTCTACCACATACAGGTTCTTCCCTGCTTCGCGGACCCCACCTAGGGGAATAATTTTAATATTGCTCATAATTCACCTCAAAATTTCATTTCATAAAGTCGATAAGTGCTGTCGATAACCGGTCCAGCAATTATCACAACTGTTGTAGATGTTCTCCTTATTATATACTGTTTTGCCTGATTTTGCAAAGGACGAATTGAGCCTTCACCCTCCGCCAAAAAGCCTAATTGCCAAAGTTTTTACTTGTTTCAATCACAGCCT
>ERZ772912.1290-NODE-1290-length-10137-cov-9.630034_pt1 | contig 10137 bp, 9 predicted proteins | sample MGYA00512119_ERZ772912 | MGnify/ENA primary metagenome ERZ772912 (study PRJEB29015, sample SAMEA2738048) | human oral metagenome | biome: human oral; feature: human-associated habitat; material: saliva | place: China | collected 2230 ...
CGCCCGAGCGGGGCTGCGTCGCGTCGTTGGAGCACATGGGTCGATGCTACTAACTCAACCGCGGATGCGGGTCGGTCCGGCGGGCGCTCACGCCGCCGGTCGGGGCCTCTCGGGGGAGAGGAGACCGGGCGACATGGAGATGATGACGAGACCGAGGACCGGGGGGACGGAGATGGCGTCCCGGAACATCGTCGCGGCCAGGACCATGCAGATCAGCCCCAGGCCGATGCCTCCGACGATCCGTGACGCCAGGTTGAGGGAGAACCAGGCGAGTACTACCCAGATGAGAGCCGCCCCGCAGCACGCCGCCACCGCCGCACGGGCCGGGAACGTCGAGACGGCACCCGTGCCCGATGCCTCCAGACGGTACAGAACCGCGAGTCCGATAGCGGAGGCGCTCCCCAGCGCGACCGGTCCCCAGACGTGCACCGCGGGGCGGGAGAAGCGCCCGGACACCCACAGGCCGAGCGCCATCAGCAGGGGGATGAAGGCGATGAGGCCGACCGGAACTCCGAGCGTCAGGAGCACCTCCCGTGGGGCGACGGCGGAAATCCCAATGATCCTCATGATGACGCACGCGGCCGCCACTGCTCCGAGCGCCGTGGCGCAGGCGCCGAGGAGCCGTATCGACCGGACTCTCCATCGGGGCAGGTCCATCTGCGGCAGGTCCCTCATGATCCTCCTGGTCGTCACGGCCCGCGGCGCTGCCGCGACCCGCGGTGCTGCGGCCCACGGCGCTGCCGCGGCCGGTGGCCGTGCCGGCTTCTTATCAGCGGTCGAGACGACCAGGAGCACCACCGGAGCGGCCATGGCGTACATCCAGAGGAATGAGAAGGCGATCCAGACTGCCGGTGCCAGCAGCGCGCCCACTGCGATCCCGGCGACGGCGCGCAGTCCCGGGTCCAGCCGCCTGCTGACGGTCAGACCGCTGACGGCGATCGCCACGGCGGCGGCGAGCACGACCCAGGAGGCGCGATTGAGCGTCATGTCGAGGCGACCGAGCAGCGGCTCGGGGGTGCCGAGGTTCTTGGCGTCGTAGCTGAACGTCATGGCGATATTCGCGACGGCCCCGATGACGCCGGATATGACGGAGGTGATTGCGGCGGCAAGAGCGTGCCGTGGGGCCAGCCAGCCGCGCTCGCGGGCGAGGCTGAGAAGCCCGATGGCCAGGAAGGCGGTGCTGAGGGAGACGGATGCGCCTGTCACCCAGCGGAAGGGGTGATCATCGGCGTCGGCCTGCACGAGTGACGTGCCGGCCAGGAAGACGGCGAGGGACACGGGGGTCAGGGCGAGCAGGAGAAGCGAGGTGATGCTGCATCCTATTGCCGTCTTCCTGCCGAGCCTCATCCCCATGCGATAGGCGGGGGAGGTGCTCGTCGCGTCCCCGTTGCTGCTGCTATCGGTGGCGGGGCTGCCGGCGCTGTCGTCGCTGGGGCCGGGGCGAGGATACTGAGGAGACATGAAGTAGCTCATTCCGGGCTCACTGTGCTGGAAGTACGCGATGATGGTCCTGGAGTTCAAGCGTAACGAGGATTCCCGCCTGTGCCGAGGGCGGGACGCGGAGCCCGGTGCAGGTCATGCCCTCTGCGCGGATGTCGTGCGGGGGCGCTGGCACGCGAGGATGAGCCCGCCGACGAGGGGGATGGCGGGCGCGGCATGGGTTGTCAGGGAGGGAATTCCCAGTGCCAGCAGCTGCGTGTAGAGCAGTCCCGCGGCGACTGCCAGAATGGCGCGTCGCACTGCGGACATGCGCGCTCTGCGGATGATGGTCCAGCCGATCGCGGTGCCGCCGCAAGCGGCCGAGACGACCATGGCCAGGGCGATCCAGTCGAGATCGGGTGAGTCCAGGAGTTCCGCGATCGCCATCGCCACCACCGACAGACTCGCCAGCGCGATCGGACCCCAGGTGTGGATCGGGGCATACGGCGAATGGTCCGAGAACCGCAGACCGATCGCGGCGAGCAGGGGGAGGATGGCGAATAGTCCGACCTGGACGCCTGCGACCATGAGATCGGGCGCCATCGACGACGGAAGCATCGCGCGCACGGCCGCGCAGCCGATTCCCACCAGCCCCACCAGTCCGAGAAGGGCGGCGCAGGCGCCGAGCGGCCGCACCCATCGGGTTCTCGTGAGAGTCCTCGCGGGAGACGGGGCGGCGGTCGCCCGTGGCTGAACCGGCGTCTGCGGCGGATCGGTCGATTCGGATGGTTCGGTCACGGGCTGGACTCCCCGCCCGCGGGAGAGCGCGAGGGCCATGAGCGCGATGGAGGCTCCGGCGATCGTGAACAAGGACATCGTCAGGGCCAGTCCGCCCACGGGCGCTAGGAACGCGCCCGTCCCGATTCATGCGCGGCCCCCGGCGCAGCCGTTCCGCGATGACGCCGTCGAGAACGATCGCGATCGCCGCGGCTCCCAGTCCCCAGGCCGCAAGGCCCAGCGGTACGTAGAGACGCCCGGAGACCGGGATGGGATCGCCGACGTCGGCGGCGGTGAACGCCGCCGTCCACGAGACCTGCGCAATGGCACCGAGAATCAGCGACAGCGTTGAGATGGCGGCGGCCCATGACGTATGGCTCGGTGGCAGCAGGTCGCGCTGGCATGCCAGTCCGAGGGCGCCGATCACCAGGGGCAGCGGTGCGAGGGCCATCGACGCGGTCGGTGCCCACATGAGGAGGCCGTTATCGAAGACCTCCAGGGGGATGACGATCAAGGCGATGCTCATCGCGCTCAGGAGAAGCGCGGTGATCCCGCACCACAGGACTTGCTTCGTGCTGAGCCGCATCGTCTCATCCTCCGTCGACGGGGGCGCTGATGCCGGAAACCGTAGCAGTGGGGCGGGCAGTCGTGCAGGGGCGCCAGTGCTTTCGCGTCGGCCCGCCGGCCGAGGACGGGCGGGCCGGTCGAGCCGCTAGGCTTCAACGGTGAGAGAGGGGACCAATGGGTACGACCGACTCGTCCTCGCCGATCGTCGGCAGCAGACCGCTGTTCATCACCACTGGGAGCCGCGGTGACGTTCAGCCGTTCCTGGCGCTGGCCCGCGCCCTCGCCGAGTCCGGGGCCGGCCCCGTCGTCGCCGCGCCGAGGCGCTTCGGCGACCTGGCCACGCGCTTCGGCGTCGAGTTCGTCGGCCTGGACGACAGCATCCTCGATCTCCAGGACGACCTCGTGGGGGCGGGGCCGGTCCGGGCCGCGCTCTCGCTGGGTCGCATACGGCCGCTGATGCGGCGGTGGCTGGACGATCTCGCTGAGCTCGCGAACAAGGAGGCCGGTCGGGCCGACGTCGTCGTCTTCACCCAGAAGGCCCTGGGCGGAGCGAGCATCGCGGAGAGACTCGGAACCCCCGGGCTGCCCGCTCAACTCATCCCCACCGGGCCGCCGACGAGCGACTTCCAGGTTCCGTTCGCCCCGGCCGGGACGCCGCGGTCCCTGCGCCGCGCCTCCTGGTCGCTGGTCGGGGCGTCCGAGGCGCCATGGCGAAGGATGGTGGCTCAGTGGCGGTCGACGCGTCTCGGTCTCACGACGCGCCCGATCCCCTTCTCCAGGATCATCGCCTCGCGGGGGATTCTCAGCGCCTGGAGCCCCCGTCTGCTGGCGGCGCCGCCCGAGTGGCGCCCCTCCCAGGGCCCCCTCGGGTTCTGGCGGTCGCGTGCGACCGGGACTCTTCCGGCGGACGTCGAGCGCTTCCTGGCCGCCGGGCCGCCACCCGTGGTCGTCGGCTTCGGAAGCATGATGCACGGCGACCCGGCGCGGCTCGCCCGAGAGGTGGTGGACGGCCTGCGCCGTGCGGGGCGCAGGGGGATCCTCCTGGCCGGATGGGCGGGGTTGAACGCGTCGGGGGGTGATGACGTCCTCGCCATCGAGGAGGCTCCTTTGGGTGGGCTCCTGCCGAGGGCCGCGGCCGTCGTCCACCACGGCGGAGTGGGAACCGTGGGCGCCGCGCTCCATGCGGGGACTCCGCAGATCATCCGCCCATTCTTCGGCGATCAGCCCTTCTGGGCCGGCCGTCTCCGCGAGCTGGGGGTGGCGCCGTGTCCGCTCAAGCGCGTGACCGGGGAGGCCCTTGCTGAGCGCCTGCGCGTCATCGACGACCTGGCCGACGCCGCTGGAGCGCTGGGAGAGGCGATGGCGGACGAGGATGGCTGCACCGCCGCCATCGATCGCATCAACCGGGTGCTGGGCCGAGGGGGAGCGGCGGGATTCGGGTGACGCTCATCGTGTGGAGGTCCGGAACGAGCCCGTGAGTCGGATAGTTGACGACTGCATGAAGGATTCGGATTCCTCGGCTTCGGTCACTACGGACACGGTCGCGGCCCCGGCGATCCCGACGCCGGCCGGGCGCTCAAGGAGGCCGTCGAGATCGCGGTCGCGCGGTCGGGGCGGACGAGATCGGCATCAACGGCGCCTACTGACGCGTCCACCACGTCGCCCGCCAGGCGGCCTCGCCCGTGCCGCTGCTCGCGGTAGCGGGCGCCCGGACGTCGCGCATCGAGGTCGGCACCGGCGTCATCGACAAGCGGTAGCGCATGTAGCGGTTGCAACACCCGTTCACGTAAGCTTGGTTGCATGGTCGAACTGGTATCGCTGAGGAAGACGAACGAGGTTGCGGCGTACGTCCGCGCCTCGATGGACCGCAAGGGCGACCGATGGACCGTCGAGACCCAGCTGAGAAAGATCAGGGCGCTGGCCGAGGCCAAGGACTGGAAGGTCGTCGAGGTCTACGACGACAACGCGGTGTCCGCGACGAAGAAGCGCCGTGCTGGCACTCGGTGGGCCGAGATGCTGGAGGACGCCCGTGCGGGCAAGTTCTCGATGGTGGTCGCCGTGGACATGGACCGGCTCCTGCGTAGCACGAAGGACCTGAACACACTGATCGATCTCGGCCTGCGTGTCGTCACCGTTGACGGCGAGATCGACCTCTCGACGGCGGACGGGGAGTTCCGGGCGACGATGCTCGCCGCTCTCGCCCGGTTCGAGGCACGACGCAAGGCCGAGCGACAAATCAGGTCGAACGAGCGCCGACGCGCCGAGGGCATCCCCACGTCCGCCTGGAAGGCGTTCGGCTGGACGAGGGACGGCGAGTTGATCGAGGAGGAGGCCGCCGCCGTACGGCGGGCCTTCGATGCGTTCCTCGGCGAGCCGTCCCTGTCGATCCGGCGAATCCGCGAGGACCTGAACAGCGCCGGTCACTTCACCGCGCGTGGGTCGGAGTTCTCCGTCGATGCTGTGCGCTACCTGCTCGCGAACCCGCTTTACTGTGGCTACATCAAGCACTACGCGTCGGGCGAGCTGTACCCGGTTCAGGGCGAGGCGTTCCCGCCCATCGTCGGCGAGCAGACGTGGCGGGCCGCGGTGGCGAAGCTGGAGTACAACGTGCGGAGGTCGGCGAGGCAGGGGAACCAGCCGAAGTATCTCCTGTCCACGATCGGGCTGTGCGGGAAGTGCGGCGCGACGCTCGTCTCGGGGACGAACAGCCACAAGCAGCCGACGTACCACTGCGGCGAGCAGTTCCATCTCACCCACCAGCGCGAGCCCGTCGATGCGATGGTCACCGAGGCGGTGCTCACGCGTCTGTCCTCGGTGGACGTGCACGACCTCGTGATGCCACAGGAGGACGATGGGCCGGATCGCGAGGAGCTGCTGACGGAGCGGAACGCCCTGGTCGATCGGGTGAAGGAGCTGAGCCCGCTGCTGCGCGACATCCATCAGCCGGTCCTGGAGATAACGGCAGCGATCAACGACGTGAAGGCCCGCATCGACGAGATCGACGCGGAGCTGCTCGACCGTTCGGTGTCGGCGGCGGCGAAGCTGCTCGCGGACGTCGAGGAGCCGGTCGGCACCGCGGAGCGCCGCGAGGTGGTCGAGGCGAAGTGGAAGGTGTTGGACGTGGACCGCCGCCGGATGCTCGTGGACGAGCTGGTGACGGTGACCATCGAGCCCATCACGCCCGGTCACGTGAAATTCGACCCCGACCTGATTCGGATAGAGCCGCGTCGCGACTGACTCATGAGTCGACTCGTCATTGCAATGGTGAGTCGACTCGTGGGAGAATGGTTGCAGACAAGAAGATCCCACCGGGGCCGCGACTTAGAAGCGCGGGGTTCTGCTCCCGGATGAGTAGCCGGTCAAACAGCCCAATTACCGTGGCGGGGAACCGGAAGATACTCATGTCTGAGGACTTCCGATGTCTGTCGTTATCGACGTTCCCCGCGCATCCGCGCTCGACCGCCCTGGCCTCGATCAGGGCTCCACTCCTTCTCCGCAGGCAGACGGCCTCGATCCCGTCATCGCCGCCGCTCGTGCTGCTGGTCGTCTGGCCGGTGAACGCCTGGCTCGCACGCCCCTGACCCCGCGACAGCGCGCCGCGGTCGCCGCCGTGATGGGCGGTGGTCACTGATGAGCGCCAACTCCGCCGCCTTCGACCACGTGAACGGCTTCCGCTGGCGACAGGGCGACCCCTCCCTCGCCGAGTCCGAGGCACGTCTCTACGACCTCGGCGTGCTCCGCTCCGTGCTGGAGGAGTCCGTCGAGATCGCCGTCGCCGACGCCCGCGCCGATGGGGTGACCTGGGCGAAGATCGGCGACGCCCTCGGCGTCACGCACCAGGCTGTCATCAAGCGCTACGGCCGGGGCGGTGGTCGCTGATGCGCGCCGACGCACGCAACCTCAGCACCGCTCCCGCCGACCTGACCCCGCCCGGAGGGCCTGGCCTGGCACCCGCCGAAGGCGGGCTGCCCGTCGTCGTGATGACGGTCCGCAGCCGTGCTTCGCACTCTAAGAGTTTCGGGAGCCTCATTCGTTCCTACGGGCGCGGCAAGGGCTTGTCGATTGCCGCGTCCTGCAACAACGTGCCTGGTCAGCGGTCGGTTCCGCCCGCGCTCCGTCGCGTGGCCTCGTGGGATCATTTTGGGTCTCATTTGGGGGTCAATAGGGGGTCATTTAGGCGCCGCACTCTCTCTGAGGCCCTCCGCGCTGTCCGCGGCGGGGGTGGTCGCCGTGGCTAAGCAGGAGAACAACCCGACGAGCATCGGGCTCACGCAGTACCTCGATCCGTCGTACTGGACCTGGGCTGCCGAGGACCCGAACGGGGCCGCGCTGCTCCAGCAGGGAGCCGAGGCGATCCTCGCCTACGTGGTGCAGCGGCTCGAGGCCACCGGCTGCGAGGTCGTCGAGGCCTACGGCATCGTGCATGACAAGGACGAGCGCGAGGTCTGGAGCGACACGGAGAAGGCTCTGGTGATCGAGCCGAAGCCCGATCACCTGCACGCGGTCATCAAGTTCGCCAGCCGTGCGAAGAGCGCACCGCTGGATCGGCTCGCGTTCGGCATCGGCGTCGAGCCCCAGTACGTCGAGAAGCCGGGCCGCGGGCGGTACGCCTACGACAACATGCTGTCGTATCTGACGCACGTGAAGTACGCGGACAAGCACCAATACGCGCCTTCGGAGGTCGCTACGGTGCGTGGGCCTGACTACCTCGGGATCGACGCCCAGCGTCGGGAGACCTGGCTCAAGGGGCGCGCGCACGTGAAGAAGAAGGTCGTCGCCGAGAACTTCGAGGACATGCGCGAGCGCGTGCTCCAGGGCGAGTTCACGCGGGATCAGATCATGCTCACGGACGAGCTGTTCGACATCTACTCGCGGCATCAGCGGGAGATCGACGACGCGCTGTCGGCCTACGGCCAGCGCCGCGCATACCGGGCGGCGGCGAAGCTCCGCGCCGGTGAGTTCTCGACGCACGTGGTGTTCGTCCATGGGGATGCCGGGATCGGCAAGACCCGGTTCGCCACGGACTTCATCACCGAGGCGATCAACGCGGCGAACGCGCACGGCGAGCGGTGGCAGGTCTACCGGGCCGCGACGGGGAACCCGCTTGATGACTGGCGAGGCGAGGAGGTGCTGCTGCTGGACGATCTGCGGGCCTCGGCGATGGATGCGAACGACTGGCTGCTGCTGCTTGATCCGTACAACGCCTCGCCTGCGAAGGCTCGGTACAAGAACAAGGGCGAGGTGGCCCCGCGCCTTATCGTCATCACGGCGACGATCGAGCCTGTCGAGTTCTTCTACTACGCCCGCCAGAAGGGCAACGTGGACGAGGCGTTGGACCAGTTCATCCGCCGCTTGGCCTCGGTCGTGAAGGTCTATCGTGCCGACGACATCAATCGTTACCTCGTGCAGCACATTGGGAAGATCGAGCCCTACGAGTGGCACCAGTGCAGCATCCCGACCGCCGCACACACGCCCGGCATGTACGGCAACGCGTATCACCAGAACGTCGGGTCGCGGGAACTGACCTACGGTCCGGAGACCTCGGCGGAACATGACGCTGAGGGCGCGGTTGCTGAGCTGCTGGGCGGGCTCGCGGTGCGGAGCCCTGACGTGCCGCTGGCGCTGATCGGAGGTGCCGCATGAGCACCGAACGCGATGCGCTCTTCCAGGGGGTCGAGGGGGCCGGAGGCCCCTCGCAAGCAGCCGGGGAGGACATGAGCGCCAGCGAAATGTCCGACACGGCTACTGCTTGCCACTCTGGCGTACAGGTGGAGCAGCAGACCGACTCCCAGGTGAACACCGGTCGGGCTGATGCGGAGGCTGTGCGTCAGAGTCACGGCGGCGCGAAGCGTCGTCGTGGGGGCCGCGCGAAGCTCGATACCGACTTCGGAGAGGAGACGCTCGCGGCGCTTCGCACTCGTGCGAAGCGGCTCGGGCTGGCTCCGAGCACGTGGGTGCGGACCGTCGTCCGGGATGCCCTCCACGCCTCTCGGAGCGAGGAGTTGGACGCCGCCGTGGCCGCGCACCTGCTCGGGGTCGAGGCGCGGGTGCAGGCGTCGGCGGATGCTCGCGAGCTAGCCGCGCAGATTCGCCCGCTGGCGATCAACGTCAACGACCTCGACCGCCGGGCGCGGGCTGGTGAGTCAGTGGCGCTGTCGGCGGAGGTGCCCGAGCTGATCGAGTTGCTGCGCGAGGTCCGCGCCCTGCTCGGGGATCGGGCGGCCTCATGAGCACCACGCACTACAGCCCGAGCGCCAGCGCCGCCGACACGGAGCGCTATATCCGTGGCAAGGAGGACGAGCGGGGCATCGCGATCACGTGCGATGTGCCGGGAGGCCCCGGCGCGTTCTCGGCGCGCGCTCGGTCGCTCACGCAGAACACGACGCGCGAGGTCGAGGCGGTGCATTACCGCCAGTCGTTCAGCGACGAGGAGTTCGACCCGAAGAGTCCGGAGGACGTGCAGCGGGTGAACGATCTCGGTTATCAGCTCGCGAAGAAGATGCACCCGGATTCCGACTGCCTCGTAGTCAGTCATGTGGATGGGCGGGGCAAGAAGCCGCACAACCACATCTTGGTCATCAACCACAACAACCGGACGGGGAAGGCGCTCTCGGACTATCGCACGTTCCACGACCGCAAGGCCGGGAATCAGCGGGGCGTCCAGTCGGCGAACGACCAGCTGATGCGAGAACACGGGCTCTCGGTCGTGAAGCGGCTGGAGCACGCACCGAAGGACTGGGAGCTGCGCCGCGAGGACTTCGCCGAGGGATCGCTCGACCGCGAGATGGGCGACCGGATGAGCGCGGCGCTGGCCGATCCCCGGGCGGTGGACAAGGCCGGTCTGGTCTCGGTGATCGAGGAGCAGAACCAGCGGCTCGGCGATGACGGGGAGCGGGTGCCGCGGATGCGGTTGCACAGCCCCGTCAGCAAGAAGGGCAAGCGCGCCGGGCAAGAGACCTGGACGCTCTACATCGAGGATCGCCGCGGCGAGTCCGGCCGCGCCGAGCGCCGCAAGCGCGCGAGCGCCCTCTCGGCGGACTTCACCCCGGAGGGCGCGCAGGCGTTCTTCGACTACCACCATCAGCAGAAGGAGAAGGAACATGAGCGCAGCGCTCGACAGGCTGAAGCAGCAGAACGAGCCCGAGCAGTCGCAGCAGCAGCTCGGCAGTCCGGAGACGATGGAGCTGTTGACCTCGATCCTCGCCGCCGTCGAGGCGCAGAACACGAGGATCGCCACGCTGACCGAACAGCAGAAGAAGCTCGCGGGGTTCGTGAAGGTCATGGACGAGGAGACGACGAGGCGGCTGGAGCGGATCATCGCCGCGACGGCGAAGCTGGAGGCGCGACAGCTCTGGTCCGCCGCCGCCGCGATGT